>CEWR01159517.1_pt1 | contig 13387 bp, 14 predicted proteins | sample 356321 | NCBI WGS metagenome assembly CEWR01 (sample SAMEA2621551, study PRJEB7988) | marine metagenome | biome: marine biome (ENVO:00000447); feature: mesopelagic zone (ENVO:00000213); material: "saline water (ENVO:00002010), including plankton (ENVO:xxxxxxxx)" | depth 790 m
TTCTCTCCTCCTCTTCCACTTTTTAGACTATCTTTGAAAAATAAATTTCATTTTTTTTCTATGAATACTTTCGATATCATTATTGCCGCCTTACTTTTATTCGGTTTTATAAGGGGAATATTCAAGGGTCTTTTTGTTGAAGTTGCTTCATTGGCTGCTTTAATTGGTGGTGTTTATGGTGCCATGCATTTTTCATTTTATGCCGGTGATTATTTGAAAAAACAACTTGACTGGGATCCTCATTATATTTCATTAACCGCATTTGCACTGACATTTATAGGAATTGTTATCGTAGTCTCATTAGCTGGGAAATTACTGACAAAAATTGCAAGTTTCGCTGCTTTGGGAATTTTAAACAAAATTCTCGGAGGCATTTTTGGATTGTTAAAAATTGCTTTAATTTTAAGTGTTGTATTGTCTTTTTTTATGAAAATGAACAACACCATACCTTTTGTAAGCAAAGAACAGATGAAAGCATCTATATTGATTCAACCGATAACAAATGTAGCTCCACTCCTATTTCCTACTTATTTCAACTCTAACTCAAACACTCTTGAAAACATTATCTCCAAAGAAATTTAGTATTCTTGGTTGTGGATGGCTAGGGCTTCCTCTGGCACAACACTTAATACTAAATAACCACCAAGTAAAAGGATCTACCACTTCTCACGAAAAAATAGATTTATTAGAGAAAAACGGTATTGCACCTTCAATTATTAACATTGAAAACAATCAAGTAAATAGCAACCTTTCCTCTTTTCTTAGCACTGACATCCTTGTTATTGATGTGCCTTTTGGAAAACAAAAAGAAAACTTTGAAGCTTACAAACAACTCGCTTTAGATGTAGAAAAGTCTTCTATTAAAAAAGTTATATTTATTAGTTCAACTTCAGTTTATAGTGATACCAATTCTGTGATTACAGAAGATTCTTCTTTTGAAATAAATCCTGCAAAAAAAGTCTTGATAGGTCTCGAGAACCTATTTCTGAATCATTCTGGTTTTGAAACTACAGTACTTCGATTTTCTGGACTGATTGGTGGTACAAGAAATCCCGGTAATTTTTTTAAAGAAGACCGGGTTGTAAAAAACGGATTGGCTCCTATAAACTTAATTCACTTAGACGATTGTATAGAAATCATTAAACTTCTTGCTGAAGCAGAATTTAAAGGAGACATATTTAATGCCTGTGCAGATAGTCATCCTACTAGAAAGGAATTTTATACAGCAGCAACACTTATACAAAATAAAATACCCGCTACTTTTATAGAAAACAAAGAGTTTTCCTATAAAATAATAAGCAATCAAAAATTAAAAAGAAAATTAAACTACACATTCATTTATTCCGATTTGATGGAAATGGTAAAAATTGAATGACACAGAAAAGCTGTTAAACAAAAAGCAGCCCTTTAGGGCTGCTTTTTTAACTATCTCTTTCATAGCTATTTTCTAAACGATCCATATGTACTTTATTTCATTAAACATAAAAGAAAGACTATACTACCCCTAATACATACTTCTAAAACGTTTTATTAAAAAAAAAGTGAAATTGCTTAGAGACGTCAAACTTAAAAGGATTTAATTACTTAAACAACTGTGTTAACACGCAAATTTCAATGCTATGAAAAAAGAAATCAAATTACAATCTATTGTATCGGATATCCCAATAGATATTACAAGCCAAGCATATCAATATTTTAAAAAAACAATCCCTAAATTTCCTAATCAAGCAGTATTCATCTATTCTTTTAAAGAACAAAAAATGCTCTATACTGAAGGCTGGAAGGATTTTATAGGGTATGAAGATACAGAAATAAATATGCTTCTTCTCTTGAATTCTGTGCTTCCAGAGCACGCAAACTCTTTAAATGAATTAAATAAAAAAGCGCTATCTTTTTTAAGTACCAAAAAAGAAAGACTTGAAGAATACAGTATTACCTTTGAAATACAAAGATTTCATAAAAACGGCCTCGTTATTCCTGTTTTTTCTAGAGCAGGAATCTATAAATCTACCTGTGGAAAAATAGATCAAGTTATAGGAATCTCTCAAATAGTTCCCTCTCTAAAATTTGGAAAAGTCCTACAATTTGCTGCATACGGACCAGAAAAGGAAGAATTTGAAAAAATTTTAAATAAAAAGTTGTTTCATAATATTGCTATTTCTAGAAAAGAAAAAGAAGCACTTCTGCTAGCTTCTAAAGGTTATGCTTTTAAAGAAATCGGAGAAAAATTAAATATCTCACAATCTGCAATTGAAAAAAGAATTATTCCTTTGTACAAAAGGTTTGAAGTAAAAAGCTTGAGTCACTTGATCAGTTTTGCCTACGAAAATCATATTTTACCTTAACTAATTCTTCAAAAAAAGCAACTTAATACAAGAAAAAAAACCAATTAAAATCTTTTAAGGACAAACACTTCTTTAAAATTATAAACATCTGTACATATATGAATCTCAAACCCACTAATTTTTTATTTATATTTGTTTTAAACTTAAAAAAACAAATATGGACTTCGAAAACATTAAAAATCAAACTGTAGAAATTGCTAGTGAATATGGTTTAAAATTACTTGGAGCAATAGCTGTATGGATTATTGGGGCAATGATTATAAAGTCAATGAATAAAGCTTTTGGTAAGGCGCTAGACAAATCAAATACCGATGCTTCTTTAAAACCGTTCTTAAAAAGTATTGTTGGGGTATTGCTAAAAGCATTGCTTGTTATTACAGTCTTAACTATGTTAGGTGTTGAAATGACTTCTTTTGTAGCAATATTAGGAGCCGCTGGTTTGGCTGTGGGATTGGCTTTATCGGGAACCCTGCAAAATTTTGCTGGAGGAGTAATGATCTTGATTTTCAAACCTTTTAAAGTAGGAGATGTTATTGATGCGCAAGGATATCTTGGATCTGTTGCTGAAATTCAAATTTTCAATACTTACTTGAAAACTCCAGATAACAAAACTATCATCATTCCTAATGGTGGATTGTCTACCTCTTCAATGACCAATTATTCTGTTGAAAAATTTAGAAGAGTCGATTTTACTTTTGGAGTAGGATATGGAGATAGCACTGAAAAAACAAGAGAAGTTCTTAACGGATTAATCGCTGCTGACAAACGTATTTTATCTGGAGGAAATCACGATCCTTTTATTGCAGTATCTGGCTTAGGCGATAGCTCTGTAGATTTTACAGTACGCGTGTGGGTAGAAGCTGTAAACTACTGGGGAGTATTCTTTGAAATGAATGAAAATGTATATAATACGTTCAATAAAGAAGGTTTAAACATTCCTTATCCTCAAATGGATGTGCATGTTCACAAAAGCTAATTCTTAGTGCAATCAATATTAAAAAAGCCTTATTCAATTTGAATAAGGCTTTTTTAATGTGTAAAATTTAATGTGACTCTTTCTCTCTTCCAAATAGTGAGATGATCCTCATCTTTAGGCATCACTTTAATAGAAAACCTCAACTGACTGCATTTGTAGTCATTGAAAGAATATAGGCTGAATAGGTTGTTAATAAATTCCTTTGAAACCCAATTCCGAACTATTAAAATCCATTCGAGCTGTTGCAAAAGTATTTAGTGAAAGAATACAAGACCAAAGAATTAAACATAAAAAAGCCTTACTCGTTACGCGTAAGGCATTTATATATTTAGGTGTAATCTCTTATAAATGTATCCCTACGCCTAAGCTAAATACATTACCACCTTCAAGGATAACTCCCCATTTTTGGTTGAATTTGTATTCTCCTCCAACATGAAAATTAAGATTAATGCCGTCGACAATATCGTTTTTTCCTATCATAAAACCGGCACCTCCGCCTGCCCAAATATCCCAAGGCTCGTTTAATTCTAATAAAGAATCAAAATAGTAATCTACTCTTGCACCAGCAAACATGTAATCAAAGTCAAAAGGGATTGTTGCTTCTGGAGAAATTGTTAAGTTTTTACCTAGTGCAAATTCATAATTAGCATTAACTGCAGATTTGTTTCCAAAAGAAGCAAAAACGTTTAAAGCTCCCGCATAAGATTCTTGGGCCGATACTGCCTCTGTAGCTCCAAGTATAAATGCACAAAATAAGAGAATAGTAATTGATTTTTTCATATTCTATAGGTTATTAGATTAATATTAAAACGAATATAGATAAAATAGACATAGAGTATCCTTACAAATACAAAGAGATACTACAAAATCTTTAGACTTTCTTTATGTATCCAACCCGTTTTACCATCTGCCAGCTTTATTTTTTGCCAAACATCAACTTCGTCCAAAACAAAAACTTTTAAGCCTTCGTGCAATTCAAAAATTTCTTGACTGGTATCGGAAGGCGCATTTTTCACACTTACTTTTCCATCATAAACAATAGCCGCAACAGTAGCTATACTCGTAACATATTGTTTGTAAGTAAATGACAAGCTAACAATTAAAAAGAAAACCCCTAAAAGACTTGTCACAAAATAGACTCTCTTTCTTGCAGGGATATAAGAAAAATAAAAAAACAAGAAAAAAAGTGACATCAATATCGAAGAAAACACTGCAAAATATGCCCACTGATTATAGGACAATTGCTGAATAACATCGATCTCTAAATTTTGAAAAAAAGTTTTTGGCAGTTCTTCAATTGCATCAATTTTCATTCTGTTTGCAAAAACTAAGTTGTTCGCAGCTTCTGTATTTTGAGGGTTTAAAAGCAACGCTTTTTCTAAGTTATAAATACTTGGCGCGACTTTATTAATTTTATAATAAGCACTCCCTAAATTATAGTACAATTCTGAAGAAACCAACCCTGAGGCTTCTATTTCTTCATACATTCCAATCGCCTTCACATATTTTTCATTCCGATACAACTCATTTGCTTTCTCAAACAATTCAGAATTATCTTGTGCATGCAAACCAGAATAAACAAAAAGAAAAACCGCAATAAGCTTTACTACCTTAAAACCAATTAGTGGCAAAGCATACTTTTTTAAAGTCTGTTTAGTTTCCTTTATTTGATATAAAAAACGTCTCATAACTCTTTATAATTGTTTGTCTAATTTTGTAATAACCTCTTTCGCTTTTCTATACTCCTCTTCCATCATTCCGCTTGTTACAGGAGAATACCTAGCCAAATCACAATCATCTAATACAGTAATAAAACTAGTAATCGTTTCTACATTTACTTCCTTTTTATGTAGCAATTCAGAAATACGTTCTTTACTAATTTCCGAAGTCTCCATCTGTAATTTCGCTTTTAAGTAATTGAGCAATGCTTTTTCAAGGGCAATGTAAAATGCTTCTTTTTTACCCAATTGTTTTTTAGCTTGAGAAAGATATTTTCTAGCCAATTTATCAGCTTTACGTGTTCTGTTACCAATCAAATCATTCGCTCTTTCCTTTTTCTTTTTTCCAATTACTATAGCAATAGGAATTGCTAACATTGGTAACAACAGCAGTAGATAAAATAAATTCGATTTAAAAAAATCCTCTTTTTCCAAAGAAGCCAATTCCGTTTTGGTTTGTATATAACTGAATGATTTATTTGAACTCTCCACTTTTTGCTTTATAGTTCCTGGTATTAGTTGATCTGAATTTGAAATTAACTCTTTTCCTTCGGTAACATTTACAAAAACATTGTCTGAAAACAAAGAATGATATTTTTTATCTTTCGGACTGAAATAAGAAAAAGACACTGGAGGAATTTTATATTTTCCTTTGTATTGAGGAACCACCGTATATTGATCATATACCTCTCCTTTCAAGCCTTTTATTCCTGAAACAGATGTTCTTAAGTTTTCTTTATGTTCTGGTGTGTATACCTCCAATTCTTTTGGAGTAACCACTTTTGGAATTTCAAATAGTTTTAGATTTCCCCTTCCAGAAATAGACACTTTTAACTGTGTAGACTCATTTGCTTTTAAGCTTTCTTTACTTGTACCTACGTGCAACTCAAAATCTCCAACAGCACCATTAAAATCGGCAGGTTTACCTTCTAACGGCAACGCTTGTACAGTAATTTTTTTCTTAAAAGTAGAAAACGATTTTCTAATATTTCTTGTTATTGGATTACCAAAAAAGTCACCTCTTCCTGTAGGAACTCCAATAATTAAATCTGTTTTTAAAGGCTCTAGGTAAAGTTTTCCAGATTTTTGGGGTATTAAAACTGCTTTTCGAATTGTAAAATAACGGTAATCTTCTCCTTGGTATTTTCCGTTCTTCACTTTTATTTGCTCCACTTTAATATCTTGATTCCAAAATCCTTCAAATTTTGGTAGCTCTTTGATATCAAAATCACTAATTGCAATATTGTTACTAAAATACAATCTATACTCTACATAAATCCCTTCACCAAAGTATGGCTTCGTGTTTGACACAAAAGCTTCTAAGTGTACATTTTGATTTGCAATATAATCAGGATCATTTGGGTCTTTAGGAAGCTCAATTGCATCGACAACCGCCACCTTAACAGGGTTTGATTTCACTAATTGGCCTTTATATTCAATACTTGCTCCTGATATAGTAAGATTTCCCTTTCTAATGGGAGCCACAATATAACTGTATGTTTGAGAATAACTAGACTTTCCATTCACCCAAGATTGATTTACAGATTGACTAGGTCCTCCAACCACATCAAATCCATTAAAGCTTGGGGGTCTAAAATTATCTGCTCCTTGTTGGTTTATACTAAACTCAACACGCAATCGTTGATTAACACCCAGTTTATTTTTACTCACCTTGGTTTTAAACTCTATCTGAGCCAACAAACTTTGTGTAAGCAATAATAAAAATATATATGTTAATTTATTTTTCATTCTTATATTCATTTCATGATATGTTTAAACAATTAAACGTTTAAACACTTCAACAGAAATAAGACTACCAGTCTTTTTCTTGTTGTTTTTTTGGTCCTTTTACTTTTTGAGCATTTACTTTTTTCTGAGTCTTTGCCTCTTCATTATTCATCGTTTCTAGCAACTGTCTAACTTGCTCTGGAGTCATTTGACCAACTTGTGGTTGCTGTTGTTCTTTCTTTTTTTCTTCTTCTTTCTTGTCTTGCTCTTTTTTATCTTCCTCTTTCTTTTTTTCTTCTTCCTTTTTATCCTCCTCTTTCTTGTCTTTGTTCTCTTCGTCTTTTTTATCTTGATCCTTCTTATTCTGATCTTTTTTATTCTGCTTGTCCTTGTTCTGGTCTTTTTTCTTTTTTTCTTCTTCGAGTTTTTTTCGCAACTCATTTAAGTTTTCATCATTCGGGTATATTTTCAAGCCTTTGTCTACAGTAGCAATTGCTTCTTCAAGTTTGCTATGTACAAATTCTTTCGCTCCAGCGTTAAAATAACCCTTTGCATTGCTTTGAGAACTGACTGATAACCCAATCATCATACAGACTCCTATTAGGATTGATTTCATCATTTGCTTTCTATTTCTAGTACCGTTTCTAACTTTTGCATGTATTCTTTATAGTTCGACATGGTCATATCTTTTTCAAGACCTGCTTCCATCAATTTCAATGCTTTTTCAAATTGAAAAGATTCCAACAACTTGTCAGCCTGTTTTTTTGTTCGTTTTGCAAATTCAGAAGGTGGCGGCTGTTCGTTTTTCTTATCTTCTTCTTCTTTTTGCTTTTTCTTTTCTTTAGCCAATGCTAAATTATATCTTGTTTCATCGTCATTAGGGTTCTCCCTAAGACTATTTTTAAAGGCTGCTATTGCTTTGTCATATTCTTTTTCTTCCATATGAGCATCACCAATATTATGGTATGCGGCTGCTTTCTCTATTTTATTATTTGTTCCTTTTACCGCCAATTCATATTGAGGGATCGCTTCTTTGTAATTCTTTTGAACATATAATGCGTTTCCTAAGTTAAAGGCACTTTTAAAGTAAGCAGCAACTTGGGTATTCGCTTTTTTATAAGAAACTACAGCGTCTGCATATTTCTTTTGTTTGTATAATTTATTTCCTTCTCGCACAAAACTTCTAGCAATTCTTTGCTGAACGAGTGTGTCTTGCTGTGCTTTTACAGAAAAGCAAAGGAGCATTAAAATGAGTATCTGTACTGGCTTCATAAATATTATTTTTTAAACTCCTTTTCTTTAAACAAATCTACTTTTTGCAACCACTTAGTTTTCTTTTCATGCAATAGTGTATCTATCAAAATAAACAACAAACCTATTGCAACAAACCATTGAAACTGATCTTTATAATCAGAAAATTGTTTGGTTTCGAATTCGTGTTTTTGAGCGTTCGAAACAACCTTTATCAAGCTTTTTACTGGTTTTTCAGTTCTATTACCATCGACATAAATTCCGTTTGCTTTGTCAGCTACTTCCTGTAATATATCTGCATGACGTTGTGTAATGACAACCTCGCCTTTACGGTCTTTTTTATAACCTGTTAGCGAACCATTGACTTTTATAGGGATTGGAGCTCCTTTTTCTGAACCAACACCTACTGTATACACTTTTATTCCATCTTTGGCAATATCTTCTGCTAAGGCAATCGTATTTGTCTCATGATCTTCACCATCTGAAATAATAACTAAAAACTTGTTTGTCTGCTCGTTGTTATTGTAATAGGTTTTTGCCAAATCCAAGGCTTCGTTTATAGCAGTACCTTGACTAGATACCATATCTGGATTCGCGTTTTGTAAAAACATTTTTGCAGATGCATGATCTGTAGTAATTGGTAATAAAGGGTACGCATTTCCTGCATACACAATAATTCCTACTCTATCGCTACCTAATTTATCTATGGTTTTAGAAATAATTTGTTTTGCTTTTTCCAATCGATTAGGGGCAATATCTTCTGCCAACATACTTTTAGAAACATCCAATGCAAACACAATATCAACTCCTTCTCTTTTTACAGTTTTTAGCTTGATTCCCATTTTAGGATTTACCAATGCTAAAATTAAAAATGACAATCCTAATAGCAAAAAAACCAATTTTAAAACCGACTTAAATGTAGAGTGATTCGGTGCTATTTTTAGAAGTAATTGCTGAGAAGCAAATTTTTTCTGAGTACGTTTCTTCCACCAAAGCACACCTATAAACAATACAACTACCAATGGTAAAATTGCAAAAAGGTAAAAATATAAAGGTTCTTCTAATTTGTACATCTATTGTTTATGTGTAATTGTTTAACTGTTGAATCGTGTAATCGTTGAACTGTGTAATTGTGTAACTGTTTTTCTTCTCTGTATGTTTAACTGTATCTAATTGTAATTTATTCTCTTTGTGTTTTCTGTATCTTCTTCTCTCTGTATTTGCTGTAACCAGGCCTTGCTAACTCTTTTTTAATTGTGCTTTTCTTAATGCGTTTAGCATGTTTGAAATTTTATAAATACGTTCTCTTAATTTCAAATAATTTTATGCTGTAATAAACTCTAATTCTTTTGCTAGTATTAAATGATTTAAAACTTCCATTGTTGTGCTAAATGCTAACGTTGAAAAATATGCTTTATCCTTTCCTGTAATTCTTGACGTTCCTTCAGCAATATTAGCTGCTATTGAATTTGTAGCTCTTTGTATTTGACTTGTCAATCCAAACTTTTCATCATTCGGAAATGTAACTGTTGTTTTATAAATGTCTTTTGAAAGCTGAATAGCTTCTTTCCAAACTTCTAATTTTTCAAATGAAAAAACATACATACAATTACACTTTTAAACAATTCAACGATTACACAAGCAAACAACCTTATTATATAAAGCTTTTAAAAATTGTGTTTCTCAAAAGGTATTCTAATAAAAACAATCCCATTGCTAGTAAAACATAAAACCTATATTGCTCTTGATAATTATAATATTTAAATTCTTCTATTTTTGTTTTTTCTAATTTATTTATCTCATCATAAATTGACTCTAATGATGAATTATTCGTTGCTCTAAAATATTTACCATTGGTTTCAGAAGCGATATGTTTTAATAGTTCTTCATCAATTTCCACTTTCTGACGTCTGTATTGCAATCTTCCTTGACGGTCTTTTGCATAGGGAAAAGGAGCCATCCCATTTGTTCCGATTCCAATTGTATATACTTTAATCTTTAATTCTTTTGCCAACTCTGTAGCCGTTCTTGGATCGATAAAACCAGCTGTATTTACACCATCTGTCAGTAAAATAATAACCTTACTCTTTGCTTTGCTATCTTTCAATCTATTGATAGAAGAACCTAGTCCCATGCCAATTGCAGTACCATCTTCTATTTGTCCGTATTGGATTTCAGAAATTGTTCTTGTTACAATTCCCTTATCACTCGTGATAGGTGTTTGTGTAAAACTTTCACCCGCATAGACAACAATTCCAATTCTGTCATTGGGTCTTTGAGAAACAAAATTACCAGCAACTTCCTTCAAAGCTTCTAGTCTATTTGGTTTTAAATCTTTTGCCAACATACTCCCCGAAACATCAATTGCCATCACAATATCAATCCCTTTATTTGATTTTGTTCGTTTGCTAACCGCTACATTTCTTGGTCTTGCTAAAGCAACAAACAACAAGGCAATAGCTCCCAAACGCAACACATACAACAATGGTTTTAGTTGTGTTAAAATAGATTTTTGAATCTTAAATCCTTTTACAGAAGTAACCGTTAAAGAAGCCGTATTTTTATTATGGCTATAAAAAAACCAAAAGACAAGAAATGGTATCAATACCAATCCCCATAAAAAAAGAGGTGTTTCAAATTCAAAATTAGACAAATTTCCCATGCTTATTCTTTTGCTATATTTATTGATTGAACCACTGTTTCTAGCATTACTTGTGTTTCATTATCGTCAGAATTCCCTATGGTTAGCACTTGCCAAATTTTATTTCCTTTTATAAATCCTAAAATTTTAAAATCTTTTTTTGTTTGACCAACTGCTGCTTTTCCTACCAAATATGTTCCTTGAACCTCTTCACCAAAAGAAGCCGGTTGTCTTTCAAACTCCAAGTCTTCCATTTTATATTTTAATTCTAAACTTTTAAGCGACCCTTGTAAAACTTGTTCAAGATCAGGATTTACCTGAGATGTATATTCAACAATGGTTACAGAAACGGTAAAGTCTTTTTCAGTCTCTTCATAACCATATACTTCCAAGCTAGAAATCATGCTTGCCGCTTGTGATGGTATTGAATTCGATTTTAACGAAAGTGTAAAAGGGGCTGTCAACGTCAGCACCGGATTTCCAAAAGATTGAGAACCCCAACCATCAGAAACAACTTCTGTATTCGCTTTACTAGGTATTATTGAACTCTTAATCGCATTTGAGTTTTGAATAATCTGATAGGTGAAAATTGCAATCATAACCAATAAGACAGAAATAATACTGATAAAAATAATAGAACGTTTGCTCAATTTTTTCAATGTGAATTTCTTTTCTGATTTTTGCTCTTTTTGAAGTGCTTGTTGAATTTCTCGCTGCTCTTCATTGTACTTTTCTAGAATTGGTTGCACCCCTTCTACCAAATAAGCTGCTATATTTCTATCATTTCTAATTTCACCTTCAGCAGGTCTTAACTTTGCAAACTTTACAAAATCGGCATGTTTTAAGAACGCCTCTATTTGCTGAATGGACTCTTTAGAAATTCCAATATCTTTAGATTTATTTTGATTCGCAAGCAACTCAATCATTTCATCTGTTGTTGCCTCTAATGTATGTACATTCACCTCACGACCTAAATAAACTCTTATAATTTCTGTCAGCTCAACATAGTATTCTTTTACTTGATTGTTTTGCCAAAGTTCTTTTTCATCTAATTGTGTAAACTTTTGAATTGCCTCTTGGTACGGAGCAATGACTTCTTTTTCTGCCCTCGCAGCTTTGTTCTTTTTACGTAAGAAGAAATAAATACTTAGCAATAATAATATGATTCCCACAAACAAATACAACCAATAGAAATAGGGTGTATAATCGTCATAAACCATCGGCTCTTCAGCAATCGTTTTGATTCCGAATAATTTTTGTTTCAGAGTATCTACAGCAACAGTAGAAACATTGACCAACAGAGAATCTGTAAAATAGGCTTTGTCTTGAATAAAAATTTGTTGTTTCGGAATGTAAAAACTTCCACTATCAAAACCTGTCAACAGATACTTTTTAATCAATCCGCTTTGTGTCGTATCTACTTTCCTCGAAGAAACAACCTCCAATTGACCCAAATCACTGAGTTCAGGGAAACTTACATTTTCCTTAACCCCTACCGTAATTTTATATTGAAACTGTTCTCCTATTCTAATCTGAGTGGTATCAATGGCAGTCAAAACAGAAATATCTTGCTGAGCGAATCCCAAATAGGAAATAAAAATAAATATATATAAAATGTGTTTTTTCATTTCTTTCTAACTTTCAACTGGTTGTTTACTTCCCTCCTTTTTGTTTGAAGTATCCCAACATTTTTTTCACATAACTCTCGTCTACCTGCGTACTAATTGTTCCTGCACCACTTTTACTAAACGTCGTTTTGTAAAAATCTGTCAATTCTAAATAATTCGCTTTGTAGGCATTCCGAACACTTTTAGAACTTGTATTTACCATAATTGTTTCGCCAGATTCAGAATCTTGCATAGGAACCATTCCTAAATTTGGAATTTCTGCATCGTGCTTGTCATAGACTCTAATTCCGGTTACATCGTGCTTTTTACCAACAATTTTTAAGGTCTGTTCATAAGAATTATCCATAAAATCAGACAATACAAATACAATCGTTTTTTTTTTCATTACATTCGACAAATACTTCAATGCTTCGTTGATGTTCGTTTTTTTACTCTTCGGATGAAACTCTATCAGATCTCTGATAATTCTAAGCACATGGCTTTTTCCTTTTTTGGGAGGAATAAATAATTCTACTGCATCAGAAAACAAGATCAAACCTACTTTGTCATTGTTCTGAGTAGCAGAAAAAGCCAACGTTGCAGCAATTTCTGTAATCGTATCTTTTTTAAACTGAGACGTCGTTCCGAATAATTCAGAACCACTAATATCAACCACCAACATCATGGTCAATTCTCTTTCTTCTTCAAATACTTTTATATAAGGCTGGTTGTAACGCGCGGTAACATTCCAATCTATATTTCGAATATCATCTCCAAATTGATACTCACGTACTTCGCTAAAAGTCATACCTCGTCCTTTAAAAGAACTGTGGTATTCTCCTGAAAAGATATGATCAGAAAGCCTACGCGTTTTGATTTCTATCTTGCGAACTTTTTTAAGTATTTCCTTTGTTTCCAATGTCTTTATATTGTGTAATTATTTCTTGACGATTTGTAATCGTATAATTATTGAACTGTGTAATTGTCTTTTATTCTCTTTGTGTTACCTGTATCTTTTTCTCTTTGCTTTTAATGTAATTGCTAATCGTTTTATAATTGTTATTTTCAGCTGAAACAAATACCTGCAAAGGCGGTTGCAACAATTCCACGCTTTAACAACT
>CEWR01019406.1_pt1 | contig 13382 bp, 12 predicted proteins | sample 356321 | NCBI WGS metagenome assembly CEWR01 (sample SAMEA2621551, study PRJEB7988) | marine metagenome | biome: marine biome (ENVO:00000447); feature: mesopelagic zone (ENVO:00000213); material: "saline water (ENVO:00002010), including plankton (ENVO:xxxxxxxx)" | depth 790 m
TGATAATGAAGGAAAACTTTTCAGCTGATCAAATTTTCCATTTACATTTCATCACATTTTTTATAATAAAATTAAAATTTTTAACTGGATCTTTTATTAGATATAACCCAACATAGTAAGGAATAAAAATATGACTAAAAAAACATCAAGTATTAAAGCCACATCAGGAGCCTATGAAAAAGCTGTTGAACTTTTGGGACTCAAACCAAATATAGCGGGGGCCCTGGAGATGCCAGATAGAGAGCTCACAGTGGAGGTACCTTTCAGGAGAGACAATGGTGAGGTTGCAAGTTTGTTAGGTTTCCGGGTTCAGCATAATAACACCAGAGGTCCCTTTAAGGGTGGGATTAGATACCACCCTCACGTTGACCTTGCAGAAGTAAGGTCACTAGCCACGTTGATGACTTGGAAGACAGCACTGCTGGATATCCCCTATGGCGGAGGGAAAGGTGGAATTGCGATAAATCCAAGTGAATACAGTATTTATGAGCTCGAACGGTTATCACGAAAATTTTTCAGGGCAATCGATCCTGTAATTGGTCCAAATATTGATATCCCTGCCCCAGATGTTAATACAAACGCACAGGTAATGGGATGGTTTATGGATGAATACAGTCAAGCACATGGCTATACACCTGCGATTGTAACCGGAAAACCTCTTGAGCTTGGGGGATCTGAAGGTAGAGAACACGCCACTGGAAAGGGTACTGCAATAACAGTGAGAGAAACTGCTAAAAAATGGGATGTAGACCTGGATAAATCCACCGTTGTTATACAAGGATTTGGCAATGTGGGATCGTTTACAGCAAAATTCCTTGATGAGTATGGATGTAAGATAATTGCAGTGAGTGATATCACTGGAGGTGTCTATGAACAGGATGGACTTGAGATTTCAAGCCTATTCGACTATAATTATAAGAATAAAACCATTAAGGGAAGTGGACAGGGGAAGAAAATAACCAATGATGAATTATTGGCTCTGGAATGTGATTTCCTGATTCCTGCGGCACTGGGAGGCGCTATCAATAAAGATAATGTTGATACTTTGAAGTGTAAGTTTGTCATAGAGGCAGCAAATGGACCGGTAACACAAAAAGCCGCTGAAAATCTTTGGAAAAAGAGTGTCCCTGTCATACCAGATATTCTTACAAACGCTGGTGGTGTAACGGTATCCTATTTCGAATGGGTTCAGAATCTGCAGCAATTTAAATGGGAGTTAGAGGAGGTGGACACAAAGCTTGAAACTAAAATGGTCAAGGCATTTAATGAGGTTTATAATATGAAGGTTGAGAAAAAAGTCTCCATGCGCATTGCATCCTTTATGGTTGCGATTAATAGAGTGGCACGCTCATATCATTTGAGGGGAGTGTAAATTATACATCAGCGACCCAAAGAAAAGCATCAGGTAATGAAAGAAACTCCTTAGTTGATGGAGGAATGGCACATTATACCCGGTTACAAAAAACTACTCCTTACCCTTTTATCTTTTTATATTTTAGACCAAAGGGAAGATAAACAATTAAAAAATGCAGTAATCCTACTGCCTCGAGGATAAGTATGTACCAAGGCCATTCACCAATTATAAAAGGATTATTCACAATAGGTTTTTCACAGAGATACATATAGTTAGCATCAATAAACCAATTGATAATTGCGATGATTCCAACGGGAATTTGCGACCATATTGCGATCCTCCACCAAGATCCTTTTCTGGGTTTCATGTCTAAATAGAGCGTTATAAATAGTGCATTCAGAATGATTCCGCCATGAGATATGAAATATTCCACAAAGAGGAATCCCTCTGTACCGTTTGTAAATTCCGGCGTTAGGAGAGAGTGGAAAGCACCGGGAATCCCCCAGAAAAATAAGAATTCATATAACCATTGATTTCTCCAAAATATTACAACTCCAGCCAGGATTGCAGAAATGCTGCACATTTGTAGTGGGAGGGATGACTGAATATTCCATTTCCCAAGATAGATAAGGTACGCCTGTATAAAAATTGCCCTGCTGATCATTATTGAACCTAAGATATAGGCAATTTTTTTTATTTGGGTCCTATCGGATTGCTTGCCTAAAAGAAGTACAAGAAAAATAATCAGAATTGTTATGACATTACTCTGCCACCAACTCATACCGAAAATTGGAATTGTTTCGTGAGGAATCATAATTAGGATTTATTGATGAGTTGGAAAATTCACAGGAGAGTTTATATTATTTTCTTCCATTTGTTTCCCACGGATTGATCTTATTATTCCTTTTCTAATTAATTTCTCCAAGTTTACCTCTTTACAAATTAAAATGGTAATAAATACTCCTTTAACATCCAGCAAATTATTTTAAAGGAGCAATTTTCACCAGTGTTGATTTAAAACTTGGTGTTTTACTCCTGGGATCAGTAATAGCGGGGATTAAAACATTTCCTTCTGGGAAAAAAGTTGCCACATTTCCCTTGGAAATATTAAAACACTGCACGTTGACTTTCTTCATCATACCAGTTTCATTGTATAGGTTTACTTTATCATTTTTCTTTAGTTTTAGGTTCAGCATATCGTCTTGGTTCATCATCACTACCCACCTTTGATTAATCCCTCTAAATGTATCCTCATCTTCATAGACTATGGTGTTAAATTGCCCCTCACTTCTTATACTTGACATCTTGAAGTGACCGTTTTTTCCTGAGTGGTTAGGGATAGTTATAGTCTTGAAATTAGCTTTATTATCATGAGTAGCAAACTTTGGGTCATGAAAAGTTCTATTACTAATTTGAAATTCCTCTTTGGTTCCATCAATTTCGCTCATTTTATCAAACCCGGGGATGATATGACCAATTGCTTTGCGAATATCCTGATGTTTTTTAAAGGCGGAAAAATCTATTTTTTTATTTCCCAAAACTCCTGTTGCTATGTCTGTAATTATATCTACTTCTGATTTCACATTGGAAAGTCTTACTATACCACCATCACTTATTCGAACAAAGTTGAACATTGATTCTTGAGTCGTGGGTTGTTTTTCTTCATCCCGGGCGGCTGCGGGAAGGATCACAGTTTCCTCCCCAACTCCAAAGAAATGACTTTGGTTTAGGGTTGTGCTTACAAATACTTTGAAAGGAATATTATGGAATGCTTGCTCAGCAAATTTTGAATTGGGCGTAGCAGCAAATAAATTTCCCCCAAGTAGAAAAGCAAAATCCATTTTGTGATTATAGGATGCTTTCAAACAACCCATGGTATCCAGTCCCATTGATTTTGGTACATTTATTCCCATTTGTTTTTCAAAATTAATAAGAATTTTTTTCTTTAATTCCGGTGTAACACCCATAGATCCAACTCCTTGAACATTTGAGTGTCCTCTCAAAGGAAGAAGGCCTGCATTCTTTTTTCCTATCATCCCTCTTAGGAGAGCAAGATTTACAATAGATTCTACATTTTCTACACCATGAACATGCTGGGTGATTCCCATGGACCAGGTAAAGACGACATTTTTTGCATCCTTATAAAGTTTTGCTAAACGTTTAATCTGCGGGCGGTTCACTCCTGAAGATAAGGTAATATTGTCCCAAGGGGTTTCCCTGATTTTATGAGCAAAGATTTCAAATCCATTTGTATATTTTTCTATAAACTGTTTATCAATATTTTCATTCTCAATAAGTTCTTTCGCAATGCCTTGGAATAAGGCAATATCACCACCGATGTTTGGTTGGACATAATCTGTTGCGATCTTATTATCTCCAAGCAGCATGGATTTCCAATCACTAGGGACCCTGAAACGAACCAGACCAGGTTCCTTGATAGGATTTACAATAACCACTTTCCCCTTTTTTCTCCGGCAGTGGAGGAGTTCAGTCAGCAACCGTGGGTGATTTGAAGCAGGATTTGCACCTATTACCCAAATCATGTCAGATTGTTTTAAGTCCTCAAGGACAATTGTGGCTGTTCCGCTTCCAATGGTTGAGCGAAGACCAACTCCAGATGCCTGGTGGCAATAATATGAGCAATTATTTATATTATTAGATCCGTACGCTCTTACAAATAATTGTAAAAGAAATGCAGCTTCGTTAGATGATCTTCCTGAACTATAGAAAAATGATCTGTCCGGAGAAGTTGTGCGCAGTCTTTTGATTATTTTTTCAAGAGCATCATCCCATCCAATGGGATTATAATGATTGCTATCACTTGATTTAAATAATGGTGTATTAAGTCGCCCTAATCGCTCAAGTTCTCTGGGTGAAGTTTTTCTGAAGTCTGTGATTGATTGCTTTTTAAAAAGTGTTTTGGGGATTTCTTTCTGAATATCAGTCAATTGAGCCTGGATACTTTTTTTACAAATCTCAGGGAAACTGGACACTTCATTAGTCATGCCCCCTTTTTGACCACCCATTCCCAAAGCACAGGTTTTACATGTATTTTTGGAAATTATAGATTGATAAAAGTTTTTAAAACCTACTTTAGAAGCCACCTTTAGAGAATATAGTATAGAACTGAATCCTGAAACTGCCTTATGCATTGATATAAGATCCACAAAAATGAGGGAAGATCGTTACCATTTTATTTAAAAAATTTATAATACAATTAATTGAGCAACATACCTTCCAAATCAATATTTGGTTTTCGTCCTGTAATAAGATCAGCAGTAATTTTAGCTGATCCACAAGCCATTGTCCAGCCTAAGTGGCCGTGACCAGTATTATAGAATAGGTTTTTCATTTTTCCATTTCCAAAAAATGGAGAACCATTGGGCGTCATGGGCCGAAGCCCTGCCCAGTACTTGATACTTGTAAAATCAAAAGCATCAGGAAAAAGGGATTCAGAAAGATTGACCATATAAGAAAAATCAGAGGGCTTAAAGCCCGTATTATAACCGTCGATTTCCGCTATGGATGTAAACCTGATACAATCACCTATTATAGAAAACGCCAGCATATTATCTTCATCTATTCCGCTGTGGAAAGGGGCTTTTGAAACATCAAAAATGGGCATTGTGATTGAATATCCTTTGACAGGATATATTGGTAGATAATCACCAATTTGCTTTGCAAAAAGACTACTGAATGAACCCATTGCCATGACATAAACATCTGCTGAATATTCATTTTTATTGGTAATCACTTTCTGAATTTCGTCTCCTTTTGTTTCAAACCGGGAAATTATTTCGTCATGATTAAAGGTAACATTCATTTTCTGACAAAGGTTTGATAGTTTCGTAGTGAATTTAAAACAATTTCCACTTTCATCTGTTTTGCAATAAATTCCTCCAGAAAGTTTGGATTGGATTGGTTCCAATGCTGGTTCAATTGTTATGAGTTCAGATGTATCCAATAGTTCCATTTTATCATCTAATGACGACAGGAGATTTAGTTTATCTTTGGCTTCATTAAATGTTTCATTAGAGCGATAAATATAGATGAGGCCATTTGTCTTCTGATCAAAATCCAACCCTGTTTTCGCAGTCAGGTCATGTAATTTTGTTTGAGAATAAGAGCAGAGAAGTAATTTCCTGTTAGTATTGGTTTTCATATTTTTACCGGTACATTGCTGAAGGAATTGTAATCCCCAGCGAATTAACTCTGGACTCCAATGGAGTTTGTACCGAAACACCTGCTGTTTTTGAAAAAGAGATTTCATCAGATTTCCGGGAAGTTTTGGAGTTGTCCCGGCAAATGAATGCCCCGGACAAATTAAACCAGCATTTCCGAAACTGGTTTCCATAGCCGGTTTTGACTGGCGGTCTATTACTGTTATTTGATGTCCATCATTAGCCAGTTCGTATGCAGTGGTAACGCCAATGACACCGGCTCCTAAGATAAGGACTCTCATTAGAAAACAGGGAACTTTTGTCTAATATAGGAACTCAATAAAACAATAATTTTTGGTTAAATTAGAAAAAATATTTGAGTAATTCCCTTTGGGTACTCAGTAACACTCAAATTTGAATTTATTTGGTAAAGTCTGGGTTTAGACCCGCAGGAGATTAACTCCCTCTCATCATTATTGATTTCTTGAGGGCTTTTTTCAATTAGCCCATTTCCTGTTTTGGTAAAATCACTTTCATAGTTGGATAGGGAATCAGAATATTCCGTTCATTAAATTTTTTGTAAATATCAGTATTAATCTGGTCAACTGTTCTCCCCCGTTTTTCTGGTTTATAAATCCAGAAAAGTAATTGAAGCTTTAATCCGTATTCGGCAAACTCCCGGAATCGAACTCTTGGTTCTGGTTCATCTATAACATTGGAATTGTTTTTTGCAATTGCAATGAGGAGTTCTTTTATCTCATCAATGTCCGATCCATAAGAGACTGTAAGTGTAATGCGAACCCGTTCAATTTCCTCAGGGCCTCCGCTTTCATTTACAATTTTTGAGGAAGCAATCACTGAATTTGGAAGAGTGATTTCGATGTCGTCCCGTGTCATAATCCGTGTACTTCTCAAGCCCATATTTTTGACGTAACCCCGTTCTCCTGTATCTAGCAGAATGTAATCTCCTTCTTTAAACGGAGAATCGGCTAAAAGAAAAAATCCGGAAAAAAAGTTGGCTACCGTGTCTTTCGCTGCGAAACCAAGCACAAGACTGAGTGCAGCTCCTGATGCCATCAATCCATTAACGTTAATGTCCCAGCTGAGGAAAATAAAATAAATACCAAGGATTGCGATTACTATCTTCCCCAGATTATTAAAAAGGGGGAGTGTTTTATGCTGTAATAGTCGGCTTGCAGTACGGGTAGAAAGCCAGTCCATTGCTAATATAAAAATCCTGGTGAAAACAACCAACCAGATGAGAATGGTGATGGTTTTCACAACACTAACCAGTGCAAAATCTATGTAATCAGGTAAATCAATCCTTTTGAAAGCAAAGGTAAATCCGATAAAAATTATGGTGTAGAAAATTGGATTATGTAAGAGTTCGATTATTTTATCATCTAAGGTTGTTTTTGTTTTTGCTGCCAGTCTTTTGAAAATACGGGTAAAAACCAAATCAGTTATTTTAGCTAAAAGTATAAAGCCAAGGAGAATTAGTATACTTTGAATCAAGGGGCTTTCCAGAAAGGTGCCAAAATTGTTGTTGAACCAATTCATAATGAAAAAGAATATGGGTAAATTTTTGGGGTAACTTGGTTACTACATTTTAAAATAATTATAAGAATAATCATTCTTGTTAAAAAATTTCCGCCAAAAAGTTTACATGGGGTAATTCTGATTATTAAAGATTATAAAGTTATTCTTTTTCAGCCGGTGTAAGGATTTTTTCAAGTTCTCCCGATGTAGCAAGTTCTTCAACTATATCACATCCTCCGACTAATTTGCCATCAACATATAGCTGTGGAGTTGTAGGCCAATTTGAATATTCTTTGATCATATTCATTATGTTGTAGTCATCAAAGATATTAAAAGAGCCATATGAAGCCCCCGTACCATTCAAGATTTCAACAACCCGGGCCGAAAAACCGCACCTAGGCATTTCAGGTGTTCCTTTCAACATAAGAAACACTCTATCCGAATTTATCATATTTTCCACAAGTGTTTTTTGATTATCTGTCATTTTTTTCTCCTTTTACTTTATTGTAGTTTTGATTGATAAAGCGTGAATTTCATTCCCAAGCTCAGCTTCCAAAGCATTTTGAACCATTCTATGCTGTTCAATGAGACTTTTTCCCTTAAATCCCCTATAACTGATTATTGTTTTCAAGTGCATTCCTTTTGCATTATGACCCACGTGCATGGATGATGTGTTTTTTAATTCAATATTAGCCCCAGGGAAGGCGGATTCTAATTTTTGTAATATTTGATCCATTAAATTTTAAGAATTGGGTTATTTTAGGTAATTACTATAACCAAATTATATATATTAATTCAATTAATAAACATAACTTTCTTTATGAAAATTAAAAATACTATAATTGTATATTTGTACATGTATGCAACTATTTTAACCTCACATGGTGAATTTCCCCATAATACAATTTAGAGCCTCTCTGATGAGATCAGATTTCGAATTGTTATTATACTTAAATAATCAAATTCAAATTTTTTGATGCTTTTATTCATATTCAAGGAGAAATCATAAAATTTGATATAGGGATGGTAAGTAGAATAAATAATTGCAATTATGTAGGTAATAGAAATAATCTAAATCTTTCTTAGTCTTTTAGGAGATGTTCAATTAAAACTTGGTTAAAAATTTTGGGTGTTCTAATGTCTCTATACTGCTTTTTGGTGGGTATAAATGGGCTATCCACTGCTATTAAGCATATGGGAGGTGATTTTGCTGAAAACATACTGACAACCACCAGTAATCCCTTTATAGCATTATTCATTGGAATTCTTTCAACAACAATATTCCAAAGTTCATCAACCACCACCTCTCTTATTGTGGGGATGGTTAGTGGTGGGGCTCTTAATTTGGCCGGTGCAATTCCTATGATAATGGGTGCAAACATTGGCACTACAGTTACCAATATTATCGTTTCCATTGGTCATATCAACAGGGGCAATGAATTTAAACGCGCATTTGCTGCTGCAACAGTCCATGATTTTTTTAATGTATTTGCTGTGCTGATATTATTTCCTATTGAAATTGCCTTTGGATTATTGGAAAAAACAGCTACAGGATTTGGAACCTTGCTTTTTGGTTCAGTTAGTGCAAATGAAGTGTTTAAAAGTCCCATTAAAACTGCTATTAAATGGGGAACTAATCAGCTTGAAGCCATTAGTTTTGACAGTAGCGTAATATTTGTTATTATCAGCGTATTATTGACATTTGCGATGCTGTTTTCCATAGTAAAACTCTTACGGAGTTTGGTATTGGATAATGTACAGCAATTCTTTGATCGATTTATATTTAAGACCGCAATCCATGGAATTTTGTTTGGAATGCTTTTAACTATTATGGTTCAAAGTTCATCCATCACAACCTCCACAATTGTCCCTCTTGCAGGAGCGGGAGTTCTTACGCTCAGGCAGATATATCCATTTACCTTGGGTGCAAATATTGGAACGACAGTTACAGCAATTTTGGCTGCACTGACACTTAATGTGACAGCCTTGGTAGCTGCTTTTGCCCATTTATTTTTTAATCTATATGCAATTTTAATTATTTATGTAAATCCATTATTCAGAGAAATTCCTTTAAAGCTGGCAAACTGGCTTTCTGAAGTAGCTATTAAAAATAAATTTATACCATTGATTTATTTAGTTTGTTTTTTCTTTCTATTACCATTCATCATAATAATACTAGGGAGGTAGCAAATATGTTTAAACAAATCTTTAATATGTTTAAAGCGGACAGTTTATATGAACAGGCACTTGGCGAATGCCATGAAATGCTGGATATTGATCTCACGATGTTCAAAGCATCTATCGAATCACTGAGAAAATCAGATTCTACTGATATAAATATTGATATATTTTCTATGGATAAAAAAATTAACGCATTTGAGCGGGATGTCCGCCGGAAAGTCATGACCCATCTGGCTATTGGCGGTAAAGAGGATATAAGCTCCGGCCTGGTTCTTGTGAGCGTAGTGATTGATATTGAAAGAATTGGAGATTACACCAAGAATATTTATGACCTGGCAGTAAACCATTCCAAAAAGTTGAATGGAGGCAGCATTGAAGATCGATTGGCTGAAATAGAAAAAATATCCTTTAAATTATTTGAAGATACTATTGATGCATTTAAGAATCAGGACATTGAAAAAGCCCGCGGACTAATGGGATCTTACAAAGAGAATATTTCTATCCAGAGTGATGCCATTACCAATGATATTATTGCAGGAAAGATTAGTGATCTTGACACAGGAAGCGCTTCTGCTGTAGGATTATATGCCCGCTATTTAAAACGAATTGCAGCACACTCAAGGAATCTTATATCAAGCATTGTAAATCCATTTGAAAAAATTGGTTATCCAGAGTAAATGTACAAATTTGTTTGGCTGTACCTCTCCGCATTTGGTATTATGTTCGCAATTTTATCATGGTGCCAAGAATCTGGGTTGCTTTCTAAAGAAATTGGATTTGGAAAAGGATTTCTAGCACTTATAATAGGAACTTTACTCTACTTTTTTATAGGTAGAAAAATCTAAACAAAACGAATGGAAAAAGAAATGAAATATTTAATCATACTTTTAACTTATATCTCAATAAGTATTGCAGCTGATGGAAAGATTGGTGGAGTAACATATTTTGATTATACTAATTCTAAGGAAAAATCGGCATTTGTTTTAAAGCGCCAATATTTTTCTTATGGAATTGACATATCTGATGAGGTCAAGTTCAGGGTGGTATTTGATGTGGGTAGAACAGATGTTGGAACAGTATTAAGGAAAGATGGGGGTGAAAAAAGCGAGGATACTCGACTTGTTGCGTTCCTCAAAAAAGCTCAAATTGATCATCGCACATCTTACGGAAAAATCAGCATGGGATTAATAGGGATGAACACCTATAACATACAGGAAAAAAATTGGGGATATCGGTTCATTGAAAAATCTGCTATAGACAAATATAAATTTTCATCTACAGCCGATCTGGGGATTGGTTTTTCCAGAGTACTGCTTAATCAACTCAAAATGAGCCTGCAGGTTGTAAATGGTGAAGGATATAAGAATCCCCAGAGCGATAAATATCATAAAATTGCATTCAATTCAACCTATGGTGAGCATAATTTGGTAAAAAACAGTGGTTTCAATGCAGGCGTGGTTTATACTACTGAACAAACGGATGATAAGCCAAATACCATGGCCAGTTTATTTGGTGGCTTTGCTGGTATGGGACTTCGGTTGGGAGGTCAATTTAATATGCTGAAAAAAGGTGGGATAGAAAGCCAGATCATTTCAGTAAGTTCTAATTATAGCATGACAGATAAACTAGATGCATTTGTAAGGTATGATATGTTTGATCCTAATACGGATGAGATTGATGGTTGGAAGGATAACAGTACTTATCTCATTGCTGGAATTCAATTAAGTTGTGGCAATGGATTATTAGTAGCACCAAATATACGAATGGAATCTTATGAAGATGATTTAGATTCTGCAACTGAATACAAAATTAACTTTCAGTTCAAGTTCTAATAGTATAAGCTGTTTACGTTCCTTGTATTTCTGATTGATTAGGCATGATGTCATCTTTAATCTTCTGGCGAAGATTTTTTATATATTCGTTAAATAATACAACTCGTTCTTCTCTTAATTTAGTTGTTTTTGGTACTTTTGGATGTGGGAGATCATTTTTTTCAAACCAAATCTTTACTGCTTCAAACTTTTCCTTGATAGATTGAAGGGCTTTATTTACAAAAATAAGTGTTCCTACTTCTTGTGTTTTTTTTTCAATATCTTTATCTAACAACTTATCAAGCGTGTCTCTGGAATTATTCAACTTTTCTCTCAAATAGGACCATTCAACTTTCAACTGTATATAAATAAACTCAGCTTCCTTTTTGTCAAATGGATGAAATTGAATTTGATCGGTTTCAGTTTTAAATTGTGATTGAAAATCTTCCATGATGCACTCTGGCCATTAAAAAAACTATATTTCCCAAATCCTAATTTCAATTCCTAGGTATAACTTTTTGTTTAGTATAAACTCAAATTGATTTGATAAGGAAATTATTCAATCTGGTTACAAAAGTTGCAGGATTTGGAAGTTTTACCCCCTCGATAAGCATCGCTTGTTCATAGAGCAACCAACAGAGATCTTCAAATGTTTTCGTTTTACCAAGAGCTTTCATTTTCTTTACAATTTTGTGTTCCGGGTTGATCTCTAAAATCGGTTTAACATCAGGCATTGTGGACTGACCCATGGCTTTGAACATCTCCTGCATTTTTGCTGTAGGATCGTTTTGGTCAGCTACAATACATGATGGTGATTCATTTAATCTTGAAGAAACCATAACGTCTTTCACCTGTCCGCCTAGTACTTTCTTGATTTTTTTGACCAACGGGTTCAGATCTTTTTTATCTGATTTGGAATCTTCAGTTTTCAAATCATCGGCAGCATCACTATGGTGGACTGATTTAAACGGTTTTTCCTTGTATTTTTGTAGTGACGGAATAATAATCTCATCGAACGGATCATCCATGATCAGGACTTCCATGTCTTTGCCGTTGTACATTTCTAGTAATGGCGAATTTCTCAAAGACTCTTCGTTTTCTCCGGTAATATAATAAATAGACTTTTGATCTTCTTTCATTCTGTCTACATATTCTGCTAATGAGGTAAAATCATCCATTTTTGAGGATTTAAATATTAATAATTCAAGGAGTGTGTCCCGATTTTCAAAATCCTGATAAGCACCTTCTTTCAATAATCTTCCGAATTGTTCATAAAATTCAAGGTATTTATCCTTTTTCTTTGTTAACGCTGTAAGCTCGGATAATATTTTCTTCACGGAGTTTGATTTTATTTTTGCCAAGATTCGATTCTTCTGTAAAATTTCCCGGCTTACGTTCAGCGGAAGATCTTCGGAGTCAATGATACCTCTCACAAACCTGAGATATGAGGGCATCAATTCTTTATCATCCTCTGTAATAAACACTCGTTTAACATACAGTTTTACTCCTGCCTGATTGTCTACCTGAAATAAATCGAACGGGGCAGTTTTGGGAATATAAAAGAGAGTCGTGTAATCCAGAGTGCCCTCTGCTTGAGTATGAATATGCATCATAGGATTTTCTTGATCATGAGAAATGGTTTTATAAAATTCATTGTAATCTTTTTTCTTTAGTTCGCTCTTTGGTCTTTTCCAAAAAGCAGAGGCCGCATTCACCTGATCAGTTTTCTTTTCTTTTCCTTTTACTTCTCCTTTTTTGTCATATTTATTTTCTTCGTAGTGGAGAAAAATTGGAAACGGAATGTGATTGGAATATTTCTTAATAATGTTTTGAATTTCCCAGCGATTTACAAATTCCTTTCCTTCATCATTCAGGTGTAATACGATATCGGTTCCGGCAGTCTTTCGAACAGAATTATCGATTGAATATCCGCTTTTGCCATCACTTGTCCAAATCCATGCTTCTTTCTCACCCGCTTTTCGGCTAATAACTTCTACCTTATCTGCTACCATAAAGCTGGAATAAAAACCAACTCCAAATTGACCGATTAGGCTTGAATCCTTTTTACTGTCTCCAGTCAGGTTTTCTAAAAATTGTTTTGTTCCTGATCGTGCAATTGTTCCAAGGTTTTTTGCAAGATCATCTTTGTTCATACCGATTCCGCAATCAGAAACAGTTAGAAGTTTATTGTCTTTATCTAGATAGGATATTTCAATTTTTGGATCATATTTCATTGATTTAAACGTATCATCTGTCAGGGTTAGATACTTCAATTTGTCAAGGGCGTCTGATGCGTTTGAAATGAGTTCCCTCAGAAAGATCTCTTTAGATGAATAA
>CEWR01042923.1_pt1 | contig 13374 bp, 8 predicted proteins | sample 356321 | NCBI WGS metagenome assembly CEWR01 (sample SAMEA2621551, study PRJEB7988) | marine metagenome | biome: marine biome (ENVO:00000447); feature: mesopelagic zone (ENVO:00000213); material: "saline water (ENVO:00002010), including plankton (ENVO:xxxxxxxx)" | depth 790 m
TTGTACAATTTCAGGATAGTCAAAATAGCGATTGGTCGTTTCACCAGGATCTACTTCCATATTGTACAATTCGTATGTGGCTTCTCCTTCTTTGGGTTCTATGAACCTCGGCAATAATGAGCCTCCTGAACCGCGCAACATATTCAATTTCCATTTTCCATCGCGAATCGAAAAATGGCCAGAAACTGAATGATGAATTACAGGCCCTCTACTATTTTCGTTAAACGTGTCCTCTTTTAATAAGTCATAAAGACTATAACTATCTTCGCCAGCATTATCAGGAATTTTTGCACCAACAATGGCAGCGATGGTTGCTAAATAATCGGTTTGACAAACCGGTAACGCTACCTTTCTGCCTGCTTTAATTACCTTAGGCCAACGCATTAAAAAAGGAACTCGATGTCCACCTTCATAGAGATCCCGCTTTCCTCCTTTAAAATTCATACTGCTGAAATGTTTGTAGGTCTCTCGCTGATACACATAATTTCTTTCGGCACCATTGTCCGAAGAAAAAATGACCAAGGTGTTTTCTTCAATATCGTTTGCCTTTAGTGCGTTGAGCACCTGACCTACCCTGTAATCGGTTTCTTCCATAAAATCGCCATAGTTACCACAATCACTTCGTCCTTGAAAATCTGGATGTGTAGCATGTGGTAAATGAGGGCTTGTTAAAGGCAGGTAAAGAAAAAATGGCTTTCCGTTTTTCGAATCTTTTGCTGCCTTATTAATATATTCAACCGCTTTTGCGGCAAAGGTTTCCAGTACTAACTCGTCGTTAAAGGAGGGCGCTGCTTCTACCCATCCTTCACCTTCTCCCTGCTCATTTTGATAAGGAGGTGTCATTCTATAATCCGTATACGGTTCTTTTATGTGCTTTTTTCTTGTCCACATGGAAGGCGCCTCCAAAACCTTATTATTCTCTAAATAAGTGAGCACGCCATAATTCATGGATGCCGGTATTCCAAAAAAATAATCAAAGCCTTTTTCTGTGGGTCCGTCCGTAAATGATTTTGACCAATCGCGATCTTTCCCCTTTTTGCCTACAAACTCCATTTGAAGATGCCATTTACCGACCATGGCTGTATGGTAGCCATTTTCTTGAAGCAAAGAAGCAATGGTCATTCGGTCTTTTTCAATCAAACAAGGACCATCAGCCTTGAGAACACCTCTTTTCAAACTAGTTCTCCAACTATAACGTCCGGTTAACAAGGAATATCTTGAAGGAGTACAAACCGCATCACTACTGTGTCCATCTGTAAAAACCAGTCCTTCGTTGGCAATTCTATCTATGTTGGGCGTACTGAATTTGGCATTGAGATTTAATGCACTTACATCCCCAACACCTTGATCATCTGTATAAATGATAATAATATTTGGACGTTTGTTTTGGGAATTTAATGCCATGGTAAAACCAAATAACAATAGTGCTAATAGCAATAAATTATTTTGTTTTTTCATCTATTTATTATTTACCTCATTCATTAGCTTCTCTTTTTCTTTCCAAGAAATACTTCGGTCAAACAGTACGCCATATTGTTTATAACCATTGTACTTCACTCCTTCTGTTTTCCAATGCTGTAATTGCTGGTCGTATAGTTCACGCATCTTATTAAGTTCTGATTTATTCTTAGCGGCACTTGCCAGATTTACCATTTCATAAGGATCCTTCTTTAGGTCAAACAACTCTTCGGTGGGTTCTAGCCCTTTACTTTCATCTTTATAAAACCAATAGATATACTTGTAATCTTGATTGATTACAGAAAAACAATGGGTTAAAGCGGTTCCCCATACCTGAATAATAGGTAGTGATGTTCTTACCGGTTTTTTTGGACTATCCAATACAGGAAGTAAACTTATTCCATCATAGGCAGCAGGGATTTCAACCCCAGCGATATCCAGAATAGTGGCAGAAATATCTACATTGGCAGAAAGCATGTTTGTTTTTCTCATTGCACCACTTTTTTTATGGCGTGGGTCTGAGATGATCAACGGACATCTTACCGACTCTTCGTAAGGAAGTACTTTAGATCCCAATCCGTGTGAACCATTAAAATAACCATTGTCTGATGAAAAGATAATAACCGTATTGTCATCTATTCCAAGCCTTTTAAGCTCTTCTCGTATCATTCCAATGGAATAATCTATCCCATAAATTAATTGATTGTATTTGCGCAATGCTTCCTGATAGGTCTCCTCTTTGTCGTATCCCCACTCTTCAAACCGTGGATATTGTCTGCCTTTTGTGGAGTGAGGGGCAAGATGTTTGCCTGCTTCTCTTCCATAGTTGGGCAATTTTCGAAATTTTGTGTCCTTATATATATCATCAAACATTGGATCGGGCGTTGCTGGTCGGTGCGGTGCTTTAAAAAATACACTCATACAAAAGGGTTGTTCCTTTTCTACCGATGCTCTCATAAAATCTATCGTGGCTGCTGCATAGGCTCTGGAACTGTGCGGATATGCTTCGGCATATTTGGCGATACTTGGGTTATTAGCGGTCTGATAAGAGGTCTGTCCTTTACCGCCTGCCCAAAAGTCAAAATCATGTTTAGCAACTTCGCCTTCTTTCTTTTTATCTTTTAGGTTGTCGGATATTGAAAAGCCAAATTTACCACCAAAACCTACGCTATAACCCGCTTTTTTCAGTTTCATAGGAAAAGCGTCTGACCATTTTTCTGGTTTCATTGGGCCGTGCATAAAATTGGTACCGGTTTTATACTCGTACTGTCCGATCATTACGTTGGCGCGACTGGCCATACAAATGGCAGTGGTATTGTAATGCCTCATAAATACCATTCCTTCATCAGCGAGCTTATCTATGTTTGGCGTTTTTACATCGGGATTTCCATAATCCTTTTGCGTATCATAGGCTTGGTCATCTGTAAAGAAGAAGATGATGTTAGGTTTTGTTTTTAATTCACCTTTATTGATACCTGTTCCTGTTTGGGCTTTGCACGAAAAAAGGACAAATAGCACTGCAGGTAGTAAATAATTTAATTTAGCCATTGTTGATTTGTTACTATTTAGTATTTTTTTATTGAAGTTCCGTGAAACATAATCTTCTAATCTCAATTGATTTTTAAGTTTTTTTTCTCAGTAAGAAAACCCAATGACTGTAAAAATTTATCTGCCTCAAAAACGGTTTGTTTATACATTTCAGCATTTTTATAAATATTGAAAAATCCATGTTCTTGTCCTTCGTAGGTTCGCAGCTCACATCGGCTACCCACCTTTTCCATGACCATTTTGTAATATTCGGCTGTTACAACGGGCATATGTTTATCTTTTGTACCCAGAAAAATAATGGTTGGAGGTGCGCCTTTTTTGATATTGTGCAACGGCGAGAAATCTTTGTAATTGTCACCAATTCTTGCATATCCAAAGCCTCCCGGACCGTTGTCGAAAACTGGATTAAAAAGCACCAATGCATTTGGGATGCAACTTACCTTCAAGTCATCCGTAACTTCATTATAGTCATTAATTAATGCCGTAGTTGCAGCAAGATGGCCACCTGCAGAACCTCCTGAGGCAATAATTTTATCTGGATCAATTTGATAATCTGAAGCATGGCTTCTAACAAAGCGCATGGCCGATTTTGCATCTTTCACACATTCGAAAGGAGTTGTTTGATATTTTTTAATCGTTCTGTAATCTACAAGGAAACAAACGATTCCTCTTTCGGAAAAATACTTGGCTTGTGGTTTAAAGTGAGAAATTCTACCGCCGACCCAGCCACCTCCATAAAAGAAAACCATTGCAGGATACGCAAGAGAATCATTCATCTGAGGTGGATAATATATCTCCATACTCAGTCTTAAGGTATCTACTTGTTTGTATACAATTGTCTTTTGAGCAAAAGAGGAAGTACCAGCAAAAAGCATCACCGATAAGAAAGTAATTAATTGAAAATTTCTGATTTCTTTCATTTTTAGATAATCTTGTCAAATAAGATCGTACAACGTTTCTCTTCAGAGATTTTATTTTTACAACCGAATAGTGACCATATTTATAATACGCCTAAAAAAACGTATTTTGTCTTCATTATAGTTTATTTTATTTCCCTCCAAACAGTTTATATACTTCAGAACCTGCACTTAAAAAAGCTCCTGCACCGTAAACCTCTGTTTTATCTGACCAAGCTTTGCCAGGTGCTCCACCAATAGGTTGTACATAACCTAACATACCCTCTTTTGAAACATAACTGGTCATGGCGTTCCAACCTTTTTTGACTGAACCGATATAAGTGTCTTTATCTAAGATACCTTTATTAATACCCCATGCTAAACCGTAGATGTAAAATGAGGAACCACTCGTTTCTGGAGTTGGGTAAAATTCTTGTCCTAATAAGCTCATTGCCCAATGTCCCTCTGGAGTTTGGATTTCGAGTAGTTTTTTAGCCATCTTCGTATAGATCTTTAAAAAGTATTTATATTCCTTACTTTCAGGCTGCAATTCGTTCATGATGTTGGTAAGCCCTGCGAATACCCAACCGTTACCTCTTGACCAAAATATTTTAGTACCATTGTCCAATTTACCAAAGAATCTACTGTCTCTATAAAATAAATGTTCTTTTTTATCAAAAAGGAATTCTTTACTGACTTTGAATTCAGACACCATAAAATCTAGATATTTTTGATCTCCAGTGATATTATACAATTTAGCCCATACAGGTGGTGACATAAATAAGGCATCACACCAATCCCAACGATCTGTATGATAAGGTGTTTTCCAGTTTAGAACGGATTGTGATGGATGCATTCTAATAAAAGTTAACTGCTCCTTTGTGGGTGCAATCATTTTTTCATCCTTGTATTTTCTGTACAGTTCTATATACATTTGACCAACAGTATGGTCGTCTGCGTGGTATTTTCGGCTGTGCAATTTCCACTCATACTTTTCTCCAATACTTTTCAACCACTCATAGTATTTTTCGCTATCAGCCATTGCCGCCCACTTTACCAACCCTATATATAATGCTCCGTTAGTCCAATCTAAAGGATGATGAGGTTTTTTGCTATCAAAAGAAAAATGATCTATTTGCCAATCCGCAGCTTTTTCCATGATCTCTTTAACATCTTGGGGTTTTATTTCCTGTGCATTCAATGTTGTTCCAAACGTAAATACTGCTAAAAGTAACAATCCGATTTTTTTCATTTATGCTATTTTAATTGTTGTGCTTGATGTTTCGTACTCAAATTGATTTAAAACTACTTTTTTTTCTTCTTATTTGGCTTCGGATAAACTTTATCCTCTAGGGCCCACGCATGCCATGTATCAGCCATTTCTTTGAGGCGTTGATTTTCTTTTTGAGCGAGGTTATTAAGTTCCGTACGATCTTCTTTGAGGTTGTAAAGTTCCCATTTTTCTATATCTGGACCGTGCTGAGTTGCGACTCCTTTCCCAACCAACTTCCAGGCCTCATCTATCATAAATGCGTTGTTTTCATGTTCCGAGAACATTGGCTTGGTGCGCACGAGCGTATCACCTAAAAAAGATGGAGCCAATGAAATACCTCGCAGTGGATGAAGAATATTTCCTTGGTAGGTTTCTGGATAGTCAACACCACAAACTTCCAGCAATGTAGGAACAATGTCTATCAGTTGAGCAGGTTCACGATACCAGTTGCTTTGACTTTTAATGCCTTTAGGCCAATGCATGATAAAGGGAGTTGCCGATCCGCCTTCATGCGTATAGTGTTTGTAGAGTTGGAATGGTGTGCTGGAAGCATTTGCCCAAGCAGCGCCATAGTTGTTACTAGTCTCAAGGTTGCGTTTTTCAATATCGAATATATTGCCTCGACCAAGTGTTGAACCTTCCGCGCAGGCACCGTTATCAGAAAGGAAAAGGATGAGTGTATTTTCGAAGAGTCCCTGTTCTTTTAGAGATTTTAGGACTTTACCAATATTTTGATCCACACGGTCAACCATTGCGGCATAAACAGCCATGCGCAGATTCATCTCTTTTTGCTTTTCAGGTTTTAGACTTGACCAAGCTGACACTTTAGAATCGCGTGGAGAGAGTCGATGCTTTTCTTCAAAGAGCCCCAGTTCGATTTGACGCTGGTAGCGGTTTTGTCGTAATTGATCCCAACCCATCCTATATTTACCACGATATTTATCGATATCTTCTTCGTGTGCTTGATGAGGCCAATGTGGTGCGGTATAGGCTAGGTAAAGAAAGAAAGGTTTTTCTTTTTCGCCTTCTTCTATAAATTTAATGGCGTGGTCTGTATAAGCATCTGTTGTATAGTACGGACGATCAGTGGTACTCTCTACTTTTGTTACTGGTTCATTGCCCGAAGTTATGCCTCTACCATCACGTTCATCCGAATCAGGGGAAAAATAACGTGTTGAACCGGCTAAGTTGCCATAGAATTTATCAAAACCTCGTTGGAGTGGCCAGTATGATTTTTTATTGTCTCCCAAGTGCCATTTACCAGCGAGATACGTTGAATAGCCCGCTGAGCCAAGCACTTCTCCCAAAGTGGCGTTTTGTTTATTAAGGAATCCACGATAGCTAGGAAAATTTTCACCATAATCGTGCTTGTCACTATTTGGCGAGTTGGTCATGTGACCAATGCCTGTGAGGTGTGGATGTAAGCCCGTCATAAGCGTAGCACGTGTTGGGCAACAGCGCGACGCGTTATAGAATTGAGAAAAACGCACACCGGTATTCGCTAACAAATCAATATTGGGTGTTTTGATCTCACCTCCATAAGCACCGATGTCAGAAAACCCCATATCATCGACCATGATGATAATGACATTCGGTCTTTCGGCAGCATTTAATTGAATGCCCTCGGTGGTAGTTAACCCTACTCCTTTCTCTTGTTTTTTCTTAACCGGACTACAGGAAAATTGAATAAGTAGTATAAAAATAAAGAAATGGTTAACTAGGTTTTTCATTTTAATTGTTGTGGTTGATGTTTCGTACTCAAATTGATTTTAAACTACTTATTTGTTTATTTTTTATTTCTGGAAAAATCGTTTCACCATTTTAGACGGTGAAATTAATGCTCATAAAAAGGGTTTTCTAAAACTGGCCCTACCGCCTTTAATTTCATTCATCAAATTCGCCATTTCTTTCACTCTATCAGGATATTCCTCATAAAGATTATGCATCTGCTCAGGATCATTTTTCATATTGAACAGCAGTCCGGCTGTATTAAATTCGGTGTATCCCCTTAGTTTTGCATATGATTCAGGTACTTTTCGTCCTCCTGTTGCATCATCGATATAAAGCCAATCACTTTTTCTAATGCCCCATCTATGATCATAGGTGTTGTGAATGGTCGCTTCACGAATTGGAGAATTGTATGCTTCTCCCTTAATAACAGCGGTAAAATTATGACTATCGGGTGCTGCGTTTTCTGGTAATTCTACTCCTGCTATGCTTGCTAAAGTTGCCATCATATCAATTTGAGAAATGACTTCGTCAGAAACAGTATTGGCTTTCACATGACCGGGCCATTTAATGATAAACGGTACGTGATGACCTCCTTCATATACATCACGTTTCAAACCTCGAAATTTACCCATACTAAAATGGTCATATTTTACAGCGCGTTCCCAAGCATACCCCTCAGTGCCATTGTCTGCGCTAAAGATAACAATTGTGTTTTCTTCTAGGCCTTTTTCTTTCAAAGCTTTTAGCACTTGTCCAGCAACCCAATCGGTTTGAACCATAAAATCACCATATCCACCAGCGGTTGATTTTCCATCAAATTCATCATTGGGAATAATAGGTGCATGGGGCGAAGGGAGTGAGAAATATAGAAAGAAGGGTTGCTCGTCATCTTGTTTGTTGATCCACTTCACCACTTTTTCTGTAAGCGTTGGCAATACTTTATAAGGGTTCCAGTCTTTAACTTTGGGGCCTGAACGAAATTCCCACCTGCCTTCTTTTGTATCGAAACCTACACTGTCTCTTTCCATTATTTCCATTGGCGCTTCAATAACACGATCATTTTCAATCCAAGCATAAGGAGGGAAATTGATGGTACCATCACCAAAATAATAGTCAAAACCACAATCCAATGGACCACCTGTTACGGGTTTATCCCACACTACATCTGCTGGTAAATAAAACTTCCGTGTGTTATTCCTTACTACTACTTCACCAGATGGTTCGTTATTAAATTCCCAATCCCATCCCAAATGCCACTTGCCAATGGCGGCAGTTTTGTAGCCTTTAGTTTTTAGCATCTGAGGAATGGTCACATCCGTATCCTTAAAAAAGGGTTTCCCAAATGACTGTACTATCCCATGCTGACGACGCCAATGATACATGCCAGTTAGCAAGGCAAACCGACTTGGAGAGCAAATGCCCGATGAGCTATGTGCATCTGTAAAGCGCATGCCTTCAGAAGCAAGCTTGTCAAGGTGCGGAGTTGGGATTTTAGAATTAGGATTCTGGCAATTTAAATCGCCATAGCCCATATCATCTGCATAGATAATTACAATATTTGGCTTCGACAAGCCTGCCTCGCCGGCAGGCAGGCTCAGCACAGGTGGTTTATCACTTGTTTGTGCATAGCATTGGATATTAAAAAGTATCCCTATAACAATCCATAAAATATTATGTCTTATTCTCATTCTTTGCTATCTAATGATCCGTTTTTTTTGAGCGTTTTTTTTCTCAATGGTATATGGATATTGAAACTATTACCTGCTATGCGTTTTACTCTGGTTGCTGCACAAAAAAGCACGGTTGGCTCATGGTTTTCATCAAACCAAATTTGTGGTCGTTCAAGATCACTCAATTTTTCTGTTGTTCCATCTTCCCATGCTATGTTGCGATCAGAAACTACCTGGTGTTCAGCGACATTCCAATCAATCCCGTTATCAGATGTAAACAGGCAAAGTGCCTGCCTGATTCCTGTAAACTCACCGTGATTGTCAGATAGTATGGCATATAATTTTTCATGATACATAAAAATAAAAGGATCTTCTGCAGGAGCCTTGCTGTTTTCCAGTGTGAAAATTGGTTTGTTGTGTTTTATAAACGGACCTGTCGGCGACTTAGAAAAAGCGACGCCATGAACCTTATTATTCTCTTCATTAATACATTTATACACCATGATATAGGTACTGTCGTTTTTTTGCACAACGGATGGATTGGTGGTAAAACCACTATCGAATGAACCTGGAGTTACATCCAAAAGAGGTGTATCAAAGCGTTTCCATGGTCCAAGTATATTGTCAGAAACCGCAACTCCAATCCTTTGTGTTCTTTGTGTTTCTGCCCTACTTTCTTTTGTATTAGCTCCAATATAATACAGGTAATATTTCCCATCGTACTTCTGGATATGCGGATTATGAATTGTATTGGAATCGAAATAATCTCCCCCTCGACCTTTTAGGATCACCGAATGAAACGTATAGGGTCCAGTAGGTTTGTCGGCTACAGCACAAGCAATCTCCGAATGCATTAACCAACCGCTGTGTTTTACTTCGTATGGCCAGCGCGAATAAAACAAATAATATTTATGATCATCTCCTTGTACCATAGAACCTCCCCAGGTAAAAAATCCTTCATCCATATAAAATGATTCTGAGGGAACAGGCTGAATCATTTCACTAAGATTTAATTGCGGATCAATGCTTTCTTTATTAAGTGAGTGAGGTGTTTGTGCACTACTCACAGCACTAAATGCAACTAAAAACACGATACTACATAGTGTTCCTATTTCAGGAATTTTGAACATTCCTTTTCTTGTGTTTTTTCCTTTTACCTTTTGCATAGTTGTTGTTTCTATAATTCAAAATAGTTAAGATTCTTATACTTTGGAAACTCAAGATTTTTAGCCTCATCTTCCCATTCCCCAATGAATTTAGATTCCATTCTTTTTTTCTTCGATTTTATTGTACACTATATAGATATGACACTAAAAAACAGAAAAGGGTGACAATAAAATGTATGTATTTTCTTCGTTAGAGTTTGGTGAAAAGTATCATCGAAGGCTGTTTAGCAACGTAAAAAGCAATACTGAACCCGAATGACACTAGTACGATTGAGGTAAACGATTGACAGATTGCTTCGTCCCTCGCAATGACGTTGGTTCGCTACTCAATGACAAAAAATGAAAAAAGTTGAACAATGTTACCATTGTTCAACTTTAATTATAGCTAAGTCTTTTATAATCTGTTTCGATTATTTAAGACTAGGTGTTGTAAATAAAACGAACTATTCGATTACGATTTTACTTGCAATATCTCCAACTCTTAAAATGTAAATTCCGTTGCTGTATGATTCCACATTCAATTGTTTGTTAGTGCCTTCAACAGTTCCAGAAATCACTTCTTGACCTAATGAATTTATCAAACTAAATGTAGCATTCATCGGAGCATTTTCAATGGTTAATAGTGACGTAACTGGATTTGGGTATACGCTTACTAAAGATCCCTTTACATTAATTTCATCAACTGAAAGAGGAGCTAAACCTTGCCATTGTAAAACAGGTCTTGCAACACCATTTACAGTACCCATCTTCCAAGTAGCATCGAAATCCCAGCCAACAAATTTTGACTGATCATTGAATTCTGCAGTTGTTAAGCCTATAACGTCAGCAGCATTGTCACCTGTACCAACACCAACACCGTCTGCTTGGATCTCAGAATCGAAGAAACTTGAAACCACCGTAGCAGCACCTAAACGACCTGCAAAACTTCCATATTCTGTAAAATCTACAAATGAATTCGTCACTGAACTTGCAGAATAGGAATTTTTAATCTCAAGCACACCCAATGTCTTGCCAAGAAGGCCTGCCATTTGTTTCCCTCCTCCATATATTGTAGATACAGAATAACAGTCCGTTATTGTAGAACCTCCTTCATCTTTTCCTATCAATCCTCCAGCATTTTTCCCTTTATTTTCAGTATCAATACCAAGATAAGACACGATAGCTACACATTCTGTCACTGTTGCGTCTATCATTGACCCAACGACACCACCAACAGCGAGGTTAGATGCCGCACTGGAAGTATAATCCAATGATCCGGCTGCCACCAATTGATGGAAGACATTAGCAACACCTGTAGCTTCCCCGACGATTCCTCCGCCAGCAGTAGAATCACAACTGAAATCGAAATCCACTAACTTCAATTTTTCAATGGTTGCACCATTTACCTGATGAAACAAACCAATTTTTGATGCATTCTGGAATGCATTTTGGATGGTATAGTATTGCCCATTGAAGTGGCCCGTATATTTAGTATCGATTCCTATTGCTAATAAACCAGCAGCATCATTTCCATTTACCACTCCATCATTGTTCCAATCAACTGTAGTTTCATCTTCTGCGAAGATGATATCAGCTCCTAAAAGATAATTAGCAGCCATTTTTTCCTCAATATCTGCAAAATCATCCGTATCATCATTATCAAAATCCAGGTCTGAACTGCTCAGCCAAATTAATTGTTCTGGAGTATCAATTACCAAGAAGTCTGTCGGTTCTGGTTCCGGTCCTGGGTCTGGGTTATAGCTCGTAGTCTCTGGCCAATCCGTAATAATAGTTTCTTCAGCTGGCAGGCCATTCAGCTGCGCACCAAGCGTGAGTAGGAGTTCAACCTTGGTTACCTCCCCATCTTCTGCGGGCAAGTTCACAGCATAAGATTTAAGGGAATTCTTATCTAATGGGTCTGCATTAGGAGCATGCGCAACGGGTATCATCACATATTTTTGTTGATTGCCCTGATGGATTCTTAGTGTATAATCAAATTGTTTATTATAAATAATTTGTGCCTCAGCCCTATCATTGGCATCCTGAGGGTCAAAAAGTCTGATTAAACCTGTATTGTAGGGGCCAATTGGGGGGTATATAATATTTGCCTCCGCTGTTACAGCACTTGTACTGGTGAGTACAGTCACCACATCAACATCGCGCTTAACTGGATAGCGAACGCCGTCATTTTCGACGGTAGCCGTATAATCATTGGTCATCGGATCCCATTTTGCCCAGCTATTCAGGCTACTGTTCCAAGTTACTATTAAATCTTCAAGTTTCTTTTTCATTTTATTAACTTCATAATCCGAAAAATGCTTTAAAAGTAACCAATCATAAACACCATCAGATTTTCCACCACCAAGCATAGGCGTTCCTCTGTAAGTGTCCTTTTCGCTTTTATAAATGGTCATAAATTTTTCATTCCATAAAGAAAAACCCCAGTTAGGTCCCACCCATTCTTTTTTGACATAAACACCACTATAGGTTCCTTCCTTATAAGGATGTTTAGAATTGTTAGCGTGTGGCAAACCAAGTGCATGACCACCTTCGTGAGCGATATAACCAACTCCACCAGCCCCACCAAGGGCGCGAAAACCACCTCCTAAACCACCTACTCCTAAACTCAAATTATTAATAGACAGGTAATACAGTTTTTTATGGTCAGCTCCAGCAGCCTTCTGTAATACACCAATCAACTTAAACATATCTGATCCTCCATTTTTTGATTCTGATTTTGAAAAAACGCGTTTCGCTGGATTGCCATCTTGAGGTCGCTGAACAAACTCCGGCCAGTAGATTCTTATCGAGTTGGCTTGCAGTTCAGCTACTGGTATTCTGGATTCGAATTCCTGCTCCCAGCCCGCTGGGAAATCGGTGTAAGACTCTTCGAAACATGCAATTTCAAACACAGTCATTTTAAGAACGGTAGGTGCACTTATTTCAAGATTATTGAATTCTTTTACTTGTTCACCGGTCTCTATCTTAACGGTCATCCCCGCTTTTAACCATTCCTTAGGAATAAAACCAGTAAATGAACCATCATCATAGCTGTGTTGAATTTTATAAATATCAGATTCAAAACTCACTGGAAGATTCGCTGGTCCAGCTAATATAATTTCGTTTACTTGACCGTCTACTGTCACAATAGCCTTTACCACTGGTGCTCCTATTTGGTCTGGATGGGTAACATGCGCTTTTACAAGCGTCTTACGATCACTAACCAAGGTAAAATACGCTTCTGTTGGCTCAGAAAGATGCGTTTGAGCAAAATAAACAGCACCAATATTTATTGTTTCTTGTGCACTACTCACAGTACTAAATGCAACTAAAAATACGATACTACATAGTGCTCCTACTTTCGGAATTTTAAAAATTCCTTTTCTTGTACTTCTTACTTTTTCCTTGTGCATACTAGTTGTATTTATAATTCTACGTTTATAATTCAAAATAGTTAAGATTCTTATACTTTGGGAACTCAGGGATTTTAGCCTCATCTACCCATTTCCCTATTCATGTAAATTCTATTCTTTCTTTAATCGAATTTATTGAGTTCTATATATAGGACACTAAAAAACAGAAATGGGTGACAATAAAATGTATGTATTTTCTTTTTGAAAAGTTGATAGAGGCAGAAATAGTGGTAAAAAGTA
>CEWR01026858.1_pt1 | contig 13372 bp, 14 predicted proteins | sample 356321 | NCBI WGS metagenome assembly CEWR01 (sample SAMEA2621551, study PRJEB7988) | marine metagenome | biome: marine biome (ENVO:00000447); feature: mesopelagic zone (ENVO:00000213); material: "saline water (ENVO:00002010), including plankton (ENVO:xxxxxxxx)" | depth 790 m
CAAGGTCATGTTTGGTACGGAGCGCCGAAGCTTAGTCCTCACGGAGAATGAGCGTCAGCTCACTGCGTATCATGAAGCAGGGCATACGGTCCTTGGATTGAAGATTCCAGGGCTTGATCCGGTCTATAAGGTCAGCATCATTCCAAGAGGAAGTGCCTTAGGGATCACGGCCAGTCTCCCGGAGGAAGACCGGCACTCGTACACCAAGGAGTGGATGGAAGGACAGCTTGCCATGCTGTTTGGTGGACGGGTTGCGGAGGAAGTCATCTTCGGCCCGAAGGCTGTTACGACGGGTGCTGGCAATGACATTGAGCGGGCAACCGCTATGGCCAGAAAGATGGTGATGACTTTCGGAATGAGTGATGTCGTCGGGCTAGTATCTGTGGGTGATTCTGAGCAGGAAGTGTTCTTGGGCAGGGAACTCGGCCAGAGGAGGGTTGTTTCTGAACACACGGCTAGGTTGGTTGACGAGGAAGTGAAACGTCTCCTAGACACAGCCCACGAACGTGCTCACGAAGTGCTGAAGGAAAACGGCGATCTACTTGAGAGCGTGGCGCAAACGCTCTTAGAACGTGAGACGTTGGGTCGCGAAGAAATCGAGGCTCTTGAGCGGGGGGAAGCACTCCCTCCTCAACCGGTTCCAGCCAGCGAAGAAATCTCTGCTAGCCCACCTGATCCGTCGCAGCAACCTGAAAAATCCCCACCTCCACTAGGTTTGCCCGGGGCAGACGGGCCGCTCCCAGGACCTGCTACCAGCATTTACGAAGCCCCCGATCATAACAGCGAAGGGTGACGGGAACTTGACCGAGGAGCCATAGCAGTGGTCCGGATCTGGGAACAACTGGAATTCTTGAAGCCGGGATGGACTGATGTAGTGGAAATCCTTCTTGTAGCGTTCCTGGCTTACCGGATCCTACTTGTCATTCAGCGTACTCGTGCGATGCAGATCATGCTTGGACTGGTTTCGCTTGCGTTCATATACGGTGCTGCTCGCTTGCTGGACCTAGTTTTGATCCGAACTCTGTTAGAGGCGGTTTTTCAGTACGGGGCGATCGCAGCGCTTGTGGTATTCCAACCTGAGCTCCGGTCGGCACTTGCTCGTCTTGGTCGTAGCAAGATGGTCCGTATTTTCCAGCGTATGGAAGTGGGACGAATTGCAGAAGAGGTGTTAGACGCTGTGATCAGCTTATCTGGTTCAGGACATGGAGCGATCATTGCGATACAACAGGAAATCGGCCTAGATGAATATGCCGAGACTGGAAGCTCGATCGACGCTCGTGTATCAGCGGAAATCCTCAAGACGATATTTACACCTTATTCACCGCTTCACGATGGAGCTGTTCTAATCTCTGGAGATCAGATCCGCAGCGCGGGTGCTATCCTCCCGCTGACACAGTCGCAGGTTGACCATTCCCTTGGGACACGACACCGTGCGGCTATTGGTCTGAGCGAGGAAACAGATGCAATCGTAATTATCGTAAGTGAGGAGACCTCCCAGATTGCTGTAGCCATTGAAGGCCGCTTGGAGCAAGATCTTGGTATCGACCGTTTGCGAGAAATTCTGCTAGGTAGACTGCCAGCACTGGACACAGCACTGGAACCGGCAGGGCTACAGGCGTGAAACCCCATGAATCCATCCGTATTTTCTTGTCAGCATTCATGCGTTGACACTTTCCTCAGACCTACTCTACATTCCGCAGGTCTTGTAAGGATCTGTCAGTGCTAAGCATAGGTTTAGCCTAGACTTTTCTGCTCAAGCGGTTGGTCACAAAACTCAATCAGGAGTAGGCCTAAGTGGGCACCCAATACCAGTTGATGACCCTATTCGCGGATGGCGGGTGGATGATGTACCCGCTCACGCTGTGCTCGATGGTTGCTTTGGGTGTGATTTTTGCCAAATTCTGGACGCTCCACGTCGCTCACCGCGGTACTGACCGCGTCCTGGAAGAAGTAGAAGCGGCTGCTATGACGGGAGACGTGTCAGCGGCTATTGAGATTTGTCGGAATACCCCAGGACCGGCAAGTGCGATTCTACTTGCTGGGCTCCGACGAATTCAGACACGTAGGCTTGTCGCTGGTGAGTTAGAATCTGTAGTTGCCACAACGGGAACTATAGAGCTTGGCTTTTTGGAGCGGGGCCTTGTCATTCTGGCAACGATCGCCAACGTTGCTCCGCTTATGGGCTTTCTGGGTACTGTGGTAGGCATGGTTCTAGCGTTTGCTGCTATTGAGCTGGCCGGCGATGTGGATCCAACTCTTGTGGCTGGCGGTATTAAAGTCGCGCTGCTCACTACGGCGGCTGGACTACTTATCGCAGTCCCAGTGAACATCTCATATAACTTTTTTGTTACCCGGATCGACAAGCTGATCGTCGATATGGAACATGGAACTCAGAAGATCCTCAATCTTGCTTGGGATATGGAGAAATCTGGGCAGATCCAGATTCTTAGAGAAGGAAGTGATGGTGAGGAGCAGGTGCCGGCTGGTGTGGCAGCTGCAGCTCCAACTTGGAAGGCTCCTGCAGATGGGCCAACTCAGCAACTTGTTGCGTCTCAAAACGAGAGTGTGACTAAGAAGGCTTTAGGTTGGCTTACTAGTTTCTTTTCAGCGGAAGAATCCGACGAGGATACAGATAAGGACTAAGATTTCGAAGTCACATAGCGCTAATCACCACTATTTTGTTAGTTAACAAAACCGGGAGCGGAAATGTCGGTTCTAGGTAACAAAAAATCGAAGGCCAGCAGCGAGGTTCCTACATCGTCGATGGCCGATATCGCTTTCCTACTGCTGATCTTCTTTCTGGTCACGACTACGTTTCCCAAGGATAAGGGCTTGGCAATTGTACTTCCCGAGCCAGGTGAGGAAGCCCAGGTCAGCCAAAAGAACATTCTACACCTTCTGATCCAGTCATCTGGCATCGTAGTTGTGAAAAGAGGTGAGAGTCAGCAGGAGCAACAGATGCGGCCGCAAGAGATCGAAGGATTGTGGCGCCAGGAAGTGACTTCGAATCCTAATTTGATTGCTGCTGTAAAGACGCACCCGGATGCTCCTTATAAGTTCATGGTCGATGTTTTGGACGCACTACATTCAGCTAATGCAGAGCGCATCTCACTCCAGGTATTGGAGAACTAGGTATGGCGATCAAGGGTGGTGGGTTCGAGAAGAGTTCAAAAGCGTCGTCAGAGATCCCTTCTTCGTCGATGGCTGATATCGCGTTTCTCTTATTGATCTTCTTTATGGTCACTACTGTCTTCCAACGTGATCGTGATCGTCCGATCGAGTGGGCAGAGGCAGAGTCTGCACAGAAGATTGATGAGAAGCAGAAAAATATCCTTAATATTTGGCTGGAGCGGGAAGGCGGGGTCTTCATCAACGACCAGCCACACACGATGGAGCAAGCTACTACAATTGTTGCTCCTCTCTACGCTGCATCTGAAAGAGCACTAGTGATCTCGGTTCGTGGCGATCGGGAAGTGCCATACCGCTATATGGACCAGCTGCAGACAGCGCTGGTGAATGCCGGTGTTGTTCGTGTGGTTTTCGCGACACAGTTAGAGCAGAGCATGCAGAGGGAGAGACGATGAGCGCTGACGGAGCTGTAACAATCGAAAGTCAAGAGACTGCTAATGATCGTCTGAAACGAAGTTTCAGTTCCTGGTTTTGGGGGTCTATGATTGTAGCTACGCTCGTCCACTTCTCCGCGTTTGCTTTTTGGCCAGAACTTACCGCGGCGGACTTTTCTTTCGAGTCGGACGAGTTAGAGGCAATCGATCTACCACCAGAGATTGAAATTCCACCACCACCACAACAGATAGCTCGTCCAGCTACACCGGTGATGGCATCTGCAGATATTGATGAAGATATAACGATTGCTCCGACCACTTTTGAGGACAATCCGGTCGAAGACTTACCTCCGCCCCCTGAAGAGCAGGCTGTAGATCTTTCGGCGGCGCCGACATTCACACCCTTTACAGTGGCTCCGGATATCCAAAATAGAGCAGAAGTTATCCGGGCCATGGAACGTGAGTATCCACCTCTCCTTAGGGATGCTGGCATCGGTGGTACTGTTCAGGTGTATTTCTTCATTGATGAGGAAGGGACTGTGCAGCAGTTCCAGGTCAATGAGACTTCTGGACACCAAGCACTTGATGATGCAGCACTAGCTGTAGCAGGAGTGTATCGTTTTTCAGCGGCATTAAACCGAGATAAAAGAGTTCCTGTGTGGGTCTCTTTCGGGATTACATTCCAAGTCCGCTGATACGGAGCCTTAAAGGATCCAAAGGGACCCCGTCGGAGCTCCGGCGGGGTCCCTTTCGTTTACTTAGTGTGCTATGAAATCGAATACTACGATGAATCCCAGCTATGAGAGACGTCTCTCTGAGACACTCCCTCAAGTTCATGACCGCATCGCTGAAGCCACGGATGCTTCCGGGCGTGAGTTCGAGAGTGTCCGCTTGATAGCGGTCACCAAAGCACACCCAGTAGATGCCGTATCAGCTGCGTTGGCTGCAGGGTTAACCGATCTGGGTGAGAACCGGGTAGAAGAACTTGAGGAAAAGGTTCGTGAGTTCGGGCGAGATTTTGCTACCTGGCACATGATTGGGCATTTGCAGAGCCGTAAAGCAAGACGAGCTTCTCAGCTTGCGCATCTGATTCAGTCAGTCGATTCAGTAAAACTTGCAAATCGCATCTCCAAGTTTGCTCAAGAAGAAGGAATTACAGTCCGGATTTTGACCCAAGTGAACACTTCTGAGGAGCACTCAAAGAGTGGTTTCAATATGGCTTCGGCGGTGGATGATATCTTGTGTGTAGCTGAATTTCCGGGTATCCGAGTCGAAGGCTTAATGACAATGGCCCCGTTTGGGGCTGATGATAAGAAATTGATCAGCACGTTTCGGGTCTTGCGAAAGACTCACGAAAAATTACGGACCCAGGGGGATGTGGTGGGTCCCGAGCTCTCTATGGGCATGACTAACGATTTCGAGATCGCAATCCGAGAGGGAAGCACTATGGTTCGGGTTGGTACGGCACTCTTTGGTGCACGCACATGAATAAGAGCTATCCCGAGTTACCGGACACGCTGATCCAGATAGAGAAGGAAACCCTCAAGCGCTGGAAAGAGGAAGATCTTTTCCGCCAATCTCTTGCGGCGAACGCAGGCGGGGAACCGTTCGTGTTCTATGAGGGTCCGCCCACCGCCAATGGACGCCCCGGCTTGCACCATGTAATTGGCCGAACGATCAAAGACCTGGTCTGCCGCTTTCATTCGATGGAGGGTCGGACTGTAACCAGGATCGCCGGGTGGGATACCCATGGCCTGCCCGTGGAAATAGAGGCAGAGAAAAAGCTTGGGATAAGTGGGAAACCAGAAATTGAAGAGCTTGGTATCGCGGACTTCAATCAAACCTGTAAGGATTCTGTTTTTACCTATAAGGAGGAATGGGAGGAACTCAGCGAAAGGATCGGCTACTGGCTGGAATACTGGAGACCGTATGTAACCTTTCACCCCGACTACATCGAATCAGTCTGGTGGATAGTCAAAGAATTTGCTGAGAAGGGGTTACTCTACCGTGGCCACAAAAGTGTTCCGTATTGCCCACGTTGTGGAACAGCGCTCTCCTCTCACGAAGTAGCGCAGGGGTATAAGGAGGTCGAGGATCCTTCACTCATATTCATTGCCCGTGTCGTAAATGATCAAGGTGACCCGGATCCGGCGGGTCGTGCTTTTTTGGTCTGGACTACAACCCCTTGGACTGTTCCCTCTAACACTGGATTAGCAGTCCATCCGGATCTCACTTACGTGGAGGTTCTGAGTGATAACGGCTGTTACATAGTTGCTGAAAGCCGAGTGGAAGCTCTGTTTGGCGAAACAGCCACAGTCCGCACAAAGTGGAAGGGAGTTGAGCTAGCGGGCCTCCGTTATGAGCGGCCGCTAAACCTCGTTCCTGATCCTGTAGATAGTGGTAATGGTTGGACTGTCGTTGTGGAGGACTTCGTCAGTGCCGAAGAAGGCACTGGCGTTGTTCACATGGCTCCTGCGTTCGGGGCAGATGACTACGTAGCCGGCCAAAAGCACGGTCTTCCTATGATCAACCCAATCGATGATGCCGGTTGCTTCATAGATAGTACTGCCTTAGTGGGTGGTCAGTTTGTTAAAGATGCTGATTCTGCTTTGGTCGATGAACTTCGCTCGAGGGAAAAGCTTTTTGACATTGGACGAGTAACCCACAGCTACCCACACTGTTGGCGTTGTGCATCACCTCTTCTATACGTTGCTCGAGACTCTTGGTTTGCCGCTACGTCACGCTTCCGAGAGACCCTCCTAGCGAACAATGACCAGGTAAAGTGGTATCCGGCGGAGGTCGGCGAGAACCGTTTCGGTGAGTGGCTCAGGGGCAATGTTGATTGGGCACTTTCACGTGACCGCTACTGGGGCACTCCACTTCCAGTTTGGGTTTGCGACGAAGATAGGGATCATCTTCAGTGGATTGGATCTTTCTCTGAATTGTCTGAACTAGTTGGAAAACTGCCGGAAGACTTTGATCCTCACCGTCCATTCATTGATGACTATAGCTGGCCCTGCGCTGAGTGCGCGGGAACGATGAGGCGTGCGCCTGAGGTTATTGATGTATGGTTTGATTCAGGTGCAATGCCATTTGCACAGTGGCACTATCCCTTCGAAAACAGTGATGAGTTTGACACACACTTTCCAGCTGACTTCATCTCGGAAGGACTGGATCAGACTCGAGGCTGGTTTTACTCGCTCCTAGCTATCTCGACCTTGCTAGGGAAGGGTACTCCATTCAAGAACGTAATCGTCAATGATCTCGTTCTAGATGCAGAAGGCCAGAAGATGTCCAAGTCGAAGGGGAACGTGGTCAACCCCTGGGACGCAATCGAAGAACACGGGTCTGATGCTCTGCGTTGGTACTTTATCACTTCTTCAAATCCTTGGGTCCCTAAGCGATATGACTCAATGGGTGTCAAAGAGGCAGCCCGCCGGTTCTTCGACACGCTTTTTAATACCTATCGATTCTTCACACTTTATGCTTCTGCGGAGGAGTGGTCTCCATCAGATGCTGATCCCTTACCAGAGGAACGGTCGTTGCTGGACAGATGGCTATTGTCGCGGTTGGATTCTGTAGTCTCTGTCGTGCGAAAAGATTTAGAGGCCTACCAGATTACCCGTGCCTACAGGGCTCTCGGCGATTTCGTTGTGGAAGACCTATCTAATTGGTATGTGCGCCGGAGTCGTCCTCGATTTTGGGGGAATAGTGATATTCAGGATACGAGAGCAGCATTCAGAACTCTATGGGAGGCTTTGGGCACTGTAACCCGGCTTGCCGCCCCGATCATTCCTTTTGCCTCTGATTGGATGCACCGAGCCCTCACTAACCAAAGTGTTCACCTACAACGCTTCCCGGAAGAAGTCCAATTAATTAATGAAGATCTAGAACAGGAAATGTCGGCTGCGCGTCTACTGGTTTCACTTGGTCGGGCGGCTAGGGAGGAGGCGCAGATCCGGGTGCGGCAACCTCTAAGGTGTGCTGAGGTGATTTTGCCGCAAGGCAAGGAGCTCTCTAGCGAAGTTCTCGGTGTCGTCCGCGAAGAACTCAATGTGAAGGACGTGATTTTCCGGTCTAGCTTGGAAGGTCTTGTCACGCTCGTGGCGCGGCCGAACTATGCTGCTCTTGGACCAGTATTCGGAAAGGCGACGAATACCGCTGCTGAAGTCATTCGAGCACTATCTCAGGAAAAACTGGAGGAATACCGAGACGGAGGGATAGTAGAGATCTCGGTTGATGATCAACTCTATCGTTTGGTGGATGGCGATGCGGAGATTGTTCAGGAAGCTTCGGGGACCCTTTTAGTAAAGGGGGAGGGCGCGACGACTTTGGCGCTCGATACCGAACTCGATGATGAACTGCTGGACGAAGGCATTGCTAGGGAGCTTGTGAATCGGGTTCAGCGGCTCCGAAAGGATGCAGGTCTGGAGATTACCGATCGTATCGAGCTAGGCATAGCGGGTGCACGAGGATTGCAGGATGCAACTGCTTCGCACCGGGAGTTTATCTCTGGGGAAACGCTTGCGCTTAACCTGGTTGTTGATAACGAGATTGATGGCGAGAAATTTGCTCACCTACGAGAGGTTGAAATCAATGACATGCTTGTGCAGATCGGATTGAGCATGGTAACAGAGTAAGCAACCGTGGAAGCACAAACACACAACTTGATAATCCGAGAGACTGAGGTTGGGCGGGTCGATCGGATATTGGCCGACCGCCTGGGTCTGTCGCGTACTCGCGTACAGAAACTACTTCTCGAGGGGCTGGTCTCTGTAAATGGAGAGCCTGCGAGAAAGTCCTTAGTTGTTGCTACTGGTGACGAACTCGAAGTGGTCGTTCCGCCTGTACAGCCGGTGAAAATGATCGCTGAAGAGATACCCCTCAATATAGTACATGAGGATCATGCTCTGGTGGTTGTCGATAAGCCCGCTGGGATGGTTGTTCATCCTGCTCCGGGTCACCGGTCAGGTACGATGGTCAATGCTCTATTGTATCATATCTCCGATCTTTCTGGGATCGGAGGCAGACTACGTCCTGGGATTGTTCACCGACTCGACCAAGACACATCTGGTCTCTTGGTAGTGGCAAAAACAGACCAAGCGCATCATTTCCTTTCGGATGCTCTCAGGGAGCGACGGATCAAGCGTGTTTACCGCGCGGTCGTTTGGGGACACCTCTCCACGACTATGATGACTATCAACGCATCATTGGGTCGAAATTCGAAGGATCGGAAGCGCATGGCTGTGCGAGAGGATGGTCGAGTTGCGATCTCCCACCTAAGGGTCCGCGAACAGTGGGCACGAGCAGATTTTCTTGATGTTCGTCTTCAGACGGGTAGAACACACCAAATCCGGGTACACCTTGCTCACATCGGTCATCCTGTCGTCGCCGATCCGGTTTATGGAGCGGGGTGGGAGCGGGGCATGGGAGGACCTCAGAGGGCATGGGCTCATGAGTTGGCGCGTCGTGTTCCCAGACAGTTTCTTCATGCGGCAGAACTCAGCTTCGAGCACCCGGTAACGGGAATAGAGATGCACTTTGAAGCGGATCTTCCAGATGATTTATCTAGTGTTGCAGCATGGGCACGAGGTGAACTTAGCTGATTTGCTAGGGGCTATTCTTTGGAGCAAGGCATCTTTTTTAGCTCCCTGAGGAGCAGATAGAATGCGAGTGAGTACTCTCTCCGCACGTGGTGTTGGTCCGTTCATACTATCCATCACCATATTGGTGGCTGCTACTCCCACCCAGGAAAACTTGACTGACTCACTAGCTGGCGAGCCCTATCGTCGGATTAGCGGAGAGCGTGCATTTATAGATTTTACTGCTGAGGACTCACTTGTTGCTGCAGCGGTTCTGGGCTTTTTGGATGGGCAAGTTGCCCTACCAGGACTTCCAGACTCTGTGCCCGGTACCGTCCGGGCAGTATTAGCCCATTCGCTTGAAGCGTTCGACGAAGTCACGGGGTCAGTCGTTCCAGAGTGGAGTGGAGGGGTAGCGATACCTCGACTTAGCACCTTGGTGGTTACGACGGCAAAGGGATCCCGCCTACTAGATTTGGAAGGGAGACGCACGCTCCGACATGAGTGGGCCCATCTTGGTTTAGCGGACGCGCTTGAGGGCTTACGGGCTCCCCGATGGTTTGATGAAGGTTACGCTCAGTGGGCGTCAGGTGGGTTCAGAGCGATGGAAGCTTGGAAGCTGAGGTTGCTCTTAGCACTAGGAAAAGCCCCACCGATGGACTCTCTTACGCTACGATGGCCATCGAGTCGGGCTGAGGCAGAATTTGCGTATCTCTTATCTGCTAGTGCGGTCACCTACCTTCTCGGTGAGAGTGGTGATCGAGGACTCAAGGTCTTCTTAGATCGCTGGCGTCTCGACAAAGCCTTTGAGCCCGCCTTTCGATCCGTGTTTGGTCTTACCACGAGTCAGTTTGAGGAAGACTGGAAGAAGCATGTTAAGGACCGATACGGTTGGCTCTTCATCTTGAGTCACTCGGCCATCTTTTGGATGGCGTTGGCACTCATCTTGCTTCTGGTTGTACAAGTGCGTCGAACCAGAAACCAGGAAAAGATGGCTAGGCTCAGGGCCAGAGAACTGCCTGAGCAGCCAGCGTACTGGATACAAGTGATTGGAGGAGATCGTTCAGATGAGGATAGTCATGAGTCAAGATAGGTGCAGAATAGGGATCTTTGGGGTATAAGAAGAACATTATGAGTCGCCGGATAATGATCGTCGATGACGATAAGGATGCCCTTGAGGTCTACAGGACCCGCCTAAGTCACGCCGGGTTTGATGTGGAAATCGCTGAAAGTGCTGAACAGGCACTTTCTCGGGTAAAGAAGTTTGATCCAGGTCTAATCGTGACAGACGTAAGGATGTCTGGTATGTCCGGGCTAGAACTTCTGAACAAGATTCGGGAGGCCATGGAGGGCGTTTACGTTGTCGTCATGACAGGTCATGACGACATGGAAACTGCGGTGACAGCGATGAAATCGGGCGCTTTTGATTTTCTCGTAAAACCAGTAGATCCGAAGGTGCTGCAAGCTCTAGCAGAACGCTGTTTCCGTGAACTCAATGAGGACGATGAGAGTCCGGATACTGAAGATGAAGAAGTTACTCTTCAAAGGGGTCAGCTCATCGGCCGTGATCCTCAGATGGTTGAGATCTACAAGACGATCGGTGTCCTGGCACGAAACCGTGCAACTGTCCTTATTCGTGGTGAGACGGGAACTGGTAAGGAGGTTATCGCACATGCGATTCACCAGCACTCTGCATTTTCCGGAGAGCCATTCATTGCAGTCAACTGCACAGCTTTAACAGATACGCTGCTGGAGTCAGAGCTTTTTGGGCACACCAAAGGTTCATTTACAGGAGCGATTAGCGCTAGGAAAGGCTATTTTGAGTTAGCGGGTGAAGGGACGATTTTTCTGGATGAAATAGGTGATACGAGTCCGGACTTCCAGACAAAACTCCTTCGTGTCTTACAAGAAAGATCTTTCTATCCTGTGGGGGGCGAAGAACCCAAAACCACCCATGCTCGTGTGATTGCTGCGACACATCAGCCGGTGGAACAGTTGATAAAGAAAGGCCGGTTCCGGGAAGATCTCTATTTTCGCCTTAGGGTTGTTGAGATCGTAGTTCCACCCCTGCGAGATCGTCCGGGGGACATCCCTCTCATTGCGAGTGCATTGTTGGGGCGCGTTCGTGAAGAGACCCACAGGGAGGTGTACCGTATCTCTGATGCAGCAATAGAAAATCTTCTTTCGTATAACTGGCCAGGCAATATTCGGGAGCTTGAGAACGCTCTAATGAGAGGAGCAATCGTTGCGAGAGGATCCGTAATCGGAGAAGACCATCTGGTATTAGGAGATCATAGTGTGACCTCGGATGATCTGACCCTGGACCTAGCGATTACTCGTCACGTCCAATGGGTTCTCGCACGATGTGCAGGTGACGAAGCTGCAGCGGCTGAGCTTCTAGGAATCACTAAGAAAAAACTTAAAGATCTTCTCTGAGTGATACGTGAATTGATTAGTGTCGTGCCCCCAAGTAGCATTAGCGACCCTCTAGCACGCTGACGGAATATGGCCAAGAAGATTCTACGAAAAGTCTCCAAGCCCCCGGTTGCTCTTAAGTTTACCAAAGTGAACGCGATGTTGGGTGGTGCGGGACTCATATGCCTAGCGCTTGGGTATGGCTTGCTAGCTCAGGGGTCGATCACGGCCGCCCCACTTCTGTTAGTTCTGGCCTACTTGGTCTTGTTACCTATGGCGATTATCAAGTAAGCAGAGGCCTGGAAAAGGGAATATGCGTTCCCTGCTTCCCTCGTACGGAATCATCTCAAATCAGAGGTTCTGTCCTAAGAGTTTCCTGGGACTTTCCGTGATTCTCTTCGTGCTGTCTTTAGAAAGTAATTATCGGACTTTGCCTCTCTATTATCTGTCCCCCATCTGATTTCTTTGTCTTTCTTTTCCAAGGACGGGACATGCTTGGAGCAGTGTATGTACGCCTCATCGACGGTGATCAGTATCCATCGCTCAACCCCCGAGTCCGTCTTGGGATTCTCCGAGATATTTCCCAGGCTGGCAAAAACTCCGTTGCCACGATACTCGGGGTAGGCCCGTGTCCTATCATCCAGTACCAGAACGAACCCAGCTCCACCAAACCTCGGCGAACAGTCTCAGTTCCCATCCGCATCGGCAGTAGCGACAAATACCATTTCTTGTTGCCTGATGAGTTCGACCATTCTCTCTGAAAGGCTGTTCCGCATCTGGCGCCTGTAGAACCTTTCAGCGCGGGCTCGGCTCTGCTGTTGAGCTTGGATTTCCTGCTCGCCGGAAGTTCCTTCGTGCATCGTAAGTGAGCCTCTAAACTATGGGAGAGGCAGGCAAGTGCCGCAGCTGCCGTTATAGGATCTGTAATTTGTCTGGTAGGGAGACTGGGGACGCTAGCAATCTAAGCAGGACTAGCGAAAGAGCTCCTTATCATGAAGATAACGCTCAAAGATGTGACTATCTTCGCGCTCCAGTCTAGCTTGCCGCGCCAGAACTGGGATAATCCACTGAATCATCTTAGGAAGTTAGTGAAGCAGATTGACGTCCCGTTCCTACTTGAATTATCCAACTCCTGAAGAGACGATCCGTATGAGAGATAACTTCGAGATCGGAAACGGCAGTATCGAATCTCCAGCCATTAGCCAAGCGGCATTGCGTGTAGGTCCTGCTGCTGATGGGCGAAACCGGGAAATTCCGCTGCTTGTTTGTCATGGTGCCGCTGACGGTCCCATCCTGTGGATCAACGGAGCGACACACGGTGATGAGCCGGAGGGCGCTTTCTCAATCTTCCGCCTATTTGATCAACTCGATCCTTCGGCGGTATCAGGGACGGTCGTCGGAGTCCCAGCCATGAACGTACCAGCTTTCGAAGCAGGTAAACGTGGGGATCCTCTGGATTCATTCACCTACGACATGAATCGGATATACCCCGGAAGTGTTGATGGCTATCCTACCGAACGTGCGGCATGGGCACATTGGATCGCCATGAAAGATGCCTGTGACCTGCAGATCGCGATTCACTCAGGAGGAGAGCACTCGTACCTCGCACATATGATTTTTGCAGCGGACAATACTCAGAGCATGGAACTTGCTGCCGCCATGGGTGCGGCATGGGATCTGGTTTTTCGCAGCGGGGTTGGTGGCAAGAATCCCGCCTCGAAAATGGCGGAACTCGGAAAAGCAGGCATCACCGTAGAACTAGGAGGTAACTGCCGAACACTTACGAGTGATTTCCATGCAATCTCTGATGAC
>CEWR01097627.1_pt1 | contig 13309 bp, 8 predicted proteins | sample 356321 | NCBI WGS metagenome assembly CEWR01 (sample SAMEA2621551, study PRJEB7988) | marine metagenome | biome: marine biome (ENVO:00000447); feature: mesopelagic zone (ENVO:00000213); material: "saline water (ENVO:00002010), including plankton (ENVO:xxxxxxxx)" | depth 790 m
AAGAGAATTACTTTTATGATATGATTGAATATATTTTTCAAAAAAAACTATCAGAAATTAAAGGTAGACAAAATCAAATTGACAAATGTTATGTTTTATCTTTTTTTTTTAAAGGTCAACTTCTCCAGATTAACCGTTGTTTTTTGAAAAGAATACATATTATCGAATCAATAATTTATACACATCTTTAATTAGTATTAACAAAAAAATAAAAGACTTAAAGTAGATTGTTATTTTTTTTTAACAATTTTCTAAAAGAAGTATTGTCTAATATAAAGATAGATATTACTAAGCTTTTTAATAGTTAATTATTATTTGATTTGGGAGTTTTGTATGATTAACGAATCAAATTAACTTTTCCTACTTCTTTATAATTCTTGAGATCAATAGTTTTTAGATTTACCTTCCATATATAAACACCTTCTTGAACATTTTCTCCTTTGTATTTTCCATTCCATCCATTTGTAGATTTGTTAGATCCGAATATGATTTCTCCCCAACGGTTGTAAAGCTTTATATTATATTCTTTAACTCCATCTACTTTTATTAGAAAATCATCATTTAATCCATCTCCGTTTGGCGTAAAAGAGTTTGGAGGGAAGAATGAAAAGTCAGGTTTAATCCATATGTTTTGTTGTTCGTTGTTAGAACAATTAAATTCATTTGTAACTGTATATTGAAAAATGTAGTGACCCGATTCATTATAAACATGAGATACTTTACTATCTCCGTATGTATTTCCATCACCAAAATCAAATAAGTGAGTAAATTCAGGAGAGTTGTCTGTTGCACTAATTTGATGATTGTTAAAGTATGTTGTTAAAGGGTCGAGAGAATATTTTAGTTCAGGTTTTGGGTTTACAGTAATCAAATTAGGCAGAGTTATGGTGTCTGATCCAACGCATCCTATGTTTGTGCTAATAATTAGTGAAACATCAAATATGCCAGTATTCAAATACGTGTTTACAGGGTTTTCTAGATTTGAAGTTTTTCCATTTCCAAAATCCCAGAAAAAAGAAAGTGGAGAGTAGGAGTTTGATTGATTTAAAAATGAAGCGTTAAATGGTTGACAACCTATTTCTGTAGCAGAGAAATTTGCACTTGGACCTAAATAAACGTTGAGTGTTTGGTTATATGTAGAAGTGCAGCCATAGTTTTGAACATTTAAATTTACCGAATAACTTCCTTGATTATCATAATTTATAATAGTTTGAGAGCTATCTGTATTTGATGGGTTGCCTTGTCCGTAAAAATTCCAATTGAAAATAGCTGAATTATTGTAATTCCCTATTGCATTTAAAGAGAATGAGTTGTTTGTTAGGCATTGAGTAGCTTGTGGAGGGAAGTTAACGGATAGTGAGGGGTATGTTTTGTAGGTTTGATGAGTAGTATCAAAACAAATATTATTTTGATTCGCAACAAGCATTACATTGTAACTACCACTATCAGGGAAGTTGTGGTTGGGAGTTGAGACTGTTGAAGTGCTTTGATCACCAAAATTCCAGTAGGAAGATGAGTTGTTGGTGTTGTTATTGTCAAAATTGACTGTTAATCCATTACAAAAAATATTTTGAGGAGAAAAAGATGCAGTTGGATTTTGAAGAACTGTAACAGAATCGATAAAAGAACCAGAGCATCCAAAGTTGTTTATGGTAACTATTACAGGTAAAGTGCCTGGGGAGGAGAAGGAAGTTTGGCTGTTTACACCGTTTCCGTTTTGAGGTATGCCTGTGAGACCAAAATCCCATGTAATAGTATCGCTAGGGTAAGTAGTTCCTGTTGTGTTAAAATTAAAAACATTCCCTTGTAAGCATTGTTGTGCTTGCGGGTTAAAGACCGGGGTAGGTGTTTTGTGAATTGTAAATTGATGAATTACAGTATCAGTACAAGGATATCCTGGGTTGGCAATTAGAGTAATGTTGTAAGTTCCGGTGTCAGCATATGTGTATGTTGGATTTTCTAAGGTTGATGTATCTGAACTGGTTGTTAAGTCTCCAAAGTCCCAATGGAAAAAATCTGAGTTAATACTATTGTTTGAAATACTTAACGTTGTTCCTGCACAAAAAATAGTTTGACCATTTTGAGAAGGTGTATCTGAAAAAGCAGCGGTTGGAATAGGGTTGGAGTTGCAGTTGTTTACATAGATTAATAAATCTCTATAAATTTCATTTAAATAAACACCATTCCGATATTCTTTAACGGCAACAATAAATGAGTAGCTGCCAATTGATGATGGTGTACCAATTAGAGCTCCAGTATTTGGATCAAGTGTAAAAATTGGATTAGCATCAATCTGATAGTTCGTAGAATAACCTATCTCCCATGGTACTTGCGTGTATGGGGGAAGGCTCGGAGGAGTTTGTATTGCTAATCCGGCATTATAAGGGTCGTTAAATGTGTAGTAAAGTGAGTCTCCATCAATATCTGTTGCGCTAAGATCGTAAGTGAATTTAGCACCTACACACATTGATGTAGGTGCAGGGGCATTAAATGTTGGGCTACTATTACAAACTGCCTGCCCTTGTTCAGGAATATGAACCGAGTATGTTGATCCCATAATGTTGGGGGTTACGAGGTTTAATGAGGCTGAATTTCTGCAGCATCTTTGGTGAACAATGTCATATCCGCCAGGTAATGAAGGTAGGGTTAACGTTTGAATGTATTCTGCTTTATCTAAACAGGCGTTTAATGGTATACTTAAGCAAGGGTTATTATTTATTATTGGTACTGGAGTTGAAAGTGTAAAAGGGGCTACTGTATTTGAAAGTCGGACTCCATTATTAAAAACTCCTAAAAATACCTGAGGGTCAAATGGGTAGACTGTTGAAGCATTGCAGTCTCGGAAAATTGTTAGTTTAATTACATAGGTGTCATTACCTATGCATTCATAACTTATAATTCCTCCAACTGAATGAGAGGCAACAATGTCTTTTCTGATTCCAAGTAGAATAGTTAAAAGGAGGAGTGATTTTATAAAATAGGCTTTGTATTGTTTCAAAAATAACAATGTTAAAAATACAAGATAGCAAAATCCAAATAGGCAAATGTGCTGATTCATCTATTTTTTTTAAACGGTCAGTTTCTTCTGATTAACGGTTTTTTTTAAGTAATTATTTCGTTTTAATATTAATTCCTTCAAGATTTAAGAAAAAAGCATATTCTAAAGCTACCTCTTTGTACCTTTCAAAACGACCGGAAGCTCCGCCATGACCAACCTCCATGTTGCAATGCATCATTAATTGGTTCTTGTCGGTTTTGTTTGCTCTTAGTTTGGCAATCCATTTTGCTGGTTCCCAATATTGGACTTGGCTATCCCAATATCCTGTTGTAATTAAAAGGTTAGGATATTCTTTTTTTTCAATATTATCATAGGGTGAGTATGACTTCATATAGTAATATGATTCCTCTTCTTTTGGATTTCCCCATTCATCAAACTCAAAAGTGGTTAATGGAATAGTTTCATCTAACATAGTAGAAACTACATCAACAAAAGGAACTGCGGCAATAACTCCATTCCAAAGGTTTGGTTCCATATTAATTATTGCTCCCATTAATAATCCTCCAGCACTTCCGCCCATGGCGTATAAATGTTCTGGAGAGGTATAATTGTTCTTAACTAAGTACTTTCCACAATCTATAAAATCATAAAAAGTATTTTTCTTTTTTAAGAGTTTTCCCTCTTCATACCAGTGTTTACCCATTTCTTGTCCACCTCTAATATGAGCTATGGCAAAAACAAAGCCTCTATCTAATAAGCTTAATCTTTGAGAACTAAATCCAGGGTCAGTGCTTGATCCATATGATCCATAAGAATATAGGAGTAACGGAGTCTTTGCATCTCTTTTCGTTCCTTTTTTGTAAACTAGAGATATTGGAACGTTTACACCATCTCTTACTGTTGCGAACATTCTTTCAGATGTATAATTGTCTGGAGAAAAATTAGGGTCTACAACTTCTGTTTGTTTAAGTAGTTCTTGTTTCTTACTGTTCATATCATAATCATAAACAGAGTAGGGAGTTGTTAAAGATGTGTATCCATAGCGTAGAATCTCCGTATCAAATTCTGGATTGTAACTTATGTATGAGGTGTAAGTTGGATCGTTGAACTCAATATAGTGTTCCGATTGATCTTCCCATTTAATAACTCTTAATTGAGGAAGTCCGTTTTCTCTTTCTTCAACAACTAAATGATTACTGAAAAGTTCTATTCCTTCAATAAATACATCTTTTCTGTGTGCAATTACTTCTGTCCAATTTTCTTTTGATGGAGAGGATACTGGTGCTTTTACGATTTTAAAATTTTTAGCATCTAAATTAGTTTTGATATAAAATTCATTTCCAAAATGATTAACCGAATACTCATGATCTTTTTCTCTTGGTTGGATAATAGTCCAATCTCCATTAGGTGTTTCGGCATCTAGATAACGATGCTCGCTAGAGAGTGTTTGAGAGGAGCTGATAATAAGATATTTGTCTGATTTTGATTTCTGGATGTAACAGCTAAATGTTTCGTCTTTTTCTTCAAAAACTAACTTATCTGTGTTTTGATCCGTTCCTAAAGTGTGCTTATAAATTTGATAAGCTCGTAATGTTTGAGGGTCTTTCTTTGTGTAAAATATAGTTTGATTATCATTTGCCCAAACAGCTCCGCCCGTTGTTGCTTCTATTTTATCATCTAAAGGGTTACCTGTATTCAAATCTTTAAAATGTAAGGTATATTCTCTTCGAGATACTAAATCTACACCATAAACAATTAAATTGTTGTTAGTAGAAACTTTCATTCCGCCTAAAGCGAAATAAGATTTATCTTTCCCCATTTCTGGTCCATTCAACATTATTTCTTCTATTGCATTTTCTTCAATTTTTTTTCTACAATTGTAAGCGTAATCTTGCCCTTTTTCATACCTGCTGTAGTAAGTGTATCCGTTCTTTTTGTAAGGAACAGAAGCGTCATCTTGTTTAATTCTACTAGTAATTTCATCATATAGTAACTTTTGCATAGGTTCAGTATGTTTCATGCTTGTTTTAAGGTGTTTATTTTCAGCATTTAAGTAGTCTAAAACATTTTGAGTTTGTGTGTCAGGAGTCTCTGCTTTTTTTTGTTCGTCAGAAAGTCGCATCCAAAAATAGTCATCAATTCTCGTGTCTCCATGAGTAGTGATTTTTTCTTCTATTTTGTTTGCGATTGGGCCTTTAGATTTTTCCATTTTATCAGTGTTACAGCTGTAAATAAAGAATATAATTATTATTAAGCTAAGTGTGTTTTTCATAATTTATAAGAATAAGAAAGCTAAGATATTAAGATTGGGTCTAATTTGGGTAGCCACTTATCATAAAAATATTAAATAACTTAAAGTCTTAACTTTTAATGTAGTATAAGATGAGTTGAGTTAACAACGAAAAAGTGTTTAATTTATTCGAATTCGGGAAAGTTTCTTAGTCATATTTTTTTCAAGTGTTTTATGCAGAAAGTATAAATATGAATTATTTACTTTAATTTTTTCAGGATATGCAAAAGGTATTTTAATTGTATTGCTTGATACTCTTCCGTTTTTTAGGTTAATCTCTTTAATCTCTGTATAGGATGATTTTGTGAAAATGGCATATATTCTTTTCGTTTTTTGATCAAAACACATTTCTCGTTTCCATGTTTTATTGTTGTGAAAAGAAAAGGTTATTTCTCCTATTGGTTGACCGTAATAGAACTTTCTGATTTTTGAATTGTTATAGTCCATAATGTAGGCAGTATCCTTTATTATGAATAAAGGAGAAAAAACCTCTTTTGATAATACTTTTTCAGCAAAATAGAGGTCAAATTCGGCTTCAATTTCAGTTCTGTAAAACCCATCTCTTTTCTTTTTTCTAATGTTATCAAGCATACTTGTCCTTGTCTTTAGTGTTTGCTCATCCACAAGTGTAATAAGTGATTTGCTCTCTTTATTTATCTTATTAGTAAAGTAATAATATAAGACATCATTTCGAGTTTTAAATTTTAACCAGTTGAGAGTTACTGTTTTTTGGCCAGATTTTTCTGAGAAATACAATGATAAGCTATCATTTCCAATACATGGGCGAACCAATTTGTTGAATTCTGTATTAGCTGTAGGGTAAATAAGTTCGAGCTTATTTTTACTAAAGTATATTTGATAAGTATTGCTTGTGCATATTATATGATTGTTGTTAAAGCAATCTTTAAAAAAATATTTTGGCTTTTCAGGAAGTATTGTTTGAGCTAATGTATCCAATTCTTTATTAAGAATGAGGAGTCTAGCATTTGATAATTTACCTGAAGTAACAATAAGTAAAATATTGCCATTATAAAAATCATAATCAAAAACTTTGTATTTAGTTGGTATAGTCTCAACTTGTTCAGCGTTTATAATAAACTCTTTTAGTATTTCAGTTTTTGGAGATAGATATATAATGTTAGATTCCTCAATGTTATCTTCTACTATTAATTCTTTACTCGTGAATCCGATAAAAGAGAAAGAAAGTCTAGTTCCTAAGTTGATTTTAGAAAATTTAAACTCACCATTTATGTTTGATGTTGTACCCTGTTCTGTTTTATTGTCTTGAATATTTACATTAGCGATTGGACGGTTCGTCTGTTTGTTTATTATTATTCCACTAAATTTTATGGTTTTTTTTTGACAAAATCCAACAACAGAGAGGGAAGTTGCAATAAGTAGTAGGCATATTTTTATTCGCATAGCATAAGTATCTTATTCTGTGATTATAAGATATTTTAAAACTCTTTTACGAGTAGATTTTTGTTTCGTTTTATCTTTAATTTTTCGGTATAAGTGATGTTTTAAAATAATTTTGCAAGTTTTAACCATAAAGCTATGCTTGCATAGTATATATTGCTTAATATTGTTAGGCTAACATAATTTATAGATGGAACAAGATAATAAAGTAGATCAACATATAAAGGCAACATGGCATAATATGTTTAAAATGTATAATCAGATGGCAGCTGAATATGGTTCCACTCAGGCTACAGGCTTAATTTTGTTAAACATAGAGAAAGAAGGAACCCCTTCAACATCAATAGCTCCTAATTTAGGTATGGAAGCAACAAGTATGAGTCGAATTATGAAGACCATAGAGGATAATGGTCTGATTTATCGTAAGCAAGATAAAGTGGATAGAAGAATGGTTCGAATATTTTTGACAGAAGCTGGACTTGAAAAAAGGAAGCTGGCTAAAAAAGCTGTCGCAGGGTTTAATGATCAGATACTTGCTGAGGTTGATGGAGATAAGCTTAACACGTTTTTTGAAGTAATGGTGTCTGTAAATAAAGTCATAAATAAATATAGAGAACAAAATGGAATTTAAAATAACAAATCTCAACACCTCAAGAATATAAAAAAAAGATAATAAAGTCATTATTATGAAAAATAGAAAAATAAATAAGGTCGCAGTTTTAGGTTCTGGAGTTATGGGCTCAAGAATTGCATGTCATTTTGCAAACATTGGTTTAGAGGTGCTATTATTGGATATTGTGGCAAAAGAAGCTGGAGAATCTAATAAGCCGGTAGAAAGAAATAAAATTGTTGATGATGCATTAAAATTTGCATTAAAATCAAGCCCATCACCAATTTACAGTAAGACTTACGTAAATAGAATTTCTACAGGAAATTTTGATGACGATTTACCAAAAATTGCTGATTGTGATTGGATTATTGAAGTTGTAATTGAGCGTTTGGATATTAAGCAACAAGTTTTTTCTAATGTAGAAAAATACAGGAAGCTAGGAACAATTATATCGTCTAACACATCTGGTATTCCTATTCATATGATGCTGGAAGGGCGGAGTGAGGATTTTCAAAAACACTTTTGTGGAACACATTTCTTTAATCCACCACGTTATTTAAAATTATTAGAATTAATACCAACACAAAAAACAGATCCCTCTGTTATAGAATTTCTGGAAGATTACGGACAGCGTTTCTTAGGGAAAACAACTGTGGTTTGTAAAGATACTCCAGCATTTATTGCAAACAGAATTGGTGTTTACTCAATAATGTCTTTGTTTCATACAGTTACAGAAATGGGATTGACTGTTGAGGAAGTCGATAAGTTGACTGGGCCAGTAATGGGTCGTCCAAAATCTGCAACATTTAGAACCTGTGATATTGTAGGGTTGGACACCTTAGTTCATGTTGCTAATGGATTAAAAGAAAATTGTAAGGATGATGAAGCACATCATTTATTTACAATGCCAGATTACATTGGTAAAATGGTTGATAAAAATTGGTTAGGGTCCAAAACGAAACAAGGGTTCTTTAAAAAAGAAAAGGATGAAAATGGTAAAAGTCAGATTATGACTTTAGACCTAAATACATTGGAGTATCGTCCGAAAGGCAAAGCAAAATTTGCTACGTTAGAAATGACTAAATCCATTGATGATTTAAAAGAAAGGACAAGGATTTTAGCCGCTGGAACTGATAAAGCGGGTGAATTTTATAGGAAATCTTTTTACGGGTTATTTGCTTACGTTTCAAATAGGATTCCTGAAATTACGGATGTTGTTTATAAGATTGATGATGCGTTAAATGCCGGTTTTGGATGGCAATTAGGTCCTTTTGCAACTTGGGATGTTTTAGGTGTAGAAAAAACTACAGCTAAAATGAAAGAATCTGGCATTGAAGTTAGTCAGTGGATTCACGAAATGATTGCTGAAGGATGCTCTACATTTTACAAGTTAGAAAATGGAATTAAATATTTTTATGATATTGAATCAAAGTCATATCAAATAATTCCAGGTTCAGAAAATATCTTGTCGTTAGCAGCATTAAGAGAAGATAATACAGTATGGAAGAATGCAGGAACAACAATTGTTAATTTAGGAGATGGAATAATTAATTTAGAATTCCATACCAAAATGAATACAATTGGTGCTGAGGTAATTGAAGGGATTAACAAGGCAATTGATTTAGCAGAAAGTGATTATAAAGGATTGGTAATTTCTAATGATGGAGAGAACTTTTCCGCTGGAGCTAATGTAGGGATGATATTTATGATGGCTGTAGAGCAAGAATACGATGAGTTGAATTATGCGATCAAAGTATTTCAAGATACAATGATGCGAGTTCGTTATTCTTCAATTCCCGTAATTGTTGCGCCACATAATTTAGCTTTAGGTGGTGGCTGTGAGATGAGTATGCATGCCGATAAGGTAGTTGCTCATGCCGAATTGTATATGGGATTAGTTGAGTTTGGAGTTGGTGTTATTCCTGGAGGAGGAGGTAGTAAAGAGTTTGCTTTACGTGCGTCAGATGAGTATAAGGATGGGATGAGATTAAATGTTTTAAGAAATAGGTTCTTAACTATTGGTCAAGCTCAAGTTGCTACTTCGGCAAAAGAAGCTTTTGAGTTAGGTTATTTAAGAGACGGAATTGATGAAATTGTTGTAAGTAGAGCGCATCAATTAACTCAGGCTAAAGTTGCAGCTTTAAGTTTATCTAACAAGGGTTATACTAAACCTATTAGAAGGAAAGATATTAAAGTTTTAGGAAAAGAAGGTTTAGGGATTGTTTATGTAGGAGCGAACTCTATGAAATCAGGAAATTACATTTCTGAACATGATCAGTTAATTTCAGAGAAATTAGGTTTTGTTTTATGTGGAGGTGATTTATCTGCTTCAACTTATGTTAGCGAGCAATATCTTTTAGATATGGAGCGAAAAGCATTCCTTGAACTTTGTACTGAAAAGAAAACATTGGAAAGGCTTCAGAGTATAATAACGACAGGTAAGGTGTTGAGAAACTAATTAAATAATAATTTAAAATTTCAGAAATGAACGCATATATAGTAGCAGGATTTAGATCAGCAGTTGGAAAAGCACCTAAAGGGATTTTTCGATTTATGAGACCAGATGATTTAGCAGCTGGAGTTATCAAGCATTTAGTAGATAGCATTCCAAATTTAGATAAAGAATCTATTGATGATGTAATTGTTGGTAACGCAACACCAGAAGCGGAGCAAGGATTAAATATTGGAAGAATGGTTTCTTTAATTGGTTTAGATACCGATTTGGTTCCAGGTGTAACTGTTAATCGTTATTGCTCTTCTGGGATAGAAACAATTGCAATGGCATCTGCAAAAATTGATGCTGGATTAGCTGATTGTATTATTGCTGGAGGTGTAGAAACAATGAGCCCAATTCCTTTTGGTGGTTGGCGAATTGTACCTAATGCAGATGTTGCAAAAGAAAATCCTAATTGGTATTGGGGAATGGGTTTGACAGCTGAAGCGGTTGCTAAAGAGTATAACGTTTCAAGAGACACACAAGATGAGTTTGCCTTGAAATCTCATTTAAAAGCTTTAGATGCTATTGCAGCAGGAAGGTTTAAGGATGATATCGTACCTATTGAGGTAGAGGAAATATTTTTAGGCAAGGAGGAGAAAAAAGAAACAAGATCTTTTACTGTTGATACTGATGAAGGACCTCGTAAAGGTTCTAATATTGAAGGATTACAAAGGTTGAAGCCTGTTTTTGCTCAAGGAGGAAGTGTTACAGCTGGTAACTCTTCTCAAACTTCTGATGGGGCTGCTTTTGTTATGGTGATGAGTGAGAGGAAAGTGAAAGAATTAGGTTTAGAACCAATTGCAAGAATGGTTAGTTATTCTGTAGTTGGCGTTGAGCCAAGAATTATGGGGGTAGGACCAGTAAAAGCAATTCCTGCAGTATTAAAACGGGCAGGAATGAAATTACAAGATATAGAGCAAATAGAGTTGAATGAAGCATTTGCTTCTCAATCTGTTGCTGTGATGAATGAGTTGAATTTAAATCCAGGTATCGTAAATGTAAATGGAGGAGCAATTGCTATGGGACATCCACTAGGCTGCACTGGTGCAAAGCTATCCGTTCAACTGTTTAATGAAATGAGAAGAAGAAAACAAAAGTATGGAATGGTAACGATGTGTGTAGGGGCAGGGCAAGGTGCTGCAGGTGTTTATGAGTTATTAAAATAAAAATAATTATTAATGCGCGTTTGTTTGCGTTAAAAATAAATTAATATGGAAAACGAAGATGTAATAAAAGGTGGAGAGTTTTTAATTAAAGAAACAAAAGCAGGAAATGTTTTTATACCTGAGGATTTTGACGAGGAGCAGCGAATGATCGCTGATACTTGCTATGACTTTATAGAAAAAGAAATTGATCCAATTATAGATAGAATAGAAAAACAAGAGGAAGGATTATCATGCTCTTTAATGGAAAAAGCTGGTGATTTAGGCTTGTTAGGTATTTCTGTGCCAGAAGATTTAGGAGGTTTTGGAAAAGATTTTGTAACAAGCATGCTCGCTTCGGAAGTGATAGGCGGAGCTCATGCTTTTGCCGTTTCTGTTTCTGCCCATACGGGAATAGGAACACTTCCAATTTTATATTACGGAACAAAAGAACAAAGGGAAAAATATGTGCCAAATTTAGCTTCTGGAGTCTGGAAAGCGGCTTATTGTTTAACTGAGCCTTCTTCAGGTTCTGATGCAAATGCAGCTAAAACAAAAGCAAAATTAACTGATGATGGAAAGCATTATGTCATAAACGGGCAAAAAATGTGGATTACCAATGCTGGTTTTGCACATGTATTTACTGTTTTTGCTAAAATTGATGATGACGATAATTTAACTGCTTTCATTGTAGAAAAAGATATGGGAGGTATTACTTTAAACTCAGAAGAAGATAAAATGGGAATTAAAGGTTCGTCTACAAGACAAGTTTTCTTTAACGATTGTAAAGTTCCTGTAGAAAATTTATTAGGAGAAAGACAAGGTGGTCTTAAAATTGCCTTGAATATTCTAAATATTGGGCGTATTAAATTGGCAGGTTCTGCAATTGGAGCATCAAAAAAAATAATTAATCATTCGGTGAATTACGCAAATGAAAGAGATCAATTTGGTCGGCCAATTTCAAAATATGGAGCAATAAAATATAAATTAGGAGAGCAAGCGCTTAAGGTTTATGCATCAGAATCTGCAATTTATCGTTGTAGTCAAAATATTGATGATGCTATAACTGAATTCACTGCTGGAGGAATGGATAAGCAAGAGGCAACCTTAAAGGGGATTGCTCAATTTGCCGCTGAGGCAGCTATTCTTAAAGTTCATGGTTCTGAGGTGTTGGACTATGTAGCTGATGAAGGTGTTCAGATTTATGGTGGAATGGGTTACTCTGCAGAGGCGCCAATGGAAAGAGCTTATCGTGATGCGCGTATTAATAGAATTTTCGAAGGGACTAACGAGATAAACAGAATGTTAACGGTAGATATGTTGTTGAAAAAAGCAATGAAAGGAGAATTAGATTTGATGGGCCCTGCACAACAAGTTGCAAAGGAACTGTTAAGCATTCCTGATTTTGGTGCTGGGAGTGATGATGTTTTTGAGCAAGCTCATGAAATGGTAAAGAAATTTAAGAAAGCTGTTCTATTGGTTGCCGGAAGTGCTGCTCAGACACTAATGATGAATTTATCAAAGGAGCAAGAGATTTTAATGAATATTTCTGATATGGCAATTGAAACTTACATTTCTGAATCTTTGATGCTTAGGGTGCAGAAGTTATCAAAGTCGAAAGATAAAGAAGCTATTTCAGAACAAATTGCAATGATGAACGTATATATTTATGATGCTGCGGATAAAATCAATAAATTTGGAAAGGATGCTATTAATTCTTATGCTGAAGGAGATGAATTAAAATTGATGCATATTGGCTTAAAGAGATTTACTAAACAAAATATATTTAACATTAAAGATAGTAGAAGATCTGTTGCTGAGAAAATGATTGTAGAGAATAAATATTGTTATTAAAATAATTAAGTGAAAAATTTAAAAATACCAAACACGCCAAAAACACCAGGAATCAACTTTAATTCATCATCTGGTAATTTTTCAATATCAGGGATTTCTGTTCCAGAAAATTCAAAAGGATTTTATGAGCCAATAATTACGTGGCTTAAGGAGTATGTTAAATTTCCTAGAGAATCTACCAAAATTGAGTTTAAATTAAGTTATGTTAATACAAGTTCTCTCCAATTTATTTATGATTTGTTGATGCTGCTTGATGGACTTAATTGTGATTCTTCAAAAGTAAGTGTAGATTGGTTTCATCTAGAAGAGGATATCGACATGCAAGAGATGGGAGAGGATTTTCGTGAAGCTATTAATGTCGAATTTAATTTTTTTACTGTAGAAAATGTTTAAACATTTTTTAGTGCAATTTTAAATCTTACCAACCACTACTTCAATTAAATCTGACTTTTTTAAATATTTAACCGCTAATTCTAAAAGAGTTTTAGCACTTATTTCT
>CEWR01019652.1_pt1 | contig 13290 bp, 7 predicted proteins | sample 356321 | NCBI WGS metagenome assembly CEWR01 (sample SAMEA2621551, study PRJEB7988) | marine metagenome | biome: marine biome (ENVO:00000447); feature: mesopelagic zone (ENVO:00000213); material: "saline water (ENVO:00002010), including plankton (ENVO:xxxxxxxx)" | depth 790 m
CTTTTTTAAGCCCTAATTCACCAAGTTCTTATTTAGAACTTTCAAGCGATCATTTAAGTAATACTAGATAATAGCTATCCTCTTTAAATTTATCGTCTCAAACTAAGGATAAAAAAAGTATCCTTGGTATAAATAACTAACAGAATAAAACAATAATTAAATTATACAAAAGCTAAACCTATTGACTAGTTGCAAGAGATTTCAACATAGGAATAACCTACATTAGCTATAAAAAAACAAAATAAATCAATCATTAAGAATGACTATGTAGTTCTAAATGATACATCATTATTTTATCTATATCCGTACCCTTTTGTAGAAGCATGGTAACTCTATAATCACATGTATAATGTTGGATTATGAAAATGGTTGACCTAACTATTATAAAGCACTAACCTAGTTGGAAGCGCTTCCAATTACATTTAAAAATATCCTAATTTTTTATCAAGATTTTTATAAGCGCTTTCAAATGAAAACTATATAAAGATAACTGCCAATTTAATCGGCTTAAGAAATAGGTATATCGTAAATGACTGTTAAACTTACTCTACCCACTCAATCTAAAATGCTATCAAAAGATTTTGTTTATGGTGTGGCAACCGCTTCATTTCAAATTGAAGGTGGTACAAAATCAAGACTTCCATGTATTTGGGATACTTTTTGCGATATACCAAATAAAATCGCGGATGGGTCACATGGTGAAATAGCTTGTGATCATTTCAATCTTTGGCAAGACGATTTAGAATTAATTGAATCACTGGGTGTTGATGCATATAGACTCTCTATTTCTTGGCCACGAGTAATCACAAAGTCAGGTGAATTAAACCTAGAAGGTGTTGCTTACTATTTGAATATTTTAGATATTTTAATTTCTAAAAATATTAAAGCATTTGTTACACTTTATCACTGGGATTTACCACAGCACCTTGAAGACCAAGGTGGCTGGTTAAATAGAGATACTGCATATAAATTTAGAGATTATGCGCATTTAATTTCACAGGCCCTTGGTAACCGTGTTTATTCTTATGCAACACTTAATGAACCTTTTTGCAGTGCCTTTTTAGGTTATGAAGTGGGTGTTCATGCACCGGGTATTGTCGGTAAAGAATTTGGTAAAAAAGCAGCACATCACTTGTTACTTGCTCATGGTTTAGCAATGGAAGTATTAGCAAAAAATAGTCCTAATACCCTAAATGGTATAGTACTAAATTTTACCCCTTGTTATCCTGAATCAGACTCATTAATCGATATAAGTGCTGCCGCTTTTGCCGATGACTATTTTAATCAATGGTATATAAAACCTGTGTTAGACGGCGAATACCCAGAGATGATGTCGCAGCTACCTACTGAACATCATCCTGAAATACATGAAGGTGACATGGCAATAATTGCTCACCCTATGGACTTCTTAGGTGTTAATTTCTATAGCCGAGCAATTTATCGGGGAGATGAAGAGGAGAATTTTATACAAATAGATGCTCCTGAGCCACGAACAGATATGGGTTGGGAAATATACCCTAAAGCCTTCGCTGAATTATTAGTTACCCTTAATGATAAATACACACTACCACCGATATATATTACTGAAAATGGTGCAGCAATGGCAGATAAAATGGTAGGTGGTGTCATAAATGATCTAGATAGAGTAGATTATTATCAACAGCACTTAAATGCTGTAAATGATGCGGTTGAACTTGGTGTTCAAGTTCATGGCTATTTTGCATGGAGTTTAATGGACAACTTTGAATGGGCTGAAGGGTATTTAAAGCGCTTTGGTATTGTTTATGTAGATTACGATACTCAAGTACGAACAATTAAAGCCAGCGGACATGCCTATAAAGCCTTAATAACAAATAGATGAATTAAGTATTGAAGTAAAGTTTTAAGGACGTAAATAACTATAAAGTTCTTTATGAAAGAAGTAACCTAGGCTAAGAGTTGATACTTTAATTCAACGTACAGTAACATTAGAAACTACTTAATAATTCTCAAAATCTTTGTAATAAGTAAGCCTATTCGCCTTTAAAAATTAGAGAGATAATATTTTAATGATCAGTATAAGAGAAAAAATTGCTTATGGTTTAGGTGATACTGCCAGTAACATCATATTTCAAACAGTTATGATGTTCTTGTTACTATTTTATACTGATGTCGTTGGCTTATCTCCTGGAGTGGTTGGCACTATGTTTCTCCTAGTGCGACTAATCGATGCGGTTACCGATCCTATCATGGGTAATATCGCTGATAAGACCCGAACTAAGTGGGGACAGTTCCGCCCTTACCTGCTCTGGTTAGCCTTACCTTTTGCATTAATTAGTATATTGGCCTTCACCACACCTGATTTAACAGGCAATAACAAAATTATTTACGCTTTTGTTACTTACATCCTACTAATGATAGCGTACACAGCAATTAACATTCCATATTGTGGTTTAGGTGGTGTAATAACAGCGGATGCAAAGGAGCGTGTAACAGTACAATCCTATCGTTTTGTTTTTGGTATGTTAGGTGGTGTTATTGTAGCAGCAGCAACTATGCCAATGGTGCAGTGGCTTGGCGAGGGTGATACAGCAAAAGGTTATCAGTTAACAATGGTGGCAATGAGTAGTTTGGGCGTAGTATTGTTTTTACTGTGTTTCTTAGGGACCAAAGAGCGAGTAAAACCACCAGAGAACCAACAATCGTCAATGAAAGATAATCTGCAATCACTTTGGAAAAATGATCAATGGCGTATTTTATGCGTTGCCTCATTCTATTTACTCTCTGGGCAAGTATTACGTCTTACACTTGCTGTTTATTACGTGAAGTATTTTCTTGGTCGTGAAGACTTGATTACGTCATTTTTAACCTTGGGTGTAGTAGCCAGTATGATAGGTTGTGCTGTTGCACAACCTCTTGCTAAACGTGTTTGTAAAATAAAGGCTTATATAGCGTTGCAAATTTTATCCGCCGTTATATGCCTATTTAGTTTTCTTATTTCTCCCGATCAAATTATTCTCGCATTTGTTGCTTTTATTGCCTGGAAATTTTTCCTTGATATGGCATCGCCATTACTTTGGGCAAAAATGGCAGACACCATTGATTATGGGCACGAAAAAACAGGTATAAGAGTAACAGGCTTGGTTTATTCCGGAGTAATATTTTTTATAAAATTGGGTATAGCAATTGGTGGTGCACTTGCTGGGTGGCTCTTAACATTTTACGGTTACCAAGCTGATACAGAACAAAGTGATACGACGAAACAGGGCTTATTATTATCTTTTACTGTTTTACCTGCATTAGGTTCGTTTGCTGTAGCATGGGTAATGCGAAAATACACCTTAACAGAACAGAAAGTGGTTAACATTCAAGCAAAATTGAAGCTGAACTAAACTCTTAATTACTAGTATGTCATATTACAATTGGCATAGTAAAAAAGCAGCAATAGAGTTTTGCTCAGTAAAAACGAATCCACTTACTAATAACAATAATAGAAAAATAAATACATTTAAACGAGAAGTAACATAAGATGAAAAACTCACATGAAACTCAAGTAATTAATCTAGTTGCTGATATTGGTGGTACTAATATTAGGTTAGCAATTACTGATAATAACAATAATATCAGTGAAATTGAAACATACCAGTGCCAGCTTTATCCACATTTAAGTAATGTCATTCATCAATATTTAACTGATAAAAATTTGCTTCATGTAAAAGTAAATGCGTGTTTAGCCATAGCTTGCCCTGTTGATACCGATGCAATATCGATGACAAACTTGCCATGGAAATTTTCACAAAAACAGCTAAAAGAAGAGCTGAAGCTAAATAGCTTAACGTTAATAAATGATTACACTGCAATAGCAATGGCTATTCCGCTATTAACTGATGAGCAAAAAGTAAAAATTGGCGGCGGTGCACCGGCACTAAACCAACCCATTGCAGTATGTGGTCCAGGAACTGGCTTGGGTGTTGCTAACTTGGAAAATATCGATGGTCACTGGCATTGTCTTGGAGGCGAAGGTGGTCATATCGATTTTGCACCTGTAGATGAACTTGATATACAAATATTTCAGCAGTTAAAAAAAACTAAAAAAAGAATATCATATGAACAGCTTCTTTCTGGTTATGGTTTAGAACAAACATACCAAGCATTACTGGTGATTAATAATCAACAAAAAAACGATGTTGAAACCACGGAGCCATCAATTAAGTTATCAGCTAAAGATATCAGCACTAAAGCATTAGCGGGTAGCTGTAAAATATGCCAACAGGCTTTATCACAGTTTTGTAAAGTTTTAGGGAGCTTTGCTGGTAATTTAGCATTAACTACAGGCTCTATTGGTGGTGTATACATCGCTGGAGGTATAGTACCAAGGTTTGTTGATTATTTAAAAAACAGTGAGTTTAGGGAAAGGTTTGAAACTAAAGGGCGTATGTCACATTTAAACGAACAAACGCCGACATATATCATAACAGAAAGTCAACCAGGCCTGCTCGGTGCAGCTGCTTACCTTAACCAGCTTTGCTAATAACCAGATAACGCTCTATTCATTTCCTCATGATATATAACCCTTCTGCTTGAAGAGGCTAGTTTCTGGATGCCTGAACTAAGTATGATAAAGGCGTCTACTTTTATTAATAGTTATTTTATTGAGGAAGGGTGGAAAAACTCTATTATTAGCTCATAACATTAACAGAGTTGGTTTAAACGATTTATAGTGTGTTATTTTTTTCGACAATCGAATGACTATTATTTCAATCAAAGCCTTATCTAAATGCGCTTTTAATTCCAGCTAAGTCCTGTATATTCAAATTACTTGGGTTTAGATAATAACTTTTAATGATAGGCCAGCAGTTTGTACTTGTAGTCTTTTTTATATGCTAGTTTTAGTAATTTAATGCCTCTACCGACAATATTTATTTCATACACGAGTAAAGTTACTTTTATGGAAAATTAAAGGAAGTAATAAATAGTTTAAAAAATACGATTTATCTAATTTAATAAATAATTAATTAAGTAATCAATGAGAAAAAAAACCACCTCGATTAAGAATTTAAAGTAATAAATTCAAAAAGATAAAAAATTACTCGAAAAATACTCAGAGTAAATACTCTAAAATAGTTTACATTTTTTAATAATTACTATTGACCTTATTAGCAAATCATCCTATTTTATGGAAGCGCTTCCAATATAAAAGGTGTTTTTTTTAACCCTAACTGGAAGCGCTTCCATAATATAACTACTATAATATGAAATGCTAAGGGGATATACATGAAGAAATCAAACTTTAAAAAGACTCAACTTGCTACAAGCTTATCCATAATTTTAGGAGTCTCGACGATAGCACCCGTTTTTGCTGCTGAAGAAGAAAAAGAAAATAACATTGAAGTGATTGAAGTTACGGGGATCCGTAGCAGTATGATCAAATCAATGGATATTAAGCGTTCTTCAAGTGGTATTGTCGATGCGATTAATGCGGAAGATATAGGTAAATTTCCAGACTCTAACTTAGCAGAATCATTACAACGTATTACCGGTGTTTCAATTGATCGCTCTAATGGTGAAGGTAGTAAAGTATCTGTTCGTGGCTTTAGTGCAGACCGTAACTTAATCTTGTTGAATGGCCGTCAAATGCCCAATACAACAGGTGATCGTTCTTTTGACTTCTCAAACGTTGCAGCAGAAGGTATCAGTGGTGTTGAAGTTTACAAAACATCGATGGCAAAAATGTCTACGGGTGGCATTGGTGCAACACTTAACATTAAAACGAATAGACCACTAGATAATCCTGGCATGCATGCAGTTGTTAGTGCACAAGCTTTAAATGACACCTCAGCACAGACAGGTGGTACGACCCCTGAATTATCAGGATTATATTCAAATACCTTTGCCGATGATACTTTTGGTATTTCTCTTTCGGCAAGTTATTCAGAACGTGAAAGTGGTAATCAACAAGCAGGCGTAAGTACTGGTTGGAGAAGTTATGACCCTGATGGCCAAGACATCAGCGGCAATAATCGCTTTGGTCCTATAGAAAATAGTCAAAGTAATCAATTTAATCGTAATGACAATCCAGACGTTTATTCTGTTCCACAAACTACTTTTTATACTTTTGAAGAGGTACAACGTGAAAGAACTAACGCTCAGTTAGTATTACAGTACAGCCCGATGGAAAATATCACGGCGACATTAGATTATACTTATATTCAAAAAGAACAAAATACACAAGTAGCGAATGTTTCAGCTTGGTATGCCTCTCCAGGAAATGCTGTTGATGTATGGACATCAGGTAATGTTGCCTCACCATTATTACATTCTGAAGTTTATGATGATCCAACAGATTTAGCGATGGGCTCTGGTGATTATGGTATACGTGATAAAACCTCTTCAATAGGTTTTAACCTTGCTTGGCAAGTTAATGACAGTTTAAACTTGTCATACGATTATCATGATTCAGACGCTGAAAACTCACCAAACAATGAGTATGGCTCTAATAACAACTTAGCGGCACGAGCACTTATTCGTACGGCATCCGCTACTGATTTTACTGGTGTTTTACCGACGCTTGCAGTGCGTGGTGGTAATGCGGTGATGGCGTCAGATATGCAGGTAACAGGTAGTTCTTTTAGTAATGAGCAAGATAAATCTCATATTGAGCAACATCAATTTAACGGTACTTTTGTCTTTGAAGAAGCGGGCAGTATAGACTTTGGTATAGCTATGACAACCGCTGAAAATCGTGACCAAAGAAGAACGGTACAACGTAATAACTGGGGGGGTGAAGGTGAGCCTGGATCGTTTGGAGATGAAAACTTTACCCGTAAAACTATTCTAGACCAGTTCGACGAAAGTGGTGGAGATTTCAGTGATTTTGTTGAAGTTACTGGTACTGATTGGGCGCCAGATATTTTAAATACTTATTTTGAATTTGACTTTCTTGACGTCAGACAAATTGCTGAAGACACCTTATCTATACAGCCAGGTATTATTGGTGATTGTGGTTCGTCTTTTTGTCCTTCAACAGATTATGCACTTGGTACCGATCAATATACCCAAGAAGAAATGGCCGCGGTATACTTCCAATATAATTATGATGGTGAAATAGGCAATATGCCATTTGATGTGCATTTAGGTGTGCGTTATGAAGAAACAGAAATTTCAACTACATCAAATGTTCCTGGTTTTAACGCAACAACTTGGGTTGGCGATACTGAATTACCGTTAACTCTATCTGGTGGAACTGAGTTTCAAACTAAAACTGGTAAATATGATCATGTATTACCAAGTATTAATTTTAATTTAGAAGTAACCGACGATATTATACTTCGTGCTGCTTTCAGTGAAACGATAGGTCGTCCAAGTTATGGACAAATGATTGGTGGTACATCACTAGGTGGATTAGCCCGGGTAAATAGTCCTGGTGCAGGTAACTCTGGTGATGCAGGTTTATTACCCCTTGAAGCTTCAAATTTTGACCTGTCGGCAGAATGGTATTATGGCGAAGGTAGTTATATTTCATTAGGTTATTTCCAAAAAGATATTACTAACGAAAGTATCCGAACAGAGACTGTTTATACCCAAAATAATCTTACTAACCCTGGCGCGCTAACAAGTCCGTTTGTAGAACAGGCTATTACAGCTGGTGTTGATGCTGATGATCGTCCAGCTCAACGCCTGTGGATTTCTGAAAATATTACGGACCCATCGGTAAATGTTGTTGGTGGTAATGTAGAAATAAACGGTCGTCCGGAAGATCCATTAGTACAATTTAATATTGCATCATTCGCTAACTCTACTGAAAAATCAGGATTTGATGGTGTTGAATTTGCCGTGCAACATTTATTTGGTGATAGTGGATTTGGTACGATTGTTAACTATACCTTAGTTAACTCTGATAATTCGTATGATAATGCCTCTATTGGTAGCTCAGTGAATGATAATGGTGTTAACTATGATTCTGATCAAGTTGCTGAAACTGGTATTAGTGATACCGCTAACGTGGTTGGTTTTTACGAGAAACATGGTTTTTCTATACGTGTTGCCTACAACTGGCGTGATGAATACTTAGCATCTCATTTCCAAGGAGATGTGGGGGCTTCTCCAGTGTATGTAGAAGAATACAGCCAAGTTGATTTAGCGATAAATTATGATATATCACAAGTTGAAGGCTTAACTGTCTTCTTCAACGGTATTAATATTACTGATGAAAAGAGGCGTACACGTGGTCGTAGCACCTATGAAGTATTAAATTATACGCAAACAGGTGCTCGTTTTGCACTAGGCGCTCGTTATACGTTCTAATAATAACTTGGGTGATTAAGGAATGATAAAAGCCGCTAAATTAATAATTTATGCGGTTTTTATATTTTACAACAAGTGGAAATAAATTTTACTAAAAACGTAGGTGTATATATTAATTATATTTGAACATATTGAGTGGTCTTAATATCGTGTAAGTAGCAGTAGTTAGATAGATTAAGGCACGCTATAGTTAGTAGAGAAAACCTAATTTTTAGTTAACTATTTAAGAAATAAAATTTATGAATAAACCATTAAAAAAGATAGTTATTGTTGGTGGAGGCTCTGCTGGTTGGCTAACGGCGGGTATTATCGCTGCAGAACATTCTAATAACCAAGGTTCAGGGATAGAAATTATCCTGGTTGAATCTACAGATGTTCCACCTATAGGTGTTGGTGAAGGCACTTGGCCGTCAATGCGCAGTACGTTGAAAAAAATGGGGATTTCAGAAACTGAATTTTTACTCGAGTGCGATGTAAGCTTTAAACAAGGTTCGAAGTTTACTAACTGGATAAGTAATACTAACGAGCACTACTATCATCCCTTCACCTTACCCAATGGGTTTAATGAGATAAACCTTTCATCATATTGGCAACCGTTTAGTGATAAAATTAGTTTTGCCGATGCCGTTTGTGAACAAAGTCATTTAGGTGCTCATGGTTTAGCGCCAAAACAAATATCGACTGCTGAATATTCATTTGTAGCCAATTATGGCTACCATTTAAATGCGGGTAAATTTGGTCAATTTTTACAAAAACACTGCACAGTTAAATTAGGTGTAAAACACGTTATTGATCATGTATCTAAAATAAATTCATCTGCGACAGGCGATATAGCGTCAATTACCACGAAAAATCAGGGTGATATATTTGGCGATCTATTTATCGACTGCACTGGGACGTCATCACTATTATTAGCTAAACATTATAAAATCCCCTTTATTAGTAAAAAGCATATTTTATTTAATGACTCTGCTTTGGCTGTTCACGTGCCTTATGAAAGTAGTGATAGTTCTATTGCATCATTTACTTCATCTACAGCACAAACTGCCGGTTGGATTTGGGATATAGGGCTACCATCACGACGAGGTGTTGGATATACCTATTCAAGTGCACATATATCACATGATGATGCAGAACAAGAATTACGTAATTATTTAATCCCCTCAATGGGAGAAGATGCTGCTCATGCATTGATGATACGTAAAATACCTTTAAATCCTGGGTATAGAGAAAAATTTTGGCATAAAAACTGTGTCGCTATAGGTATGGCTGCCGGTTTTATTGAGCCATTAGAAGCCTCTGCTTTAGCATTAATTGAACTTTCTGCAAAAATGATCAGTGAGCAGTTGCCTGCGAATCGCCAGACTATGGATATTATAGCCAAACGTTTTAATGACAAGTTTTTGCATCGTTGGGAAAACATAATCAATTTTTTAAAGTTACATTATGTATTAAGTCAACGAACTGATTCAGCTTATTGGCTAGATAATAAAAATGAAAAAAGTATACCTAAAAATTTACAAGAACTTATCACGCTATGGCGATACCAATCGCCCTACCATTATGATGCAACACACACTGAAGAAATGTTTCCACCTGCAAGTTTTCAATACATTTTATACGGTATGAACTTCGTCACGGCTCCATTGCAACACAACAAAAGGGAAAGTAATAAGGTAGAAGCAGATAAATTATTTAATGATAATATAAAAAAAACGCAGCAACTTTTATCTGTGTTACCAACAAATCGTGAACTGATTAACAAGATTAAAAAGTATGGTTTACCTAAAATTTAGCATTACAAATACAGTAACTCTCTTTAATAAAAATAACTAATATATGGATTAAAAATGACAAATTCTGTTTTACTAAATAACATCGACCACCAAAACTTAAAAATTATCACTGAACGTTCTGCAACTTATGGTGACAACCTATGGTATACACAAACCTTTCCGATGGAATTTAAAAGTATACAAGCCTATTACCCGATCTTTTTTAATAAAGATCCTGATACTGGTAAATTTTTTCCACTCGCCTTGTTTGGTTTTGAAAATAAAGAGAATTTATACCTTTCTGATAATAAGTGGTCTGCGGATTATATCCCAGCGATGATTGCAAGACAGCCGTTCTTAATCGGTATACAAACATTGAATGAAGAAGGTGTTGAAAAGCAGCAGCGAATGCTGAACATAGATCTTGATAATCCCCGTGTTAATCAAGAACAAGGTGAATCTTTATTTTTAGAGCATGGTGGGAATAGTCCTTATTTGGATAAAGTTGCAGATTTACTGGAAGCTATTCATCATGGAGTCATTGATAGTAATAATTTCATTGAGGCTTTAATTGAACATCAATTATTAGAACCAGTGACTTTAGATATCACTCTAAATGATCATTCAAAAAATCAAATGCTTGGCTTTTATACTATTAACGAAGATAAACTTAATCAACTGAGTAGTGATATTTTAAAGTCGCTACAGAAAAAAGGATATTTACAAGCGATCTATATGACTATTTCATCACAAGCGAATGTTAGAAAATTAATTAGTAAGAAGAATGAAAAACTTGCTCTTTAATCCGTTTAGACTCATGATTTTTCTTAGCAAATTTAAACTTGGTATATGCACATGTTGGCGATAGTAAACAAAGTCAAAGAGATAACAAATTGTCAACCAGGTGATATACCTGAATTTGTTTTATCATCAACACAACCTCTTATTCTAAAAGGTTTTGGCGATAAATGGCCGATGGTGATTGAAAGTAAAAAATCATCTGAACATGCGGCGAATTATTTGCGTAAATTTTATAATAACAAGCCTGTACATAGTGCTTATGGTGAACCAGAAACACAAGGGCGTGTTTTTTATAATGACGATATGAGCGGCTTTAACTATAAAAGTATAAATGCAGATCTTAATGTAGTCTTAGATAAATTATTAGCACATGCAGCCGATAGTACCCCCCCCACAATCTATGTTGCCTCAACAGAAATTAATACTTGGCTTCCTGGTTATAATGATAAAAATAATGCATCAATTGATCATTTAAAACCATTAACCAGTATTTGGATTGGTAATCAAAGTAAAATAGCGGCACATTATGACTTTCCTAATAACCTCGCATGTTGTGTTGCAGGTAAAAGACGATTTACTTTATTCCCTCCAGAGCAGATAGCTAACTTGTATGTCGGGCCAATGGAAATGTCTCCAGGTGGTCGTGATATTAGTTTAATTGACTTTGAAAAACCTGACTTCAAAAAATTCCCTAAATTTAAGCAAGCATTACAAGTCGCTCAAGTTGCAGAGTTAGAATCGGGCGACGCCTTATTTCTTCCTGCTATGTGGTGGCATCACGTAAAAGCATTAAGTGCATTTAATGTGCTCGTCACCCATTGGTGGCGAGACAGTCCCGCGTTTATGGGACAACCAGAAAATGTATTGAAATTAGCAATTTTAAGTTTAAGGAATCTTCCTCCAGCTCAAAGACAGGCATGGAAAGCTATTTTCGATTATTATATTTTTGATTATCAAGACAACGATTTAGATCATATTCCTGACATTGTTAAAGGGATGTTATCTCAACCTTTAGAGATAAATTCAGCAAAAAAAATCAGGGCTGACTTACTTAATAAACTAAAAATATAATCTAAAATAATCTTATTAAACTGATAATTATATTGGTAAGGATAATTTAAATATGAATGACAAAGCTATAAAAAAAGTTGTTATTGCCGGTGGTGGAACTGCGGGCTGGATGACAGCTGCTGCATTATCAAAGCTGTTTGGTAAAAATTTAGAGGTTGTACTCGTTGAATCTGATGATATTCCTACCGTGGGGGTTGGTGAGGCGACTATACCTACTTTACATATTTTTCACCGATTATTAGGTATTAATGAACAGGAGTTTATGGCTGCGACAAATGCTACTTTCAAGTTGGGTATTTCATTTGAAAATTGGCGAAATGTTAACAAAGACTATATCCACTCCTTTGGATTTTTAGGACATAATTGCTGGGCAGCTGATTTTCAACATTTTTGGTTGAAGGGAAAGCAGCGTGGCATAGTTTCAGAAATAGGTGATTACGTACCTGAACACTTAGGTGCTAGGCAAGGTAAGTTTACTGTAGAAGCGAACCAAGCCTCTAACTATGCCTATCACCTAGATGCTGGTTTATATGCTGTATTTCTAGAAAAAATAGCTGAAAAACATGGTTTAAAGCGAATTGAAGGTTGTATTAATAAAGTGGTTGTAGATAAAGATAGCGGCTTTATTGATTCACTGGAATTAGTTAATGGTAAGGTAGTCGAAGGTGACTTATTCATTGATTGTACTGGTTTTAGAGGTTTGTTAATTGAACAAGCGCTACATACCGGCTATGAGGATTGGTCACACATTTTACCTTGTGATAGCGCTATTGCGGTTCAAACTAAAACCGTCGGTAAACCAGTACCTTACACGCGCTCTATTGCAAGAGATGCAGGTTGGCAGTGGAAAATACCCTTACAAAATCGAACCGGTAATGGTTTTGTTTTTTGCAGTAAATACATGTCTAACGAAGAGGCGACACAAACTTTATTAGCTAATATTGAAGGTGAAATGCTAAATGAACCTCGCGTTATTAAATATAAAACAGGTTCTCGTCGTAAACATTGGAATAAAAACTGTGTTGCAATTGGCTTATCTTCTGGTTTTATTGAGCCGCTAGAATCTACCGGTATCCATTTGTTTCAAAAAGCGATAATACGTTTAATGCAAATGTTTCCATCACAAGGCATTAAGCAAGCTGATGTTGATGAATTTAATACGCAAACTAAAACCGAAGTTGATAGCATTAAAGATTTCATTATTTTACATTATAATTTAACTGAACGTAAAGATACCCCTTTTTGGCGATACTGTAGCACTATGGATATCCCTGAAACACTAAAACACCGAATGTTATTATTCAAAGAAAGCGCTAATGTTTTCAAAAAAGAAGAAGAACTTTTTGGAGAAACATCTTGG
>CEWR01010355.1_pt1 | contig 13267 bp, 9 predicted proteins | sample 356321 | NCBI WGS metagenome assembly CEWR01 (sample SAMEA2621551, study PRJEB7988) | marine metagenome | biome: marine biome (ENVO:00000447); feature: mesopelagic zone (ENVO:00000213); material: "saline water (ENVO:00002010), including plankton (ENVO:xxxxxxxx)" | depth 790 m
TACTGATGTAAATGGAAATACTTCAACGTGTACTGCTGTAGTAACAGTGGTTGATGTAACGGCTCCTGTTGTTGCTTGTCAAGATATTATTGTAGAGCTAGGTGCTGATGGTACCGTAACTATCGACCCTATGGATGTGGATGCTGGTTCTAGCGATGCCTGTGGTATTGCTACCTATGAACTAAACATAGACACCTTTGGTTGTTTAGAGGTTGGAAATTCAACAGTGACTCTTACCGTAACGGATGTGAACGGGAATGAGAGTTCTTGTTCTGCTACAGTTACAGTAGAAGACAATACAGCTCCTGAGCTTGTTTGTATGGATGTAACACTGGAACTTAATCAAGATGGGATTGCTTATATTATCCCTACTCAATTAGTTGATGTAAATGACCCTTGTGGTATATCAATCATTACTGCTGATGTAGATGAGCTTTCTTGTGCGGATATAGGAACACCTGTAACGGTGAATATATTTGCAAATGATGGTAATGGTAATACTTCATTCTGTTCTACTACGGTAACTGTAGTAGATGTTTTAGGACCACAAATTGTATGTCCTGATAATGAAACAGTTAATCTAGGTGCTAATGGTACCTATATCCTTGGTGATTATATTGGTGATGGTACTGCTACGGCTACCGATAACTGTACAGATCCAGTAACAATCTTTAGTCAAGATCCTGCTGCTGGTACTGCACTAGGTTTTGGAGTGAACGTGATTACCTTCACAGCGGAAGATGAGTATGGAAACGTTTCAACTTGTAGCTTCAATTTGAATGTAGAAGAAATATTAGCTGCTAATGATACCGAAGACTTTGCTTCATTGGTATTATATCCTAATCCTGCTGATAATCAAGTGAAACTAAGCAATCCTACACAAATGGATTTAAGCGATGTAACTATTTATGACCTAACGGGAAGAATCGTAAATAAAGTAGATTTAAGCACTATGGGATCAGAGATTACCATTGATGTTTCTACCTTAGCAAACGCTCCTTATTTGTTAGTAATTAAAGGAAGTCAAGGAATTTCTAATAAAACGTTGATTGTTAGTAATTACTAGTACTCAATAGTATTTTAATTTTAAAAGCCTCCTTTTCTTAATTGAAAAGGAGGCTTTTTTTTAAACAAGTATTATTAATATTTCTATCATTATAAAACATATTAGCCTGCAATTCTTAAAATATTTATATATTTAGTATAAATTTACGTAATGCTTTTTAAAAACATAAAAAACTCTTACGATCAAATATTTAGTTCTTATGGACACAAATCTCTTGATGTTCATATTAAAAAAATTATTGAGTTAGATGCCTTTTTACCCTATAACTCTACATTTTTCTGTTTAACCAATACTCAAAATCTTTCCTTCGAATATATTAGTAAAAACATGTTCCCTTGTTTAGGTTTAGATTCTCAAGAAATAAAAGAAAAAGGGATGCGCTATTTTTGGAGTCGAATACATCCAGATGATGTTGAACCTTGGTTATCTGCTTTAAATATGCTTATGAGTTTCACCATAAATGAAATATTGGAGGAAGATAGAAAGCAAATGAGTTATACTTGGAATTATCGTTTTAAAAATTCGAAAGATGAATATATAAACATCATACAAAACACCACTCCTTTAGATTTTGACAAAGAATACAAACCTATAATTGGTTTAGCTCATTATACTATTTTAGATTCCAAAATTAAAATGGATATATGTGCTTCAGCAAAATTTTTGAATAAAAATAACGAGTATGAAACCAAGTATTTTAATAATTTTTCTCAAAAACTATTAACAGATGGAATATCTAATAGAGAAAGAGATATCGTTCGATTATTAATTTTAAATAATACCAGTAAGGAAATTGCTGCAAAATTATTTATCTCTCCCAATACCGTTGATACCCATCGAAGAAATATTATTAAAAAACTTAATATCTCTTCTACTGGTGAATTAATAACACTTCTAAAAATAAATAAATTATCTTTTTAGTTTATTAAAATAATTTTCAGAATACTCAAATTGAGTATTGTAAATGACCTAGAAAACCATTTGCTTTGTATTCAGCATTTTTTGTTTTTATAAGTTCTATAAAAAAATAGTGTGATGTCTTTTCGGGGAATTTGACAATTATAATATTTAAAAAATTATTGCTGATAATTACTAACCAAATTAAATCAAAACTCCATCCTCCTTTTCTATTAGAGAAGGAGGTTTTTTTATTCTAATTACCCATTGTTCATTTTGATGAAATTTATCCTAAACTCATCTAAGTTTTTTGGTTTTTACCTCGGCTCTAAAAAAAGAAGCTAAAACCTCATTGATTCCCTTTAGTGTTAGGAAAAAATCAATGAAAATATTCAAAATAACGGATTCTAATTATTTATAAATAGAAATTACATCTATTCCTTTTGAAGTTTTAACACCCCGATACATACCCTCTGTATTAAAAGGCATTGCAATATTTCCTTGCGTATCTACGGCAATTAATCCGCCGTCGCCACCTATTTCTAATATCCGTTTGTTAATTACCTCGTTTGCTGCTGCTTCTAAAGAAAGACCTTTGTATTCTATTAAACAAGAAACATCGTACGCCACCACTCCTCTAATAAAAAACTCTCCACTTCCAGTACAACTCACTGCACAGGTTTTATTATTTGCATAGTTACCAGCTCCAATCATAGGGCTATCTCCTACTCTACCAAATTTTTTATTGGTCATCCCACCGGTAGAAGTTGCTGCTGCAATATTTCCATTTGCATCGCATGCAACTGCTCCGACAGTTCCAAATTTAGAATCTTTTTTCACAGAATGATCCAATTGAAAATTATCGGTATCTTTAATAGCTAACCATTGTTGATGTCTTAATTCGTCATAAAAATAATCAGGTTCTTCTAGTGAATACTTATTTGCTTTTGCAAATTGCATAGCACCTTCACCTGCTAAAAAAACATGTTCACTTTTTTCCATGACGTCTTTCGCCAATGAAACAGGGTTTTTAATTCCTGTTATTAACGAAACGGCTCCAGCTTCTAAATTCTTCCCGTCCATAATAGATGCATCCATTTCATGAGTTTCAGTTGCTGTAAAAACACTTCCTTTTCCTGCATTAAATAAATGGGAATCTTCCAATGCCTTTACCGATTTTTCAACAGCATCTACAGCATTTCCTCCTTTTTCTAATACTTGATAACCCATATCTAATGCTTTTTGTAAAGCTTCTTGATATGCTTTTTCTTTTTCAGGAGTCATCATTCCTTTTACAAGTGTTCCTGCGCCACCATGAATGGCAATTGATATTGTGTTCATAGATTGTATATAAAAACTCGTGAAATTTACAAATTGAATTTCAATTCGAAGGATAAGTTTAGTAGATTTATAAAATTAAATTAACACCCTATGTCCGATAAAAAACGTCTATTTCTAGTTGATGCTTATGCTCTAATATTTAGAGGTTATTATGCCTTTATTAAAAATCCTAGAATCAACTCCAAGGGCTTGGATACTTCAGCAATTATGGGTTTTATGAATTCTCTTTTAGATGTTATAAAACGAGAACGCCCAGATCATCTAGCGGTATGTTTTGATAAGGGCGGAAGTAAAGATAGAAAAGAAGCATTCCCAGAGTATAAGGCCAATCGAGATGCAACACCAGATGCTATTAAAATTGCGATTCCATATATCTACGATATTTTAAAGGCCATGCACATTCCCATTATGGTTAAAGAAGGTTTTGAAGCAGATGATGTTATTGGGACGCTTTCAAAAAAAGCTGAAAAAGAAGGGTATCAAACTTTTATGGTGACTCCAGATAAGGATTTTGCTCAATTAGTTTCAGAAAATATTTTTATGTACCGCCCAATGTTTGGTGGAGGATATGAAACTTGGGGAATTCCAGAAATACAAAAGAAGTTTGAAGTAGATCGACCAGAACAAGTAATAGATTATTTAGGAATGATGGGTGATGCCAGTGATAATATCCCTGGATTGCCAGGCGTTGGTGATAAAACTGCCAAAAAATTTATTGCTACTTATGGCAGTATGGAAGGTTTATTAGCCAATACCCACGAATTAAAAGGGAAAATGAAAGAGAAAGTGGAAGCTGCTAAAGATTTAGGCATTCTTTCTAAACAATTAGCAACGATTATGTTGGACGTTCCTGTGGAGTTTCACGAAGAAGACTTTAAAATGTCTCAACCCGATATGGAAGCGGTAACTGCTCTTTTTCAAGAGTTAGAATTTAGACGTTTAATAGATAATTTCACTAAAACATTTACAAATGCAGCTCCTGCTTCCAGTAAAACCGTTAATGAAATAAAAGAAAAACCGGTCACCATAAGTGAGCCTAGTTCTGCAGGGCAAGGGCAATTTTCACTTTTTGGCGGTGATGGAGAACCTTCAGAAAGCACTCCTCAGAGCACTCGGAAAAACATTACAAATACCGAGCATTTTTATCAAACGGTTCAACCCGGGATAGGAACTAAATTATTTCTTCAAAACCTATTAAAACAAACTTCGGTATGCTTTGATACGGAAACTACCGGACTAAATCCAATTACGGCTGAGTTGGTTGGAATTGCATTTTCTTGGGAAGTGGGTAAAGGGTTTTATGTGCCTTTTCCAGAAGATAAAAATGAAGCTCAAGATCTAATCGAACTTCTTAGACCTTTCTTTGAAAATGAATCCGTTCAAAAAATAGGTCAGAATTTAAAATACGACATCAAAGTACTCGCAAAATATAAGGTTTCCGTAAAAGGAAAGTTATTCGATACCATGTTAGCTCATTATTTGATCAATCCTGATATGCGACATAATATGGAGGTGCTTTCTGAAACCTACCTAAACTACACTCCAGTTTCAATAACTGATCTCATTGGTAAAAAAGGAAAAAATCAACTTTCAATGCGTGATGTTGCCATTGATAAACAAACGGAGTATGCTGTTGAAGATGCAGACATTACCCTTCAATTAAAAGAACATTTTGAAAAAGAATTAGGAGATGCTAACATTCAAAAATTATTTAACGAAATTGAAATTCCGTTAGTTAGTGTTTTAGCAGCTATGGAATTAGAAGGCATCAATTTAGATGTGTCATTTTTAAATGGGTTGGCAACCGATTTAGATAAAGATATCAAGGAGTTAGTTACCAAGATTTATAAAGCAGCAGATGAAGAATTTAATATTGCCTCGCCTAAGCAATTAGGTATTGTTCTTTTTGAAAAAATGAAATTGGTTGACAAACCTAAAAAAACCAAAACAGGTCAATATTCAACTGCAGAAGACGTCCTTTCCTATTTAGCTAAAGACCACGAAATAATAAGAAACATATTAGAATATAGAGGACTTGCAAAACTAAAAAGCACTTATGTAGATGCCTTACCGCTACAAGTAGAAGCTATAACTGGAAGAGTACACACCGATTATATGCAAACCGTTGCGGCTACAGGAAGGTTGAGCAGTAACAATCCTAATTTACAAAATATCCCTATACGTACCGAACGTGGCCGTGAAGTTAGAAAAGCTTTTATCCCGAGAAATGAAGATTACGTTTTATTAGCAGCAGATTATTCACAAATAGAGTTACGTATTATTGCGGCTTTAAGTGAAGAAACCAATATGATTGAAGCCTTTAAAAATGGCGAAGATATTCACGCGTCTACTGCTGCTAAAGTTTTTGATGTTCCTCTGGAAGAAGTAACAAAAGAACAACGTAGCAATGCAAAAACAGTCAATTTTGGAATTATATATGGTGTTTCTGCTTTTGGTTTAAGCAATCAAACAGATCTTTCACGTTCTGAAGCTAAAGAGTTAATTGAGACCTATTATGAAACCTATCCAAAACTTAAAAACTTTATGAATGAACAAATTCATTTTGCTCGTGAAAATGGATATGTTCAAACCGTGTTAGGAAGAAGAAGGTATTTAAATGCTATCAATGCTTCAAATGCTATTGTACGTGGAGCTGCAGAACGAAATGCCGTCAATGCTCCTATTCAAGGTAGTGCGGCCGATATTATAAAAATAGCGATGATTAATATTCATAATAAATTGGAGGAAGGAAATTATAAAAGTAAAATGTTATTACAAGTTCATGATGAATTGGTTTTTGATATCTATAAATCTGAATTAGAAATATTAAAACCCTTAATTAAATCTGAAATGGAAAATGCTTTTAAACTTTCAGTTTCCTTAGATGTCGATTTAGGCTTGGGAGATAATTGGCTGGAAGCGCATTAGAATTAATGCAAAAGCAGAAATTTTTATAATGGTTAGCTATGAAAAGTTGCGAAACAAGCCAGCATTAACATTTAAAACTCATAAATTCCTATTAATATTACGACAACAATTATAGAATTACCTTAAAAATTGGTATTTTTAAAAAAAAGAATTGACGCTACTAAAACCTATTTTATATTTTTCACTATTTAAATATCCGCTAACGGAAGAGGAGATTTTTGCTTTTTCTGAAGCAAATTGTAAAGATCAAATCAAATCGGAATTAAATGATTTGGTTAGTAATAAAGTAATTTATAAAATTGATAACTTCTATTTAACAGTAAACGATGAAACGTTAATTAAAAGAAGGTTATCAGGGAACCAAATGGCAAAGGATATTCATGAAAAAGCTACAAAAGTTTCCCGTTTTATTTCAAAATTTCCTTATGTCGAAAGTGTTGGAATTTCTGGATCTTTATCTAAAGGTTATTATGATGATGAAGGAGATATCGATTTCTTTATCATTACAAGTCCCAAACGTTTATGGATTGCAAGAACATTATTAATTCTTTATAAAAAGATATTCTTATTTAATTCTAAGAAATACTTCTGTGTCAATTATTTTATAAGTTCGAATTCTTTAGAAATTGAAGAAAAAAACAGATTTACAGCAACCGAATTAACTACCATGCTTCCGATGTTTGGAAATAGGAGTTTCCATGATTTTTACGAACAAAATAAATGGGTAGAAAACTATTTACCCAACAAAACGATTTCTGAACGTTTATCAAAATTAAATCAGGTAAAAAAACCATTATTTACAAGGTTGATAGAAGGAATCCTAAACACCAAAATTGGTGATTGGCTAGATTCTTTCTTTCTTAAAATTACTTACAAAAAATGGAAAGTAAAATTTAATAAATTAGAAGACAAGCAATTTAATATTGCTTTAAAATCTACCAAAAATGTTTCAAAACACCATCCATTAAACTTTCAGCGAAAAGTAATTGAACGTCTTAATGTCAAATATGATGAGTTAAAAGAAAAACACAATATTCATTTAACAAAAGAACATGCTTGATATTCTTTTTTCACATTCTTATTATTACCCATTAGACAAAAAACAATGGGAAAATAAAACGCCATACCCACCTCTTGGCACTATATATGCCGCTTCTTTAATGCGTGAAAACGATTTTTCAGTTTCTCTTTTTGACACCAATTTGAGAAATAATCCTTTTGATATTGAAAAAGAAATTCAAGAAAAAAAACCTTCCTTTTTGGTCATCTATGATGATGGTTTTAATTACCTCACAAAAATGTGTTTGACCAATATGCGAGAAGCAGCATTCGAAATGATTGCTATTGGAAAAAAATACAATTGTACAGTGATCGTAAACAGTTCGGACAGTACCGATCATTATAAAAAATATGTAGATGCTGGTGCCGACTATATTATTTTAGGTGAAGGAGAACTCACTTTAAAAGAATTGGTTAACAAAATAAAAAATGAAGAACCAGTAAGCGATTTAAAGGGAATCGTTTTTAAAAATAAGGAGGAGTTTATTACCAATCCAAAAAGAGAGGCTTTAAAAAATTTAGATGAACTTCCAATGCCTGCTTGGGACCTAGTAAATGTAGATGCCTATAAGAAAGTTTGGGCGGAAAGAGGAACAAAATTCTCATTAAACATTGCAACAACTAGAGGATGTCCTTATAAATGCAATTGGTGTGCAAAGCCTATTTATGGAGTTCGTTATAACTCTCATTCTCCAGAATACATTACTAAACTGATCTCCTATTTAAAAGATAATTATGGCGTCACCAACTTTTGGATGTGTGATGATATTTTTGGTTTAAAACCACGATGGGTTCAAAATTTTAATATCGAATTAAAAAAAGCAGATTTAAAAATAGCCTATGTGATACAAAGTCGTGTAGATTTATTATTAAAAGAAGACACCATTGATGCTTTAGCGGAAAGTGGTTTAAAAGAAGTTTGGGTTGGTGCAGAAAGTGGCTCTCAAAAGATATTGGATGCCATGGATAAAGGAACTCAACTTTCCCAAATCTATGATGCTACGCGTTTATTAAAATTGAAAAAAGTAAAAGTCGCTTTGTTTATTCAGTTTGGGTATTTGGGAGAAACAAAAGAAGATATTGCAAAAACAATCGATATGATTAAGGAGTTACAACCCGATAATATTGGTATTTCGGTATCGTATCCATTACCTGGAACCAAGTTTTATGAGATGGTTAAAGACGATCTAAATCTAAAATCCAATTGGACAGATTCCGATGATTTAGCAATGATGTTTCAGGGAACTTTTAACTCCAACTATTATAAAAAACTGCATCGATATGTGCATAAGGAATATAGAAAAAGCCAGGCTATTGCTAATTTTAAACAACTTTTTAAAAATCCTTCATTAGTTTCGATGACTAAATTACGTGCTATGCTTTTGTATTTTTATTATGCACCTAGTTCTTTAATTGATCGAATCGTTTTAGATAAAATGGAACATACAAATGGAAACTAATTTTGATGTTCACGCTAAAAACTACAATGAGATTTTCACTTATTCATTAATTGGAAAAGCACAACGTTCTCGCGTTTTTCATTTTTTAAATAAACAGAATATTCTAGAAAACAAACTCCATATTCTAGAACTTAACTGCGGAACAGGTTTCGATGCTAATTCATTTTCAAATATGGGACACACTATCTTAGCAACCGATATTTCTTCAGAAATGATAAAAGTTGCAAAACAAAATTATAAAAAACCAACTATTAAATTTAAACAGCTCGATATCCGAAGTATTACCTCAACTACTTTTTTAGATAAATTCGATTTTATTTTTTCCAATTTTGGAGGATTAAATTGTTTGTCTCCTAAGGAATTAAAAGATTTTATATCTATTTCAGATTCCTTATTAAAACCTAATGGTAACATGGCCTTAGTATTCATGCCAAAAAACTGTTTATGGGACCGTTTTTATTTTTTATTAAAAGGGGAGTTTAAAAAAATAACTAGAAGAAATACAAACCAATCTATATTAGCAAATGTAGAAGGAATTCAGATTCCTACTTGGTATTACAACCCAAAAGATATTATATCCAATGCATCGGAAAGATTTAAAATAGTATCTTTAAATCCAGTCGGCATTGCAATTCCGCCATCCTATTTAGAATCGTTTTTTAAAAATAAAAAAATATTTTTCAAGCTATTAGCATGGAAAGAAAAATGGTTGTCTAATAAGTTTTGGGCTAAATATGCAGATCATTACCTAATTGTATTTCAAAAAAAATAATTATATGAGTATTATTTTAACCCATGGATATTATTTACAGGAAGACCCTATAGAGGCTAAAATCATGAAGCCCTATGCACCTTTGGGCTTGCTTTATATTTCAGGTTATTTAAACGAACAAAAAATAGAGAATCATGTATTCGATGCTACGTTTTCTAATCGACAAGAACAATTAGATTTTATTGAAAACAAAAAACCATTAATGGTTGCCATCTATGCCAATTTAATGACAAAAATTAATGTTATTAAATTAGTGAAAATATTACTTTCTGAAGAAAAGTACGGTTTTCCAAAAATAGTGTTAGGCGGTCCAGATGTTACTTATAACTTAGAAAATTATTTAAAAACTGGTTTACATTACATCATTATAGGAGAAGGAGAGCAAACAATTAGTGAGTTATATGAAGTGATTTCTAAAAAAACAGACATTACTAAAGTAACAGGCATTGCATATTTGGAAAATGACCAAGTGGTTAAAACTCCTCCTAGGGTTAAAATGAAAGATTTAAGCACCCTTCCTTTACCCAATAGAGAAGGAATCGCTATTGAAAAGTATTTAGATACTTGGAAAACGCACCATGGAAAAAGCTCGATGACTATTAGTACGCAAAGGGGCTGCCCTTATACTTGTAAATGGTGTAGCACTGCTGTATATGGTCAAAGTTATAGAAGACGACCTGCAAAATTAGTTGTTGAAGAAATGGGGATGCTTCAGCAAAATTACAAGCCTGACTCCATCTGGTTTGTAGATGATGTTTTTACCGTGAGCCACAAATGGATTAAAGAATTTCATGAAGAATCACAAAAACAAAACATAAAAATTCCTTTTGAATGCATTACAAGAGCAGAGCGATTAAATGATGAAATTTTGCAATTGTTAAAGGAAGCTGGATGCTTTCGCATTTGGATTGGCGCAGAAAGTGGTTCCCAAAAAATTATAGATGCCATGGATAGACGTGTGGATGTTACTGTGGTAAAAGACGCTATTATTAAAACAAATGAAATTGGTATTGAAACAGGTACCTTTATAATGTTAGGTTACCCTGGGGAAGATGAAAATGACATTAAAGAAACCATTAGTTACCTTAAAAAAGCAAACCCTACTCATTTCACCATTACAATTGCCTACCCTATTAAGGGAACGTCTTTATATTCTGAAATTGAAAAAGATATTATTGTTCAGCCAGAATGGGAAACCTCAACAGATCGTCAAATAGATTTTAAAAGAACCTATTCTAGGAAGTACTATGATTACGCAGTCCGGAAAGTAGTAAATGAAGTGAATTTTCATAAGGAAGTTTTAAAAGGAAAAAACAGAAACACTTTGAAAGTATTAAAATTAAAAACGAAATCTATGTTAGCCAGTGGATTAATGATTGTTAGTAAATGATTTATGAAAAAACTAATAGTTCTTATTTTAATAGTGTCTTTTTCTTGTACTAATTCTACCTATGATGATATCGTAAATGAAGATCTTACGCTACAATTAAAATGGAATAAAAGTTATGAAGACGATTCTATTGAAAAATCGATTATTGGTTTACAATGGACTCTTTCGTATTTAGGAGCGATGTTACCATTATCTGGAGATGGTATACAAGCCCAGCCAACAAATATTTCGATTGATATTGAAAAATTAGGATTTAATTCTAATGCTTTAGAAAAAATGAAAATCTTAAACGACGTAATAAAAGCTTCTGAAGAATACCAATTAACAAATACAATCGATTTAGGGAGGTATGTGAGTTTATTAATTGGAGCTCCTGAACATTATTACGAAATCACTGGCGTTCCTTATTTACTTTCAGATATGTTGAACAATTATGAATTGAATCCTGAAAGAGGGCACGTAAATAACTCTGGAGTCTCTTATGAAACTAGACTGATAAGCTTTTCTGAACAAGATGGGCTCAATCAACTTTTCTTTTGTACTGAAATTGATCCAGAAACTGAAGAAATATTTGAATTTGAAACTGTAGATTTAATGTCAAACGGTCAAGTGCGATTTGGAATATACGATAAGGATGGCATCAGAATTAGCAATACGGACCCTTTACATTCCAATGCTGGAAAACCTGCAAAATGCATGTGGTGTCATGAATCAGGAATACAACCTTTATTTAGTGTCCAAGATAATTTTGAAGGGTTTATTCCTTATTTAGAGTTTAAAGATTTGTTAGTCGATTTTAAAACCTCGCATAGAAATCTACAAAATTCATTAGCAGATGGAGTTAATTTTCAAGAATCCCTGCAACATATCCAAACAGAAATTTTATACATTTCATTTATGGAACCCTCCGCAGAACGCTTGAGTTTAGAGTGGAATATGCCCGTTAATGAGATTGAAAATTTACTCGTAGGATTGCCTACGCATATCCATGAAGAGTTTTCTTTTTTAGGGAATTTATATAACAGAGAAGAAATTGAATCATTTGCACCTTTTACTGGATTACAGGTTTCAAGTAGTGTTCGAGAAATGTCTGAAATCGAAGTCAATTATTTAAACTAATATGATAGAGGGGAAAAAAATAATTGTTATTCTTCCAGCTTATAATGCTGAAAATACTTTGGAGAAAACATTCAATGAAATTCCATTTGATATAGTAGATGAGGTTATTTTAACTGATGATTTTAGTAGTGACCACACGGTTAAGGTTGCTGAAAAGTTAGGGATAAAACATATTATTCAACACAAAAAAAATAAAGGTTATGGAGCAAATCAAAAATCTTGTTATAATAAAGCGATAGCATTAAATGCTGATATAATTGTAATGCTTCACCCAGATTATCAATACAATCCTAAATTAATTCCTGCGATGTGCTCGTTAATTGCCAAGGATGTTTTTAAAGTTGTATTAGGGTCTCGTATTCTAGGAAAGAGCGCTTTAGAAGGTGGAATGCCTGTTTATAAATATTTTTCGAATCGAGTATTAACACTGATTCAAAATTTATTAATGGGTCAAAAAATTTCTGAATATCATACTGGATATCGAAGTTTTAATGCTGAAATCTTAAAAGATATTTCATTTAACAATAATTCTGACGATTTTATATTTGACAATCAGTTGCTTGCACAAATTTGTTATAAAGGAATTGAAATAGGAGAAATATCTTGCCCAGCTAAGTATGAAAAAGATTCTTCTTCTATTAATTTTATGAGAAGTGTAACTTATGGTGTTGGGGTTTTAGGAGTATCTATTCGTTATTTTTTACAGAAAATTGGAATTTCAACACCATTATTTAAATAAATTATTCACTCCATTTTTCTATTTGATTTTTAATATGTTTTTCAGTAAAAAAATGTTGTGCATAGTTAGAGTCATATAGTTGGTTTAAATATTCTTTTGTAAACCTCATCGTCTGTTTAAAATCTTTGTAATAGGTTGCGTATTCCTTTGTAGAAGAAATATTTCTATTTTTTAAGTTAAATTCCTTTAAATCACAAAAATCACTAATTAGTTTTTCCTTTATTTTATCATCGACATTACTATTAAGCAAAAGCAATTCTATATTATCCTTCTTAATTAATTTATATCCTTTTTCTTTATTAAAATTATAAGCGAAAACATCAATATTCGTTGCTTCAAAAAATTGTTTTTCAAACCAATAAATAGGATAGTAATGATTCAGTTTTTCATAATAAAAGGGCTTTAAAGATTCAACATCTCCATTGTATTTTGATATCTTTTTACTCGTATGAAGTTCAAAAGCATCAAAAAAAGCAGAAACATTTCTTTCTAGAGG
>CEWR01090697.1_pt1 | contig 13264 bp, 9 predicted proteins | sample 356321 | NCBI WGS metagenome assembly CEWR01 (sample SAMEA2621551, study PRJEB7988) | marine metagenome | biome: marine biome (ENVO:00000447); feature: mesopelagic zone (ENVO:00000213); material: "saline water (ENVO:00002010), including plankton (ENVO:xxxxxxxx)" | depth 790 m
TAGACCTGGAGATAACGAAACAGAAATGCACGCTATTTTAGCTGAATTTGGTTTGCCTTATGAATTCCCACCAAAAGTAGAAAAAGCTGCACAAGATTTAGATTTAGAGATAACACCACAAGAAATAAAAAAGAGAAGAGATTTTAGAACAGTAACAACACTCACAATTGATCCAAAAGACGCTAAGGATTTTGATGATGCTTTATCTATCCAAAAATTAGATAACGGAAATTGGGAAATAGGAGTTCATATTGCTGACGTTTCACATTACATACAACCAAAATCAATTTTAGATAATGAAGCTTACAAAAGAGCTACTTCTGTTTATTTGGTAGATAGAGTTGTACCAATGCTGCCAGAAGTGTTATCTAACCAAGCTTGTTCTTTAAGACCACATGAAACAAAACTTTGTTTTGCCGCAGTTTTTGAGCTGGATGAAAGAGCCAATGTTTTAAGTGAGTGGTTTGGAAGAACAGTAATTTTCTCTGACAGAAGGTTTACTTATGAAGAAGCACAAGAACGAATTGAAACAAAAGAAGGTGATTTAGTGGAAGAAATATTGCAAATGGATAAGCTTGCTAAACTCTTACGTAAAGATCGTTTTAAAGAGGGTTCTATTGCTTTTGACAGAGTAGAGGTTAAATTTAACTTGGATGAAGATGGAGCGCCCTTAGGTGTTTACTTTAAGAAAAGTATGGACGCCAATAAACTGATTGAAGAGTTTATGTTGCTTGCCAACAAACGCGTTGCTGAATTTATTGGAAAAAAACCAAAAGGAGAACAGGCAAAAACGTTTGTTTATAGAATTCATGATGAGCCTAACCCAGAAAAGCTACAATCACTCTCTAACTTTGTAAAGAAATTTGGATATGATTTAAAAACAGACGAAAAAGACGTTGCAAAATCAATTAATAGCCTTCTAGAAAAAGTTAAAGGAACCAATGAGGAAGATATGATAGAGCAATTAACCATTAGAACGATGGCTAAAGCTATTTACTCTTCTAACAACGTTGGTCATTACGGTTTATCATTTGATCATTACTCACATTTTACTTCTCCTATTAGAAGATATCCAGATGTAATGGTTCACCGATTATTACAACATTATTTAGATGGAGGAAATTCAGCCAACCAACAAGAGGTGGAAGATCAATGTAAGCAATCCTCTAAAATGGAAATTGCTTCAACAGAAGCAGAAAGAGCATCAATAAAATACAAACAAGTACAGTTTTTAGAAGATAAAATTGGAGAAGAGTTTGAAGGTGTTATTTCTGGGGTTAGTGAATGGGGCTTGTATGTTCAGATAGTAGAAAACATGTGTGAAGGTATGGTTCGACTAAGTGACATTGAAGGTGACTACTATACTTATGACGCAGCTAATTATTGTGCTAAAGGGAACAAAACTGGACAAGAGTACCGAATGGGTGATCAAGTAAAAATAAAAATTAGAAGAGCCGATTTAGTTAAGAAACAACTAGATTTTGAGTTGGTTTAAGAATTCTTAATCTTGGCCTCAATTTTAGTAGTAGAATATCCTTCTACAAATTGAATAACCTCGACTTGCCCATTGTTATTTTTTACAACATCAGAGCCTACAATATATTTTTTATCCGAATCATCTGCACAATTGGCATCATAATCTCCACCCTTAATTAATACATCTGGTATAAGTTCAGAAATAAGGTTAAACGGAGTGTCATCATCGAAAACAACAACTGCATCTACAAAATGTAATGCAGCAATAATTAAGGCTCTAGAGTCTTCATCTTGTAACGGTCTACTATCTCCTTTGCCTAATCTTTTTACAGAAGCATCTGCATTTACTGCTACAATAAATTTGTGTCCACAATCAGCCGCTTGTGCTAAATACTCAATATGTCCTCTATGAATAATATCAAAAACCCCATTTGTAAAAACTACTTTTTGATTTTCTGTTTTCCAAATGGCAACTTTAGACAACAGAGACTCTTTAGGACTTATTTTATTTTGAACTGCTTCAAATTTTGTCATTAGGCAAATTGTTAAGCTTGTTTTTTACTAATGATTGGCAATGTAATCAACGATAGCAACCCAAATATAATCGTAAACAACGTTAATGCGGACCATGCTAACATACTAAATGAACCCGCATTTTCTATTCCATATAAATCAGTTAATACCGTAGCAACTAATAGTGGGTAAAGGCCAATACCTCCTGGTGTTGCTGTTATTGCAGCAGCTCCAACAACAAAAGCAGCAAATACCGCTGCAATCTCTAATCCTGCAGTTTCTGGCAAAGCAAAAGAACAAACCCATATCATTCCTACATAACACACCCATATAAAAACGGTATGACCAATATATGCCGTTCTTTGTTTTAGTTTCAGTATCGTTTTTACTCCTTCTAAAATACCAGTAAATAATTCAAGAATTTTCTCTTTTACTTTTTTCAAAATAAAAAACACTGCTAATCCCGCAATAAATAGCCCTCCAACAACATAATAAATCCAAACAGGAATTCCCCCTCCAGCTGATTCTTTGATAGAGTTTAATGCATCAATATCTTTTTGAAGATATGCCGTTATCATAAAGACTATGCCTAACATCAATACATCTATTATTCTTTCTACGATAATAGTTCCAAATACTTTTTCTGCAGCGGCACTTTTTTCATATTTAGCATAGTAACCTGCTCGCGCCAACTCTCCTGATCGAGGTATTGTTAAGTTGATTACATAGCCAATCATTATGCTATGATACATTTTCCAAAAATTAGGCTTGTGTCCTAAAGGCTCCAACATATACCTCCAACGATAAGCTCTACTCATGTGGCTTAATAACATGATAATTATTCCATAAATAAGATAAATATAATCTGCTTGTACAAAAGCAATTTTCAAATTATCTAACTCTATTTCAGAAAGTCTAGATATAAAAAACCAAGTAAGGTAAACCCCTATTCCAAGTGGAAGGATAATTTTTAATATCGTAAAAAGTGTTTTTTTCAAACTGATGTTATTTGGCGGCTAAATTAATTAATAATTGTCATATTGTCTATTAACCGAACACCACTAAGATTTATTGCGGTAAAAGCTATTTGCCCTTCAGTGCTAATCCAATCTGTTAATGGCTCAAGAGTAGTATCTTTAGCTATTTCAAAATACTCTAACTCTAGTAATGAATGCTTATCTATTTCTTTGATAAAGTAATCTTTTAATTCAGCTATGGAGTGAGTTTTTTTGTGCTTACTTACAAAAGATAACGCTTTATTGATTTGGCTAGCAACAACTTTTTGTTCTGCTGTTAATCGTTCGTTTCTAGAGCTCATAGCCAAACCACTCTCTTCTCTAAATATTGGGCAACCCACTACTTTTACAGAAGAATTAATTTGCTCAGCCAAAGCTCTTACAACAGCTAGCTGCTGAAAATCTTTTTCTCCAAAATAAGCATTAGTTGGATTTAAGATCACAAAAAAACGTTCAATCACTATTGCAACTCCATTAAAATGTCCAGGCCTGTGTTCTGCTTCCATAACATCCGAAAGAATTCCAAAGTTAAACTCCTTTTTTACTTCAGTAGGATACATCTCTTCAACACTCGGAATAAAAACGACATCACAATTAGCAGCTTCTAACTTAACCAAATCAGCATCTGTATTTCTAGGATACTTAACTAAATCCTCTTTTTTGTTAAACTGTTTAGGGTTAACAAAAATGCTACAAATGGTAACTTCATTCTCTTTTTTAGAAATCTCGATTAAAGAAATATGAGCTTGATGCAAAGCACCCATTGTAGCTACAAAGCCAACAGATTTTTCTTTTTGATCTTTTAAAAAAGATTGGATTTCGTTTACGGTAGTAAAAACCTGCATGATAGTTTTAAAATTCAAATTTTTAGCAAAAATAGCAACATTATTTCTGTTTATGAATTTTCTGTTCCTAGATGAAAATATCATGCACCAAAAAAACTTTAAAATTCATGTTTATTTAGACTAAATAGCCCTATATATAGACTAATCATATATTCTAATTAAATAATAAAACCCATAAAATTTAAACGCTTTGTCGGTTTCACAACTAAACATCCTTCCTTTATTTATGAAATCTTAACACAACTAAGCCCTCTTAAAATTGACTAACCGCTAAAAATAGAGTACCTTTGCAACAAAATTTTATAAGCTTATTATGAAAAAGAAGAAAATTTTATTTATTTCCCAAGAAATTACCCCATATTTAGAAGAAAACGAATTAGGACGCTTTGGTAGATACCTTCCACAAGGAATCCAAGAAGATGGAAAAGAAATTAGAACATTTATGCCAAAGTTTGGTTGCATAAATGAAAGAAGAAATCAATTACATGAAGTAATTCGGTTGTCTGGAATGAATTTAATCATCAATGAAAATGATCATCCTTTAATTATCAAGGTTGGATCTATTCAAGCAGCAAGAATGCAGGTATATTTTATTGATAGCGAAGACTATTTTCAAAGAAAAGCTGTTTTTCACGATAAAGAAACAGGTAAATTCTTTAAAGATAATGATGAAAGAGCTATATTTTTTGTAAGAGGTGTTCTTGAAACAGTAAAGAAATTAGGCTGGGTTCCAGACATCATTCACTGTCATGGCTGGATGACAAGTTTAGTCCCACTTTACATTAAAACATCTTTTAAGAAAGAGCCAATATTTGAAAACTCAAAAGTAATTTTCTCTCTTTACAATAATGAGTTTGACAAACCGTTAAACAAAGACTTTGCTAAAAAAGCAATGATGGATGGTATTTCTGAAGAGGCTATTGCTGGCTATAGCGACACTTCTTTTGTTGGAATAAACAAAGCTGCAATTGATGCTGCAGATGCTATAATTATGGCAAGTGAAACAATAAACCCAAAGCTAGAAAAACATTTTAATGATGCTGACAAGCCGAAATTAGAATACCAAACACCAGAAAATTACATCGATGCTTATTCTAAGTTTTATGACGAAATTTTAGAAACTGAAGAAGTGTTACAAGATTAAAAAAACATGAAACAAACATTCAATTCTATACTGCGGAAAGCATTTTTTCTTTCCGCAATATTTTTTTTAACACTTTTATTTTCCTGTAAAAAAGACGGAGAACTTTCTCCAAATTTCGACAATGGAAACTTAGCTATTAGTTATGTTGATACTTTTTCTGTAACAACTAGTGTTGAAAAAGAAGATTCTTTGCGTACAGATGATCTTCTTCTTAACATGTTAGGAATTTATAACGATCCAATTTTTGGACCTGTATCATCCTCTATTTATACTCAAGCTTTATTAACAGGATTAGATTTAGACTTTAATACCTCAACTCTATTAGTAGATTCTGCAGTACTTACGTTAGATTACGTTGGCTTTCATGGTAACCCTGCAAGCCAAATGACTGTTAATGTTTTTGAATTAGATACTGATTTAGATAAAAATATTGACTATTACTCCAGTAATTACTCAGCTTATAAGCCAATGTCTATAGGAAGCTTAAACTATGCTCCGAATATGATTCCTGATAGTGTTGATATTGATTTTGACACAATTAGAAGAAAATCACATCTAAGACTCAAATTAAATAATACTTTTGGTGATGCTATTTTAGGAGCTACACCTTCTCAATTAAGTGATGACGATTCGTTTACAAACTTCATGAAAGGGTTTTGCATCACCACATCAGAAACTGTTAATAATACTACGTTATCACAATCAGATGGATCTATAGCCTATTTTGATATGAATTCAGAGTTGTCAACATTGACATTGTACTATGATGACACTTCATCATATAGTTTTACAATCAATACTTCATCGGAAAAATATTCTCGTTTTGATCAAAACTATACAGGAACAGATGTTGAAGCACACTTAAACAATGATATTTCTAAAAAAATCAATAGAACATATGTTTCTTCTATGGCAGGGGTTAAAACCAGAATAGAACTCCCAACAATACAAGATTTATACAAAGATGGTCCTGTTGTTATTAATAAAGCTGAAATTATTTTTACAGTTGAACAAGATTCAGAACTTCCTAATGACGCTATCGATGAGACTGTCTACCTTGTTGGAATAGATGTTGATGGAAACCAAATTATTCTTGCCGATAACAACTCTGCTATAGAATCTGATCCTGCTCATTTCGGAGGGACTTATGATTCTGGAAACAAATCCTATACTTTTAATATTTCTCGACATTTACACCAAATTTTAAATTCTACAACTCCGAATTATGGAATGTATTTAGTCTCTAGCAGTGCAAAAACTGAAGCAAATAGAGTTGTATTAGGTTCAGGAGAAAAGAATGGAGCTTATAAAACAAGACTTGAAATTACTTACTCAAAAATTTAATTTATGTGCGGAATAGTTGCTTATATTGGGGATAAAGAGGCTTATCCAATTTTAATTAAAGGATTAAAACGCTTAGAGTATAGAGGTTACGATAGTTCAGGAGTAGCACTTATTAATAGTGGAGAACTTAACTTATATAAAAAACAGGGAAAGGTTGTAGAACTTGAGAATTTCGCTGAAGGGAAGAACATTACTAGCAATATTGGAATAGGACATACAAGATGGGCAACACATGGACCTCCCAATGACATTAATGCACATCCACATTTTTCTAACTCTAAAAATTTAGCAATTATCCATAATGGTATAATTGAAAACTATGCTAGCCTTAAAAAAGAGTTAATTTTAAGAGGACACAAATTTGAAAGTGATACTGATACAGAAGTTTTAATTCATTTAATTGAAGATATACAACATGTTGCTAAAGTTAATTTAGTTGAAGCAGTTAGAATTGCTTTAAATGAAGTTATAGGAGCTTATGCTATTGTAATTATTTCTAAAGAAAACCCTGACTTAATGATTGCGGCTAAAAAAAGTAGTCCATTAGTTATTGGTCTTGGCAAAACAGATGAATATTTTATTGCATCTGATGCTACTCCAATTGTTGAGTATACTAAAAACGTTATCTATTTAGATGATGAACAAATAGCAGTAATCAGCAAAGGACAAGAATTAAGATTAATTGACATTAAAAATCAAAAAGTTACTCCTTACATACAAGAATTAGAAGTTCAATTAGAAGCAATAGAAAAAGGTGGTTATGATCACTTTATGCTGAAAGAAATATATGAACAACCCATCTCTATCAAAAACAGTATGAGAGGGAGAATTGATGCAAATAAAGGCATTGTTTCTTTAGGAGGTATAAGAGATTACGAGCAAAAAATAATGAATGCTAACCGTATCATTATTGTAGCTTGCGGAACTTCTTGGCACGCTGGTTTAGTTGCAGAATATTTGTTTGAAGATTTTACGCGTATCCCTGTTGAAGTTGAATACGCATCAGAGTTTAGATATAGAAACCCTATTATTAGTGAAAACGATGTAGTTATTGCTATTTCTCAATCGGGAGAAACAGCTGATACTTTAGCAGCCATTAAATTAGCAAAAGAAAAAGGCGCAACTATTATTGGTATTTGTAATGTCGTTGGTTCAACAATCTCTAGAGAAACTCATTGTGGTTCATATACACACGCAGGACCAGAAATTGGAGTAGCATCTACAAAAGCATTTACGGGACAAGTTACCGTGCTTTCATTGATGGCTCTTTCCATTGCACAGAAAAAAGGTACTATTACAGATTCTAAATTCAGGCAGGTATTAGTAGAACTTGAGGATATCCCTAACAAGGTAGAGCGTATGCTAAAGTCTGACAAACAAGTAAGGTACATTGCGGAAATATTTAAAGATGCTACGAACTTCTTATATCTAGGAAGAGGATATAATTTCCCTGTTGCTTTAGAAGGCGCTCTTAAATTAAAAGAAATTTCATATATCCACGCTGAAGGTTATCCGGCTGCAGAAATGAAGCACGGCCCAATAGCTTTAATTGATGAGGAAATGCCAATTGTTGTAATTGCTACAAAACATGGTAACTATGAAAAAGTAGTTAGTAATATTGAAGAAGTTAAAGCTCGTAGTGGAAAAATAATTGCTATTGTAACAGAAGGAGATACGGAAGTTAAAGCAATAGCGGATTACGTTATTGAGATACCTGCAACTGAAGATGCTTTAAGCCCTTTATTAACTTCCATACCATTACAATTACTTTCATACCACATAGCTGTGATGAGAGGATGCAATGTAGATCAGCCAAGAAATTTAGCAAAATCAGTAACTGTAGAATAACTTAAGGTCTATTTCCTCCACATTATTACTTGAGACTTTTCTTGGAATTTAGATAGATCTTTTGTGAAAATAATATGGATTAAATCTATCAACGGAAGTAATCCAAGACCTCCAAATGTTAAGGAGTAAATTATTGGTGTCCTATGATGACTTCCAAAGTAAATACGGTGACCGCCTAAAAACCCGGTAAAAACAGTAAATAAAATTGCTTTTCCTCGTCTAAATTTAACCTTTTTTGGTGGCCTCAAGTTTGTTGAATCATTACCTAATTCTTCTTGTACAACTTCATTAAGCTGAATTTGTGCAAGAGATGACTTAAACTTGTTATCATTTGCTTTAAGAACAATCGTTGTCAAACAAAAAATTACAAAAAAAACAACTCGAAACATTCTTATCCTTTAAAGGTGTAAAACAAACAATTTGTGCTCATCATTTACAAAAATAACTTTTTAAGATTTAGTATATTTGAACTCTCATATTATATTGTAAATCTATTAAATGGTTTCTACCACCAACATTAAAAATATACCGAGTATACGTGCTGATTTTCAACTTAACAACTCATTCAAAATTGATGAAGTTTTAAAACACAAGCTATCTATTGAAAGGCGAGAGGATGTTCTTAAATTGATACTTAGCCTTATTGATCTTACAACATTAGAAGGTGCAGATACGAATAAGAAAATTGATGAATTGTGTAACACTGTTTTGACAATTGAACATCGGAAGGAGATCCCGAATGTTGCAGCAATATGTGTTTACCCTACTTTTGCTAAAGTTGTTTCTGAAAGACTAGCTGACACAAAAGTTAAAACTGCTTGTGTTGCAGGAGCATTCCCTTCAGGACAATCCCCTATAGAAATTAAATTAAGTGAAGTAAAATGGGCGATTGATCAAGGAGCAACAGAAATAGATATGGTGATTTCTCGTGGTAAATTACTTGAAGGAAACTACCAAGAAGTTTTTGATGAAATCCTTGCCATCAAAAAGTGTTGCGGTGCTATTCACCTTAAAGTAATTATAGAGAGTGGAGAACTTCAAAACAATAAGAACATTAGAATTGCTAGTGACCTTGCTATGTATGCAGGTGCAGATTTTATTAAAACATCTACAGGTAAAATAAGTGAAGGTGCAACATACAATTCTGTTTATATTATGCTTTGTGCGATTAAAGATTTTAATACAGCACAAGGCATTAAGGTTGGTATGAAAGCCGCAGGCGGTATAAGCGATATTTCTACAGCAATAAACTATTTAAAACTAGTAGAAAATATTGTAGGTAAAGATTGGTTAGATCCTAAGCTTTTTAGGTTTGGAGCAAGTCGATTAGCAACAGAACTATTAACAGAACTTTCCGATAGATAAAGTTATGACAATAATGGAAAATAGAGCGGATTGGCTTCTTCAAATAGTGAATGCAGCTCTCGAAGCTGGCAAAGAAATTCTTCAAGTTTATTCTTCAAGCTTCTCAGTAGAGTCCAAAGAAGATAAATCTCCTTTAACCGAAGCAGACAAAAGAGCTCATGCTGTTATTGCGAAAGCTTTAGAACGAACAAAAATTCCAATACTCTCTGAGGAAGGAATCCTTCCAGAATTTGAAGAACGAAAAAACTGGAAGCAATTTTGGATGGTTGACCCTCTTGATGGAACAAAAGAGTTTGTTAACAGAAATGGTGAATTTACCGTTAACATTGCTTTAATCGAAAATGGAAAACCAACAATGGGAGTTATTTATATCCCAATTACAAAAGAAATTTTCTTTGCTGATGATCTCGCATATAAAATTGACACTTTTTCTGAACCAGTAACATCTCTATCTCAATTATTAAAAAAGGCCATCCAATTACCACTTAAACAGAACAGAAAAGACTATGTTATTCTAGGAAGCCGCTCTCACATGAATCAAGAAACTAAAGACTTCATTAACATACTAAAAGAAAAACATAATGATGTAACTTTACTTAGTAAAGGAAGCTCATTAAAGTTTTGCGTGATTGCAGAAGGAAATGCTGATAGCTATCCTAGATTTGGACCAACTATGGAATGGGATACTGCAGCCGGACATGCAATAGTAAATGCAACGGGAGCAGAGGTAATAAATATGGAAACTAACAACCCCTTGTGTTACAATAAAAAAAACTTGTTGAACCCCCCATTTTTGGTAAAACGATGAACAAACGAATTAACTTTCTTGTTTTAATTATAATAACGTTTATTTTAACTTCTTGTGATGAAGAAAAAGTGAAATACGAAGATGGAAAAAATACTGCATTCACTCTAATTCCATCAACTCATTCTGGAATTAAATTCATTAATAGCATTCACGAAACAATGGAGTTTAATTTTTTAAGCTATCCATATATCTATAATGGTGCAGGAGTTTGCATTGGAGATATTAATAACGATGGACTAGATGATATTTTTTTTAGTTCTAATCAGAGCAGAAACCAACTACACCTTAACACAGGTAATTTAGAGTTTAAAAACATTTCAACTCCTTCAGGACTAAAAGACTCTGAGGGTTGGACTACTGGTGCAAGCATGATTGATATTAATAATGATGGTTGGTTAGATATTTATATCTGTAAATCTGGTGTTCCAAATAATGATAACCTCAGAAAAAATAAATTATTCATTAATAATAAAGACAACACTTTTTCAGAAAAAGCAAAAGAATATAATTTGGATGATCCTGGATTTTCTACACAAGCATACTTTTTAGATTTTGATAAAGATGGAGACCTAGATATGTATCTAGTTAATCATAGAGCTGATTTTAAAAATAATACAATCATAAATGGAGACATCCAACGCGCGAAATCTACTTTAACTTCTGATAAACTTTACAAAAATGAAAATGGAGTCTTTAAAAATGTTTTTGTCGATAGAATTAATAAAACTTGGGGCTTAAGTGCTTCTATTGCCGATTTTAATAATGATGACTGGTTAGACATCTATGTTTGTAATGACTACTTAGAGCCAGACCACTTATTTATCAATAATAAAAACGGAGGTTTTAATGATAGTATTCTATCTCTAATGGATCATATTTCTTTTTATAGTATGGGTTCTGATGTGGCTGATATTAATAATGATGGGGAATTAGATCTTATCGTATTAGATATGGTTTCTCCCGATCATGTTCGATCAAAAAGGAATATGGCCTCAATGAATCCGGATAACTTTAACAATATGGTTAGCGTTGGTTACCATCATCAATACATGAGTAATGCTTTACAATTAAATAGGAACAATAATGGTTTTAGTGAGATTGCACAATATGCAGGAGTATCTAAAACCGATTGGAGTTGGGCATCTCTTTTAGCAGATTTTAACAATGATGGTTATCGTGATTTATATATAACTAACGGAGTTTTAAAAGATGTTACAGATAAAGACATTCAAAGAAATTTAAACAAAAAACAAGCTCAAGGAATTGAAATGACACTTGATGAAGTTCTCAAAACTATACCTTCTGAAAAATTAAATAACCACATGTATTCTAACCTAAAAAATACACGGTTCTCCAATAAAACAATTGAATGGGGGCTTGATCATAAAAGTTTTTCAAACGGTGCTGCCTATGGTGATTTGGATAATGATGGTGATTTAGATTTAGTAGTAAATAACATGGCCCATGAAGCTTTTGTTTATAGAAATAATTCATCAAACAACTATATAAATATTAAGTTAGAAGGAAGTGAAAAAAATCGTTTAGGCTTAGGTAGTGTTTTAGAAGTATATACCTCCGATAATTATCAATACTATCAACACTTTTTAAATAGAGGCTTTATCTCATCTATGTCTCCTAAAATTAATTTCGGAATAGGATCTTCCAAAGAAATTGATTCTTTAAAAATAACTTGGGATAATGGAAAAATTCAACTTTTAAAAGGAGTGGAAATCAATAAAACGATTACTCTAAACATTAAAGGTGCTGAAATATCTACATCAACAACTATTGCAAAAAAGAACCTCATTAGTAAAACAAAAAATCAAGACTTGTTAAATTACAATCATGCCGAAAGTGATTACAATGACTTTGAAAAAGAAATTTTGTTACCTCAAAAAATGTCTACTCAAGGCCCTCAATCTTGTGTTGGAGATGTAAATGGCGATGGATTAGAAGATCTATTTATTACTGGAGCTAAAGGTTATGCCGCGGCTCTATTTCTCCAAAAAAAAGATGAATCTTTTACAAGAAGTAATTCGAAAATTTGGGAAACTGATAAAAATTATGAAGGCACTGGATGCCTATTTTTTGATTACGACAATGATAATGACTTAGATTTATACGTTGTAAGCGGGAGTAATGAATACGATGAAAACAGCTCAATGTTAACCGACAGGTTTTACATTAATGATGGAACTGGATCATTTACTAAATCAAAAAATATTTTCCCTAAAATAAACTCAAGTGGTCATTCTCTTGCTGCTGCAGATTATGATAATGATGGAGATATGGATCTCTTTGTTGGCGGAAGAATAGTCTCTGGAAAATATCCCGTATCTCCAAAATCTTATCTTCTTGAAAACGACAATGGAAAATTTAAGGATATAACATCTCAAAATGCTCCTGAACTTGAAAAAATTGGAATGGTTACGAACGCTATTTTTTCTGATTATGACAATGATTCAGATTTGGATTTAATCATAACGGGAGAATGGATGACTCCAACAGTTTTTATCAACAATGAAGCGAAATTTATTTCGAAACCTCTTTCTGTTGATGCTCCAGAAGGTTGGTGGTATTCTATTACTAGTGCTGATTTTAATAACGATGGTTTACCAGATTATTTTCTTGGTAATTTAGGTACTAATAATAAATTTAACGTAAACAAAAACAAGCCCCTTCACTTGTTTGCAGATGATTTTGATGAAAATGGGATTATAGATATTGTTTTAGCGCACGAACAAAAAGGAGAAATCTTGCCTTTGAGAGGAAGAGAGTGCTCTTCGCAACAAATGCCTTTTATTAAAGATAAGTTTCCAGATTTTCAGAGCTTCTCTGAGGCCAATTTAGATTCTATTTATACTTCAGAAAAGCTTAATGCTGCATTGCATTACAGTGTAAAAAA
>CEWR01293261.1_pt1 | contig 13252 bp, 10 predicted proteins | sample 356321 | NCBI WGS metagenome assembly CEWR01 (sample SAMEA2621551, study PRJEB7988) | marine metagenome | biome: marine biome (ENVO:00000447); feature: mesopelagic zone (ENVO:00000213); material: "saline water (ENVO:00002010), including plankton (ENVO:xxxxxxxx)" | depth 790 m
TGAGCTTAAACTTCCAACTCTCTTTTCGATCACCTAGCCATGTTACAGAAGCCGCTGCTAACTCTTTAAGTTCGCTAATGCCACTCTTTTTGGCGATCCGACGTATCAATAAGTCCATGTATGTACCGTAATACCCAGATTCAGGTTTAGTTAAGAAGCCCAAAAGGTTTGTTGGGCTTAAAAATTGCGGATACAATTTATCAATTAAATTTCCTCTTAAGTAATTCTCATTATCAATCAATGTAGAAAAGTGAAGATCACTTAATAGCCCTGACAGAGTTGGTGACCAATCGATTAAACAGGCTTTTAAAGAGTCTATTGCTTTATCTCTATAGTGGTTAGGTTTAGAGTTATCTTTAATGAAGGCTAGTAAGGATTTAGTTAATGAATCATTATCTTTTATCGTACCAACACTTAATGAACCTAATATAATCGACATGAAATGTGAGTCGCAAGGGTCGTGATCTATATACTCAACGATAGGGGTAACAATTTTTAAGTCAGCTAGACCACCTAATTCAGTTGTAGAGTAGTCACTTTGTCTGAACCAAGCATCTTGTTTAGACAAGTTTTTTAGCTCCCTTAGTGCAGTTAGTTTTGTGTTAGGAGTCCAGGAATAAGTGTCACCGTAGATAACAGCTCCATAAGGGTCATGCTTGATAATTTTTTCTGCTGATCCTGCTAGCAAGGTAACAAGCCAAGCATAAACGCCTCTCAAGTCTGGTGCCGTTTTTCCGTCGAATCCAGTCAGTAATGTCATGACTCTATTTAATGATAGGCCTCCACGTACTCTCTTACTTAAGTATCTAGCAGCTAAAAACTCCGCTATTTTTCTATGCTTCGGTTCAAATCGACCTTCTTCTAACTGAGAAAATATTCTTCGACGAGCTGCTACTTTCAAGTGAAATAGGTTGTCATTGAACTTGTGAACAGGGGGGAAAGCTTTTGATGCAGAATTTCTTGTTACAGAGATTCCTTGTACGCCAGATAGCATCATCAATGCCGCTAAATACTCCGAAGAGTTTACTAATGAAACATCACTTATTTCATCATCTAACTCAGCTACATGCTCAATATTTAGTTCTTGTAATAATACGCCACATGCAACATCTAATAAGTCAGCTTTATTTTTTGGCCAGTCCTCTAAACTCTCATAATAGGATAAAAGTAACTCTAGGTTTCCAGGTGATTGTAAGAAATTTTCAAGGCCGTTTTCTTTTATCCTTAATACAAACTCCTCTTTATTATGGAGTTCTATTAATTCCAGCGCCGCTTCTTCAGTCAAAGGGTCTAGTTCGATTTGAGTGACTTCACTTCCTTTAATTGATTTTGATAAGCCTTCTATATCTATATGGCCATGCCACTCTGCGGTTCTACAAGAGACTCTTATCTTCGATGGTTTGGCCTCTTTTAATTTAGCTACGAGTGCATCAACTACACCTTTTCCTTTGAATTTACTCCTTTGTTCATCCAAGCCGTCTAAGTAGATAACTTTATCTAGAAAATGGGATAGGTCATTAGTAAATAAAAATTCGCCAACAGTTACAAATATTGAGTTTTCTTCGTATTCTGCCGCTTTTTTAAACTCTGTTGTTTTCCCCATGCCTGGTTGGCCTAGAACGACTATTACCTCTTTATTAAAAAAATCATTAATTTGTGATTGATGATTGCTTTGTTTAGGGGGAATCGTTTGTGTATAGGTTCTAGGAATTGTGCTCACTTGGATTAACCCCTTTTAAGGTATAAATTGGCTTGATGAAATTCTTTTTACATACAGTATGTGATTGGAAATAAAAAAGCACTTGGAATGTTTGTTTTATCTTAATAAACCAAGCATTTAAATAACTATGTAATATCATTTGTAGTCTCAGCCAGACTCCCTATAATCATATAAAAATGAAGGGTAAGTGGTTTTCTCTTGCATTAAATAATCAGTCATTAGATCCGTGATATAAGCTAGAGCCGGGATTGAATGTGTTTATGGGGCAATGTTGTTTTAAACGAACTTCTGAGTTTTATATGTAAGTGGAATATAAGGAGTAACATGTGGCTAGAGATGATTTTAACGAAAAAGTGAAACAACTGTTATGTCAGCAAGTCGGTGGTAAATGCGCTAAGCCTGATTGTCGAATTACAACTATAGGGCCGCATGTAATAATTGATAAAAGGACAACTATTGGTGTTGCCGCCCATATAGCAGCAGCCGCTAAAGGAGGACCTCGCTTTGATCAATTGATGTCAACCAAAGAACGTAAGTCGGTGCACAATGGTATTTGGCTTTGTCAAAATCATGCTAGAGAAATAGATGTAAATCCTGATAAATATCCAATTGGCTTATTAGAAAGTTGGAAAGAAAATGCTATATCACTTGCTGATTGTGAGCTGGGCCAGCGACAACTGAGTCAGGCTGAAGTTGATACGAAAGCTGTAGACACTTTACTTTCGCACGTACAACCGACCTTTCAGCAAAATAAAATAACATCACTCATTCAAACGGTTCATAAGGGGGTAGCTGCCAAGTTTGATCAACTAGATTCAAGGTTTAGTGTTTCGACTCGTTTTGATGGGAATAATGTTAATTACAGAATTGATGCTAAAGAAGACATCCCACTAACATTAAATGTATTTAATGAAGCATCTAAAGATTTTACTGAGCAATTTAGGCTGTTACTTTCGCATGGTAGCGAAGTTGAAATCTCAACTGATAATATGGAGATTAAAGGGTCTCCACTGTTTGAACACTTAATTCAACCTGGTGGTACTTTCAAAATTATGCCTGTAGGGACTTCTGCTGTACTTAAGCTAACTACAGTTACTCACCCCTCAGAACCGCCTTTTATCTTTGATGATTTTATTGGAGAAATGACTAATGGCAATGAATCAATAACCTTTAAAGGAGCGGCTTGCGAAGGACTATTAAACGTAAGTATTCAAGTACATCTTGCTTCCCCTATTTTTAGCATCAATTTTAAATTGAATTGGCAAAAATGGTTTGGTCACCCTCTTACTAAGTTGCCATTTTTCAATAAAATATCTAGAATTTTTAAAGCCTTTAGTCAAAATGCCTTACTTAAAATATTTATTGAAGTAAAAGGCGAATCTGTTTTTAGTGCGGAAAATCAATTAAATAGTGAAATGGTTGACTCGAGTAACACAGTGACTGCACTTTTAGATTATTTAGAGGCTGCAAGAACTATATGCGATTATTGTCAGTCAACTATATTGTTTAATATAAACAAAATTGAATATCAACCTGATGATTATGATTTTGTATTGAAACAAGCTGCTTTGCTGGTGTCACCTAAAACGTATTCGGCCCATGATTTAACTACCCCTATTACAGCAACACTAACAGTCCAAGAATCTAGGGAAAATTTAGATTTAGTTACTAACCCTAAACCTGGTAGTGTACAGATTAAGCAATCAGACATCAGAGTTAAACTACTTGATCATTGGGTACAGCTTCCCACCAAACAAACAACATGCGGTCCTGTCATTTCAAAGATTACTCCTGCCGACACATCAAACCTAAAAACTGGGGATGAATTTCATGTGATATGGGAACCGGTAGATGAGTTTACTTGTGTGATGAAATACCTTAAAAATGCATAAATATTAAAAAATAGAAAAAGGAATAAGTTTGACATTAAAAGACTTGATAAAAGATAGAAGTTATAAGTTTGCACTAGTTATTGGTAATGGAGTAAATCGCTATAACAGTATAGATACAAATAACTCTTGGGACTCTATGTTATTAAGTCTATGGGGGAAGCATGTTAGTTCATCGTCCATGACAATACCTCAAGGTATTTCGTTAACTGAGTTTTATGACGCGCTTGATTTGAATAGTAAATCAGAGGCGAAAGATCTTCAAAAAGAGTTTTGCAACCTTATGGCTGATTGGCAACCAGGGCTACATCACCAAGCGATTACTGATTGGGCGCGTAAAAAAAGAACGCCAATATTAACAACTAATTTTGAAGATACTTTACCTGCTACTCAGTCATTATCTACTAAACATGCTGATTCTAAGAAGTTCACTGATTTTTACCCTTGGGGGACTTATTATTCAGAAAATGAAGTTCATAATCCTTCGACTGAGTTCGCTATTTGGTTTATCAATGGAATGCAAAAGTACAAACGTAGTATTCGGCTAGGACTCTCCCATTATATGGGGAGTGTTGAAAGAGCTCGAGGTATGTTTCATAAAGGAAGCGAAACACGGCTATTTTCTGGTAAAAATGTAAATGAGTGGCGTGGTTACCAGACCTGGCTTCATGTGATCTTTAATAATGACCTTATCTTCATGGGTCTTGAGCTTAATACTACGGAAGTGTTCTTACGCTGGTTATTGATAGAAAGGGCAAAGTACTTTCGAAAATTTCCTGAACGCAGTAAGTCTGCATTTTTTGTCTATTCAGGTGATGATGTTTCTAAAGGTCAGCGTTTATTTTTGGAGAGTGTAGGGTTTAAATTAGTAAAAGAAACTACATACGATGATATTTATCAAACACCTTGGGTTTAGCGAAACTAATCCCTTTGTATTAATGCTGGAATAATTCGTTATGAGCTAAATAATCATGCGAAATTTGGCAAAGTATTTAGAGATAAAATCCGAGATCACATCTAATTTTAATAAAAAGTACTCAATTTGGGTACTTTTTTAATTTTATTTATAAAAAAGTTAAAAAAATATCCCCATCGCTATCTTGTTGTTATTAAAAGAACCTCAAAAATAAAATTTTAATTATTGTGTAATATTACTCTATATTATTGAAATATAATAACTTTACAAAAACCATGGGGTTGATCATTTTTTAATCTGTATTAAACTATATCTCTACCCATTAATGGTTCGTCAGGATGACGAGTTGTACATAGAAGGAGTTTGTTATGTGTAGAGCAGAGCATAAAACTGCGTCGAAAGAGATCTTTAGACGTGAAAAGTTAGGTATCAGGTTGTCAGAATCTGAGTCGCTTCCTCTTAAACGAAAAGGAATATTTCTTTTGTTTTTGGAGGTGCTTCATCATGGCTAAAAGTAAATATACACAGAGCGATGAAAAATACGCGAAGTGGTTTAAAGAAGGCAGAGGTCAAGGTACGTTTGAAAACTACCTATCTTGGCTAACTATTTTTGATGTGGCATCACATGGACGCAGTCACCGTATCCCATCTTTTAAACTCAACCGTATCGTCACATGTTTTTCAGATATTGAAGCTGCAAGAGTATATCAATTAGAACATGATCCTCTGGTCATTGATTACCACGAGCAATATCCGTTAAACAGAGAAAAGACATTAATTATTGCTAATCGTCCCGATATTTCCTTTGGTCACCCAGCTGTTAATGAATTCCCAATAGTTATGACGACAGATTTTGTCGTTCGCTATACAGACAGGACCGAAGCAGAACAAATCAAACCCTCCTCTGCCCTTGAAGATGATCGAGTAATCGAAAAAATAAAAATAGAAAAGACGTACTGGAATGATCAAGGCATTGAACATAAAGTCAAAACTGAAAAAGATTTTCCGCTTTCGCTTAAGAAAAATTTAAAGTGGTTGCATCAGCCATTGTGGAACAAAACGCCAGACCACACTTTAATGAAATTTGCAGCTGAGTTTATGACGTTGTTTACTCGGTATCCCAACGACAGGATTGCGGAGATAGCAGAGTATCTAGAGCTTACAACTACCGTAGCTAAACTGCAGGCAGGTCATGGTTTGATGTTGTTACGGCAGCTATTTGCCAAACATTACATGACCTTTGATTTGACGATTTATTTTGCGCAAATTAAAGGTAAAGACATCTCATTTAATACTTCAAAGATTAAGCTAGGGAAAGTTAGCTAATGTTTCAAATTAACGATGTTTTTAAGATGAATGAGCAAAGGTACCGTGTATTAGCAATGCCGGTTGAGCATGTCGTTTTGTTTAACCTTGATGAAAGGTTGGCCGAGCCTGAAATCCACCCAAGGCTAGCCTTGGAAAAATTAGCTGATGATGATGGGCTTATTCGTATTAAAGACCTTTACGCAGAGCATATTGCAAATGCAGGGTATGCAAACAAAAAAGATAAAGCTGTGCGTGATAGGCGCTTTGAAGTCATCAAAGATATCGTAGGTGATCCAGAGTTTTTTATCTCGTCTCGGCGAAAAGAACTATTCAAGGAAGCTAGATTAAATCACGATAAAAAATCTAAGTTCTTATGGCAGCAGTGTAGGCTTTATTGGAAAAAAGGGTTAGTCCCAAATGCGCTCATTGGCAAGCTTTGTAACAGTGGAGCTAGAGGCAATATTCGTACGTTTGTAGATTCAAGAGGAGGGCCCAATAAATATAAGGAACAAAGAGCTAAAGCGATAGTAACTAAATCCGTTCGCAGTATGTTTAGTTCTGTTATAAACAAATTTTATTTAATTGAGTGCAAGTCGTTTGCACAGACATATCGTAAGTTTCAAGCTCGTTATCATACTAAGTTTCATGTCCAAAATAGTAAAGATATTCCGACCATTAACCAAATGCGTCAGCACTACAAGATGGAATATTTAGAGATAGATACGCTTAAAAAACAGACGGATAAATACAAATATGAAAAGGATATCAAAGCAAAACCGTCGACAATAAATACACAGGTCAATGGTCCAGGAGATATATTTGAAACTGACGCGACTTTAGCCAAAATATTTTTAGTATGTGAAAGAGATCGCTCACTTATTATTGGAAAGCCAACACTGATGTTGGTAAAGGATATTTTTTCGCGAAAAGTAATTGGCTGGTATTTAGGTTTTGAAAACCCTTCATATTATTCAAATGTATTAGCTCTTGCTTCTGCTATCACGGATAACACAAACGAATTTAAAGAAGCAGGGTTTGAGAATGTCCCTAAAGGTTTAGTACCAGTCACTTTTTGTCAGCAGCTTGTCGCAGATAAGGGGGAGTTAAATACTCATCATGGGGATGTATTGCGAAATCAGTTTGGTATTACGTTTAGTACGACTAGAAGCTATGGCTCTGATGCAAAGGGGATGATTGAAAGGGCTATTCGAAGTGTTGAGCAAAGTTTTGAAGATGACCTTCCCGGTGTAGCTGAAGCTATCAAAGCAAAAAAACAAGGTGGAAAAGATAAGCGTTTGGAAGCGAATGTTACCCTTAAAGAGCTCAGGAAGTATGTGTTGGAGGAAATTCTTATACATAATCAGTACGGAAATTTATCTCGCAGTTATGACCGTGATGAAGATATGCCTGTTGATCTGCCACTTACGCCTAGTTCTTTGTGGCAATGGGGTATTTTAAATAGAATGGGGACTTTGAAGACAGTATCTAGAAAAGCTTTCTTGTTAGCTATGTTGCCCAGAGGCAAAGCAACTACATCAGTGAACGGCTTTTGTTTTAACGGCATTTACTACTGGAGTGACAAATTTGAGAAGCTAGGCTTCTTTGAAAAAATTCGAAGTTTATGCCCCTATGATGAACTTGAGTGCATTTATGATCCGTCATGCATGGATAACATTACGGTGATTTTACCTGGTAAGGTGCCAGAATTTGTTCAATGTCATTATGCTGATCAAAGCCGTTACTATCGGTCATGCTCTTTACAAGAAGTTAGGGTACGTCAGAAAGCTATTGGACAAACTGATGCTGACACCAAGCAAGAGCACGAGGACGTGCTGGTAGATAGAGAAAATAAAAAAGAGCAATTCATCAAAGAATTGAAAAAGAAAAAGACTAGGGCTTACCTTGAATCCAACGCTGCAAGAATAAAGGCAATACCGGACAATAGAAATGAAGCACTCGCTCAGGAGCGAAAAGAGCGAATGGAAGAAGGCACTATTTTTGAGCCTATAGATGAATCAGACCCAAACCACGAAGAGCATCAGGATGAAGCTCTTCAAAACCCAGAAGTAGCTGAGCTACTCAAAAACAAACGGAATTGATGTTATGCAATTAAACTTTTTGCCAGAACTCGACAATCAGAGTCAACACTTACCTGTTGCTCGTTATCAAAAAAGCCAACTTCAGGCTTATCAAGGGAATGAGCTAATTGAAGCTCTTCCTAAGCTAGGGAGTGCAAAAGATATTTTCAATCGTCTGTTAGTGCCACAAGGGGAACAAAACGATACTAATATTGACAGTTTATCAGCTCATGAAAGAGCGCACCTGTTAGCAATAAAAGTGGAGCATTTCTTTTTCCCCACAGAACAGCACTTTGAGTTGGCATACAAATATGATTTGATGCTTCGTCAGGGATATAGCAACCGTGCTATTACTGATATTCCAGGTATGGAAGTTCGTAACTCTCAAGCAAAGTTATTGTTTGTCAAAGGCCCTTCGGGTGAAGGAAAAACTCAGGCTCTAACTCGAGTTGCAAATATCTATGAACAAGTCATTGTTCACAAGGATCACCATAGAGCTCAAATTGTACACCTTGGAATGAGGTGTCCGGTTGAGCCAACCATTAAATCATTTTGTTATAGCTTTTTTGAAAGCCTTCAAAGAGTGAGCAAGACTGACGTTATGGTAGGCGCATTTAGTATCAGAAATGAGCATGAGCTTTTCTATGGATTAAAGTATGCGATTGAGCGGAATCATTTGGGTATGCTTGTTATTGATGATATTGAGAATTTATTTTCTTCTCGCCTCTCTCCAATGCGCTTGATTAGAAAAATAGTCGAATTATCAGAATCTACTGGGTTGCCTATTATACTTAGTGGTAGCGCAGAATCTGAAGGGCTATTCAAAAGCCATGCAAAAATCACATTTGATGTGTTGGGTACAGGTTCACTTGACTGGAAGCTTTTACCTTTGTTGAAGTTAGAAGGTGATAAACACCTATATTCTATGCAAAACTGGGAAAGTTTTGTCTCATCGCTCTGGGAATACCAAGTTGTTAAGGTGCGCAAAAAAACGGTGCCAGATGATTTTTGTGAGACCTTATTTGAACTATCACAAGGTATACCTAAAGTGGCTGTTAGTCTTTTTGTTGCGACTCAATTACATGCTTTGTATTCACAAAAAGAAGAAGTAACAGTAAAACTTCTCAAGCAGATAGAGAAAAAAGAGTTCGGTTTAGTTCGCAGTCAAATGGAAGCTTTAGGTAGAAATGACGCTGTTGCCTTAAGATCTTACGAAGGCTTGTCCCTGCCTTCAATAGACTCACTAATGTTTAGCTTTCAAAAGGAATCAGAGCACCGTAAGACAAGGGATGACAAATCTATACAATCTCGCGTGCTGAATTTTTTAGTTGATCAGAAAGTAAAAGTGGATATCGCAAAAGAAGCGTCTACTCGCATAGTTGCTAGCTTTCCTGATGTGTCGATAAAAGTGGTTTTGGAAAAAGCGACTGAATGGTTGAAAGAGCACGAGAAAGAAGTGATTCACTCAAAGGAGCTCAATAAACGCGTTAAAAAGCGCAAGGTTACAGATGAGGATAGACAGGAAATAGAGTCAACCTTGAGTGAAGCATCAAAACGTAAAAAGGATGTTTACGGTGATTGGTTTGATGAGTGGTAATCGACATGCTCAACTTTCCATACCCCTATGAAGATGAGCTTACTTACAGCATATTAGCGCGCGCAAGCGCGCATTTTTGTAGCTTTAGTCACAAAACGTGGCTAGAGCAAACATTAAAAAACCGTTGTGCTATTGCAACGTTAGACTTCCCTTCTCATTTAGATGAACTCTCTAAGCTGTTTTTTCTTAGTAAAATTTCATCGGAAGATTTGATTTACCAGCACACATTATTTCCTTTATTCGCGCCATTCATTACACAAGAAAGAAAAAGTAAGTGTTTTGATTGGATGAAAGAAAAATCTAATGGCGGTACGCACCTAATGAGTGGGTGGGCTGCAGGTCGTTTACCCAAACTACAGTCAATACGTTATTGCCCAATGTGTATTTCTGAGCAGACTAATTCACTAGGTGAAGCGTACTGGCAGCGAATCCATCAAGTCACAGGCCTAGCAACCTGTACTAAACATAATTGCATTCTTGAGGATGTTAGCAATTTCAATCATAAACGGCATCGTCATGAGTATTATCGAGCATCTACAGTCAACCAAATGCTGCAACCTAGACTTAGTAGTAATGAATTTGATAAACGGCTCACTCCTTTTATTCAAACACTCCTAAATAGCTCAGAGAGGTCTTCACCTAAATATCAGCAATGGACTCGGTACTATCATGACTTAATTCAGCAATCTCATTGTGGCAAGGGGCAATATTGTTGTTTCGAAACTGTAATGGAAAAGGTCTTAGATTATTGGTCAGAAGCATGGCTTCAACAATACAATTTATGGCCTATTGATACCGACTGCAGTTGGTTACATGGCATAACCCGTAAACACCGAAATTCATTTTCATACCTAGAGCATATTGTCGTTTTACATGCGTTGCATGATGGTCAATGGGATATTGATAACGTGCTTTGTGAAGTTGCTGACATTAAAGAAACTAAAGTATTTGTTCAAAAGGCATCATCCCCAAAAGCTTCTCAGGCTGTTATTCGAAAAGCCAAATGTAAGTGGCTAAAGGTCGTCAAAAAGCTTGGCACTAAAATAGCGCGAACAAGTAAGGCGGGCGGGTTATATATGTGGCTTTACCGTAATCAATACAATTGGCTCATTAGGCTAAATAAACGCTATCAACGACCTATTGATAACTCCACTAATCGTGTCAATTGGCGCCAGCGTGATGTCTCATCAACCAGGCTGTTAATTAATATACGCAACCAAACAGAAAGTGACCTTACCTTGCCGCGCCACTCAAAGTTATGGTTTCTACAACAGCTACCCAATAAAGCAACTATTGGGAAGAACCTTAGCAAGCTGCCGCTTACAAGCCGGTTTCTTAATGCCTATCAAGAAACAGTTACTGAATATCAAATACGCCGATTGGTCAGAGCAATGGCTTATGAATCAAATCTCCCTTCTTGGCAGTTACTTCGCAGCGCAGGATTAAGTGAGGAAAGAATGACAGATGTAACCCGAAAGTTCTGCGAATCGCATGGATTAATTTAATGAAGCAATTATTAAGTAGGAGTAACTAATGGTTAGTAATGAAAAGTCGCTGTCAAAGTACAGCCTTAAAGAAGTATCGAACGTAGCGTTATCTGCATTTTGGAATATCATGGATCAGTGGGGAGTCAAAAGCGAAGACCAAATAGCATTCATTGGTATAAAAACCGATTTAAGTAGTGATGACTTGAAGGAAATTAATGTTTCATCGCTATCAAGTGAAATGATAGAGAAAATAGCACTCGTTTTGAAAGTTTATAAGTACCTTGAAATATTATTCCCTAATCGCGAACAATCACGTGCTTGGATTAATAAAAGCAACGACGCTTTTGATGGTACAACTGCATTGATGTCCATTCTATCTGACAAGGGAAATGGGTTAGTAACTGTTGCTGAATATCTTAATCATCAGTTTCAAAAGCCCAATGCAGCTTTAGATAAAAAAATGCAAAAAGAGTACATATTGACTTTGATATTGGAGTGGGTCGATTCAACTGAAGATGCACTTAACTGGTATAAGAATGAACTTATCCCTGCACTAGGTATGACTCCTTTGCAGGCGGTCGAATGTGGTGAGTATCTGAGTGTTTTGAAGTATATAGAGCATATTAGCTTGGGTGGCTATGCTTAATGAAAATCGCGTCCGAACGATCATATAAAAATATGATGGTTCGAACGCACCCACCCCTAGCCCTTATTGCTTTGAACTGTTTCGGTTACTTGGCCTCAGCTGTTTCACCTAGTCGACGACAAGTTACAAAGCACCGGAAAAAACGGTACGCGACCCCTTAATAGGGTGGCGCGGCATATGCCTCGTTTTTTGAATATGAGCTGACGAACAGCTCTAGTTATTGAGATTAGTTCTCAACCTACTATTGGGTTTAAATCAGTTTAAAAGGGAAGTAGCTCACTATGCAAGTTTAACTTCATGAGTTTTTGATAAAATGAGAACTGAAGTGCATTAATATCTTGAGAGGGTATCTCTAGAGATGAATGTTTTTTTAAGCTTGGCTCCCCATCATGAAGCTTTTTGCAATACTCTTTAACAGCTTTAATTAGTTCGTCTAGGTTTATACTACTCATTATACTGGCAGATACGACCCAGTTTGCCTCTTCATTGCTTGAACGAGCTATCACTTTCCTGCTACCTGCATTCTGTACTTCTTCAGGCAAAAGCATACCAGCCCTAATTTGTTCAACGAAATAATACTTATTATTATGTGTAACAATAACTAGGCGACATACAGAAATCTTGTTTTTTGAATCAAGCTGTACCGCTAATTGATACTTGAATATTACCTCTCCAGTAATCTTCCTATATTGAGGTTCTTCTTTTTCATCATTATGACGTGAGTTTGTATATGCATATGTATAAAATAAATGCTCAATTTTAGGTTTCAGTAAATACTCATAGTTACTTATAAAGTAAGCCATTTGACGTTCAGTAGCATTGGTTTTTCCGTTTCTCCACTTTGAAGGTAGAGCTACAGATTTTTCTTTCAGTCCGGCCTTAACTGCTATGTCTTTATTTTTATATCCGTTTTCTTCAATGGCAATTAGTAGTAACTTCTTCGTGTATTTATATTCTTTATCCAATTTAAATCCCTTTTTAATTAATGAAGCAAAGGAGAGTTATGACTCTCCTTTGCTTAAAGCTAATCACCAATATAACTATCGTTGTTTGGGTTATGTTCATCAGCCCAATCATCCATATTAGCATCATTATTATCGTTGTTAATATCTGACCAAGTATCTAATTCTTCCTGAGACATATCATCTGTGTCAATCATTCTAGTGCTCCTTATTTTTTACCGTGGAAATGTTGGTTGTTAGGGTTTAGTTGATTCGAACGGTTATCAAGTGCTTTTTGATGCTCGTTGTTTGTTCCTTTTGTACCTTTATTCGAATTAGCTTGGTTTGACTTATGTTTGTTTTGTTGATTATTCATAATTTTCTCCTGTTGAATGAACAAGAGAAACTATACGGGAGGTCGTTAAATAATGACGATGATAGAGAAGTGATTATTCAGTGATTATGAGTGAATATTAGTGATTCTTTCGTTTCCAACTTTATTCAGCGATATTTTGATGGTATTTGAACGTAAAAAATCTTGGTACCAAGTTTGTTTCGATCTTTATTTAAAGAAGCCTATTTTAGCTTAACGGCAAAAATAGACCTGTAAGAGAAAAATGTTTCCAACTTTATTTAGAACCCACATGATTATTGTAGAAGTTGAATAAAG
>CEWR01036218.1_pt1 | contig 13248 bp, 11 predicted proteins | sample 356321 | NCBI WGS metagenome assembly CEWR01 (sample SAMEA2621551, study PRJEB7988) | marine metagenome | biome: marine biome (ENVO:00000447); feature: mesopelagic zone (ENVO:00000213); material: "saline water (ENVO:00002010), including plankton (ENVO:xxxxxxxx)" | depth 790 m
GCCCAGTTTGCGCTGGTAATCATTTCAGTCACTGCAAGGCCTACTGATGATGGCAGATGTTGACCTCCCATATTCTCGCTACCGGTTAATGTTGTCCAACCGGCTTCGATATAAGTCTTGTAAGCTTCTTTGAAGCCCGCAGGAGTTGTCACCACTCCATCATCCCAAACACAGCCGTCATCACCGGATTGGTAGAGCGGTGCTAATTCATTTTCGCTGAACTTTGCCCCCTCAGTGAAAATGGCATCAATCATATCGGGAGTTGCTTGATCACCGCCTTCGACGTGCTGGTAGTGAGATTGCATATCAAAGACATCATTGAATAAAAATAATAAGTCTTTGACGGGTGCTTTAAAATTGGGCATTAGTTAGGTCCTGTAAAATACAACCGTCCATGTGAGCTTGCTCACCGGTTTGATTAAAAATTGAAAATGATGTCTTGTCAGCTATTCTTTCAGAATAAAACAAAACATTCGAAGGTAAAAATAATGGTCGATGAAAATTAGCTCGAACGCGATATCCGGACTCTGGTAACTGATCCTTCAGTACTGCAAGGCAGCGCGCCTTACTCCACATCCCATGCACAATGGCTTTCTTAAACCCAAATAATTTAGCACTGATCGCACTCAAGTGTATTGGATTATAATCACCAGAGACACTTGCATAGCGGCGGCCCATACCTCCATCAACAGCCCAGGTTTGCGACTCTCCTGCTCGCACCACCAAAGGTACCCCTTGGCGCCGTAATCCTGTCTTACAGCGATGTAGCATTGTAGATTCACTGGACCAAACTAACTCACCATCGATAGTAGCGGTCAATCCCACGGTCCATTCCACACCCTTTGCGGTAATCAGGCTTTTGGTAATCCCTGCAGCCAGAGTGATTGGTTGATCAATAGGGAAATCTTGGAAAACCGAAATTTCATTGCTCAGATGCACCTGTCCCATCGCCTTCATAGGAAAATCAGCATGGGTCATTAAACGCAACATCATCGGAAACCCGAGCATGCTTAAGTAGGTAGGCGGTAGCTTTTTAACTTGATCGAAGCCTAAAAGCTTTTGGTAGCTCCGCAAATGATTAAGATCAATCTGCACGCCCTCCACGCAGTTACTCAGGCAAGGCAAGGCCTGACCTAATTCAAAACTATCGGATTTAACCATAGCTTTGCGAAACAGACCCAATAAACTGGGAAGTTCAATAAGTTGCTCAGGCACTGGAGAAATAGCTACATCATCAAACTGTTGGATAGAATTATTCATGGTGCCACAATAGGTTGTCCGAAGGTCAATGTCACTAGCAAAACGTTTAACACCTTTGTCATTTGGGTCAATGGTGTATCATGGCGACTTATTTGTGGAATAATTATGAATGGTTTAACAGATTCTGGTGCATTAGTGCGCTTAGCCTACAAAGGACTTCAGGCACTTGATGTTAATGCCGACGAGGTTTTGCGGCGCTCCGGATTTGATCCATCAAAGCTATACCAAGCTAACTTGCGCACACCCTTCGCCGCCCAACCTTTATTCTGGAAGGCCGCCGTTGAATTGTCCCAAGATCCATGCATAGGGCTGCATTTGGGTGAGAAAATGCCCGTGTATAAAGGACAAATATTAGAATATTTACTGCTAAGCAGCCAAACCTTTGGCGATGGTCTGAAGCGAATATTGAGTTACCAGCGTCTTATAAGTGATGCTCTGCATGGATCAGTCCAGGAGTCTCCGAAAGCGTGTTTAACCAGCTACTTTTCCAATCATCAATACGCTACATCACATCTTGCAGAAGCCATGGTGTTGGGCTTGATTAAAGTGTTTGAAGCGGTAACAGATGGTGCATTTAAAGCCGACAGGGTGGTATTTAATCACCCGCCCAATACGGATATTGATGAATACCATAGAATTTTTAAATGTCCCATTGAATTTAATGCCGAGTCTTTTCAGCTCTACTTCTCTGGGGACATATTAAACTATCGTTCTCTATATGCTGAACCGCAATTACTCGATTTGCACATGCAGGCCGCCGATCAACATCTAGCAATACTCAAGCAAGGTGATCTAATCAAGGAAGTGCGCAACCACATGGCTAGCCTCCTCGAATCTGGAGATGTCAGCTTGATATCCGTCTCTAAACTAATGGACATGAGTCCACGCCATTTGCGTCACCAACTCAATATTGCCGGCACTAGTTTTCAAAAAATACTCAATGACCTGCGTCATCGCCTAGCTCTTCGTTTACTCTCACAAACCAATGAAGCGATTAGCGAAATCATCTATCTGACAGGCTTTTGTGAGCCTAGTACTTTTTATAGAGCGTTTAAACGCTGGCAAGGCACAACACCAATTGTTTACCGGCAACGTACTCAAAATGCAGACGGCTAAAAAGTGTTCTGTATTTTGACTTTCCATGCCCACGGATTCGCGTAGAATGGCGACGCCGTTAAAGGAACCCAACCAATATTCGCCCCGGAGCGCTAAATAGAATGACCGATCAGACTAACCCTGCCTTTGAATTGTTACGCAGCCAAGATATACCGTCGCTTAAGATACATTATCAAGAGTATCGTCATAAAGTCACTGGCGCTCAGCATATCCACCTAGCCTCCGATAACAAAGAAAATGTCTTTTTGGTGGCGCTGCGAACAGTACCAGAAGATTCTACTGGTGTAGCTCACATCTTAGAGCATACGGCCCTTTGTGGTAGTGAAAAGTACCCAGTTCGTGATCCATTCTTTATGATGATCCGACGGTCTCTAAATACATTTATGAACGCCTTTACAAGTTCTGATTGGACCGCCTATCCATTTGCCAGTCAAAATAAAAAAGACTTCAATAATCTACTCAGTGTCTACCTCGATTCAGTGTTTTTTTCCCGCTTGGACCCGCTCGATTTTGCGCAAGAGGGACACAGATTAGAATTTTCAGATGCAGAGGATTCAAATTCTGAGCTGACCTTTAAAGGCGTGGTGTACAACGAAATGAAAGGTGCGATGAGTTCTGTAAACTCAACGCTGTGGCAAACTATGTCCAAGCATCTTTGCCCAACAAGCACTTATCACTACAACAGTGGTGGTGATCCAACGGATATCCCCGATCTTACTTATGAGCAATTTAAAGCCTTTTATGATGTTCATTACCACCCAAGTAACGCCATTTTTATAACCTTCGGTGATATTCCAGCCATCGAGCATCAAGCCCAGTTTGAAGAGAATGCCCTGAGTCGTTTCGACAGACTCGACTGCCACATTGAGGTCAATAACGAGCGGCGCTATGATCGCCCCCAATATGTGGAAGAAGCGTATGCGTTTGATGAACCCGAGGGCACTGACAATCAAAGCCACATAGTACTTTCCTGGCTGCTTGGCGACGCAACGAATCTTGAAGCAACAATGTGCGCGCGGTTACTGTCTAGTGTATTACTCGATAACAGTGGCTCACCATTGCAACAGGCTTTGGAGACGACTGACCTGGGAACCTCTCCATCACCAATGTGCGGTCTTGAGGATTCTCAAAAAGAGCTTATTTTTGCCTGTGGTGTCGAGGGTTCAAATCCCGAAAATGCTGATGCCGTAGAAGCCCTTATTTTGAGTGTCTTACAAAATGTAGCTGATAATGGTCTACCTCAAGAGCAGGTTGAGGCTAGTCTTCATCAACTAGAACTTTCACAGCGCGAAGTCTCTGGTGGAGGTTACCCCTATGGCCTACAGTTAATTCTTACTGCATTGACCAGCGCCACTCATCGTGGCGACCCTGTATCACTTCTTAACCTTGACCCGGTATTAGCTAAGCTAAAAGAGGATATCAAAGACCCTGCGTTTATTAAGGGTCTAGCGCGTGATCTACTCCTTAATAATCAACATCGTCTCCGCTTGGTAATGAAGCCAGATACAGATTTGGGCAAAGCTAAAGAACAACAAGAAAAAGCTCGTCTTACTGAAATTCAGCAGGGGTTAAGTGAGGAGCGCAAACAGCAAATCGTTGATGAGGCTATTGCACTTAAACAACGACAAGAGATGGAAGAAAATCTCGATATACTACCAAAGGTCGGCATTGAAGATGTCCCTTCAGATATTTTTTACGCAGAGAAACACTCGACCAGCCACTCACCGGTGGCGCTTACTAGCTATAATGCCGGTACAAACGGCATAGTCTACCAACAAGTTATTATGGCTATGCCCGATTTGACCAGCCAAGAAATGGATTTATTACCGCTGTACAGCACCTGTGCTACCGAAATGGGTGTTGGTGATAAAGACTACATGGCAACCCAGCTGTGGCACTCCAGTGTGGTAGGCTCTTATTCCGCTTCGGCAAATGTGCGTGCGGATAAAGACGATTTAGAAAAACTGCATGGCAATATTAGCTTCTCAGCGAAAGGCCTGGCCTCTAATCAGTCTGCGATGACTGATCTGATGCAACAGTCTATCGAGCAAACACGATTTGATGAACTGCCCAGACTACGCGAGTTGGTGGCTCAAATCCGTAGTTATCGTGAATCGTCTATTGTAGGCAATGGCCATGTTATGGCTATGGTGGCGGCTGCCAGCGGCATGTCAGCTAATGGTCATCTTAGTCAGCGCTGGGGTGGCTTGACGGGCTTATCACTACTTAAAAGTCTTGATAACTCCCTTGATGAACATGATCAGTTAGCTGCACTAGCCTCACAATTAAAAGGTATCCACGCCAAGGTTTTACAACAGCCTCGCCAGTACCTTCTGGTTGCAGAGAATGAGCGTTTAGAGGCCTTCGCAGCACAGATGCAAAGCGGATTTAGCCATCAAAACCAAACACCTTTTACAGTATCTAATCTGATTCAGTACCAGCCGTCTTTGACACCGGTAAATCACTGCTGGACGGCAAACACACAAGTAAGCTTCTGTGCTCGCGCATATCCAACGGTTGCTGCGGGTCATGCAGATGCAGCACCACTAATAGTACTCGGGGGCGTGTTGCGAAATGGTTTTTTGCACCGCGCCATTCGTGAACAAGGTGGTGCCTACGGCGGCGGCGCCTCACAAGATAATCAATCAGGGGCATTCCGCTTCTTCTCTTACAGAGATCCGCGCATCGAAGGTACGCTCACTGACTTTGACCAGTCAATCGCCTGGGTACTTGAACAATCGATCGGTAACGACAAAATCGAAGAGGCAGTTCTTGGAGTAATCGGTAGTTTGGATAAGCCAAGCTCTCCCGCCGGTGAAGCTATGCAAGCATTCCATTCTGAGCTCAACGGTCGCAATAAAGCATCTGCTATGGCATTTAGAGCGCGCGTTTTGGCTGTGACTGAAGACGATTTAAAGCGCGTTGCTGACCATTATCTGCGACCCGAATTTGCGCAGACTGCGGTTATCACTAATACTGATTTGGCAGCTACAACAGGCTTAACGACCATAGCGGTATAACCTAATGACGGAGACCAATCAAGATAATCTATTTGCTCATCCATTGGGTATCATTCCAGGTTTTGTGTTTGATAAAGCGGTTGTTGATGTCTTTCCCGATATGATTCGGCGGTCCGTGCCTGGTTATGAGACTATTTTAGCCCATTGCGGTGAATTGGCTTCTAGGTATGTACAGGCCAACAGTCATTGCTATGACCTAGGTTGCTCCTTAGGGGCGTCAACGCTTGCGATGCGCTCACGAATTACAGATCATCGTAATACTAAAATCATTGCGGTAGATAACTCAGCTGCCATGCTTGATAAATGCGCAGACCTACTTGCTGCAGTACCCTCACCCATAAGCACCGAACTACTCAATCAAGATATCTGCGATACAGAGATTAACAATGCATCAATGGTAGTGATGAACTTCACTCTTCAATTTATTCCCATGTCACAACGAGCGGCTTTAATAAAAAAGATCTATGCTGGCCTAAATCCGGGGGGTTGTTTAGTCATTTCTGAAAAGTTACATTTTGAACCGCCTAGCCTAAATACACTACTTAGCGACCTTCATCATCAGTTCAAGCGTGCTCAAGGATACAGTGACCTTGAAATAAGTCAGAAGCGTGATTCTATCGAAAACGTCTTGATACCCGAAACATTAGATACCCACATACAACGATTAAGGGCCTGCGGTTTTCAATCCGCAAGCCCTTGGTTTCAGTGTTTTAACTTTTGCTCATTGGTCGCTATTAAAGAACCCTAAAAGATCTTAGGTTGTCATTTTCATAGCCATTTTAATCATCTTTCGCACCTTCGGAGTATAGGGGGGATGCAACATGGATGCTGAGCTGAACTTGTCAGTCAACACACTGCGCTCATGAGTAAACGCATTGAAACCCCAAACACCACCAGACTTTCCAATGCCACTGTTGTTGACACCGCCAAAAGGAAGATTATGGTGTACAAAATGCATCATAGTCTGATTGACGCAGGTATCACCTGCACTGGTCTCGCAAAGTATTTTATCAATACTACTCTTGTCAGTACTGTAAATGTACAACGCCAAGGGTTTGGGCTTGTTGTTAACATAGGTTATCACTTTATCAATATCTGAGAAGGTGATCACTGGAAGTAATGGCCCAAAAATCTCTTCGTGCATAATCGCAGAATCAGCCGCCATACCCTCAATGAGTGTTGGCGCAATAAACCGACTCGCATCATCGGTTTGCCCGCCCGTGATTAGTGTTCCACCCTGATCCTGTGCATCACTTAATAAACGACTAATACGCTGGTAGTGACTGCTATTAACCACTCTGCAGTAATCCCCGTTATCCTTAGCAACATTACCTAATCCATACTGTTTTTCAATGCAGTCGGTCATTTCACTGACAAATTCTTCTTTGATCGATTCATGAACATAGAGATAGTCCGGCGCAATACAGGTTTGACCATTATTGCTGAACTTGCCCCAAGCAATAGACTGCACGGCCTTTTTAATATTCACTGATTTGTCAACAATCACTGGGCTTTTACCACCAAGCTCTAAGGTGACCGAAGTCAAATTCCTAGCCGCTGCTGCCATCACATGCTTACCTACTGCAGGACTGCCAGTAAAGAAGATATGGTCAAATGGAAGCGCTGTAAGGTAACTAGCTACATCCGCTTCACCTTGAAACAGACTCACCTCTTCCGGACTAAAGGCTTTTTCAACAATTTCAGCGATGACCGCAGACATGTGTGGTGTCATCTCAGAGGGTTTAATGATTACCGTATTACCGGCAGCAATTGACCATATCATAGGCCCAAAAGTTAGGTTAAAGGGGTAGTTCCATGGTGAGACCACCAGAGTAACGCCCTTGGGTTCTTTGACAATTTTAGACGAGGTGCCAATCATGCTCGCAGTGGGCATTACTGAAACAGGTTTCATCCACTTTTTCAGATTTTTACGCACATGCTTTAGCTCAGCCAGCACCGACATGATCTCTGACATGTCAACTTCGGCCTGTGGCTTAGAGAAATCATCTGCAGCTGACTGATAGATTTTTTCCTGAGAATCACGAAACACTTTTTCAAAACGGTCTAGCACCGCGAGACGCTTCTTATAATCTGATTTCCGTAACTCCAGCGCATAGCGCTGCTGACGCGCAAAAACACTATCAATATCGGTTTTTACCTGCTCATTTAACTCTGACATCTATAACCCCTTTTATCGGTATATTTAGCTCACAACGTTGATTAGACTCAGTAGTGTGGTGGCCGCTCATTATCATCTTCATTGTCTTGTCCGGCTGTGTCTTGAAGAGTCTCAATCCGCTGCAATAGCATTTGGTGGCCTTTGGTTAGCACCTCTATCTCCTGCTGCTGCCTAAAAATCTCGTCTCCCATCTCAACATTAGCCATTTCAACAAAGGCCAACTTCTCTTCCAGTGCCTGAAAGCGCTCTTCACTCATTTTTACTGCCCTCAATGCCTTGATCAAATTCATGATACGTTTGCCCGCACAATTATGCACCTATTGGCATCCTTTATGGCAAAAATATCCGAACAGTGGCTGGTGATTATTTATGCGTCTTAAAAAAGCTCTTAAATAACCCAGTACCTTCAGAGGTATAAAATACAACAACTAAGCGCTAACCAAGAGTGAAAACCTAGCGAGCGGACTCGTGAAATCATTTACACTGTCCCTTTGAATGTTTAGGTTCTCCAATGCTCCCGTCTGTTATTAACTACAGTCCGTTTCTAGACTGGCTACAAAACTCTGATTTAGAGTCTTGGCATGAAACTTTGCCAAGCTTAATCGATGAACGTCTAGATGGTCGTCGCTGGGGGGACATGCCAGGTTGGATTCTAACACTGGAGAGCCTACCGGACATTAGCATGCAGAGTTGTGCTTTTGACTCAGGCGTAATTATTGGGGATGCCAAAGATATAACTAGCGAGATGCGCGACCAGCTAGGGCAAAGTCTGATGGGACTACATCCGTGGCGTAAAGGTCCTTTTACACTATTTGGTATGCCCATCGATACAGAATGGCGCTCTGATTGGAAATGGGAGCGTGTTTTGCCGCACTTGCAGCCCTTAAAAAACCGCCTAATTTTAGATGTCGGCTGTGGCAATGGCTACCACTGCTGGCGTATGCTTGGTGCTGGCGCTAAACGGGTCATTGGCATCGATCCATCAGCAAAGTTTGTCTTTCAGTTTAATGCTATCAAGAAATATGCCGGGCATGAACTACCTATTGATGTCCTGCCGTTGGGGATAGAGCACATGCCGGCTAAAATGGCCGCCTTTGATACTGTCTTTTCTATGGGTATTCTCTATCACAGACGCTCACCCATGGATCACCTGCGAGAGTTACGAGAGTTACTGCGTCCAGGTGGACAACTGGTACTTGAGACTTTAGTCATTGACGGACCAGAAGGACAGGTTTTAGTCCCCGAGGGTCGCTATGGAAAAATGCCAAATGTATGGTTTTTACCCTCCCCAGATACATTAGTTAGCTGGCTTCGTAAGCAGGGTTTTGTCAATCCGAGGGTGGTAGACATAAGCCCTACGAGCACAGAAGAACAACGGAGTACCGATTGGATGACCTATGACTCACTCGTTGATTTTTTAGATCCCAATGACATCACCAAAACAGCTGAAGGACATCCGGCGCCCATACGTGCTGTCGTAGTTGCCGAGGTGCCCTTCTAAACTATTATTGTGCGTAGGCTTTTAAAGCCTCATCCGCAGGCACATAGGGATAGCCCAGCGCATCAGCCACCGCTTTGTAAGTAATTGATCCCTTGTGCACATTTAAGCCATTCTGTAAATTGGGATTGGTAAACAAAGCGCCCACTGGGTCATTAGCTAAGGCAATGGCGTAGGGCAAGGTCGCGTTATTCAATGCCATGGTCGCCGTACGCGCAACACCACCAGGCATGTTAGCAACACAATAATGGACAACCCCATCAACAATATAAGTCGGCTGATCATGAGTGGTTGCCTTTGAGGTTTCAAAACATCCACCTTGATCAATGGCCACATCAACCACAACTGCGCCTTTTTTCATTCGCTTTATTAAATTACTGCTGAGCAGCTTTGGAGCCGCAGCACCATGCACTAGCACAGCACCAATCACTAAGTCTGCTTCTAAGGCGTACTCTTCGATCGCCGCATTGGTGGAGAACACACAACGAGCTCGTCCCTCATACTCATTATCTAATTGACGGAGTCTAGGAATAGAGCGATCTAAAATAGTTACGTCAGCACCCATACCTACCGCCATCGATGCCGCGTTATCGCCCACTACACCGCCTCCAATGATAAGTACTTTAGCTGGGGCAACACCGGGCACTCCTGCCAGTAGAACGCCACGACCACCTTGAGCTTTTTCCAAATGATGTGCGCCAGCCTGCACCGACATGCGACCAGCCACTTCTGACATAGGTGCTAAAAGTGGTAGCCCACCTTCTGCATCAGTAACTGTCTCATAGGCTACACAAGTAGCCCCAGATTCAACCAATAGTTTAGTTTGATCTGGGTCTGGCGCGAGGTGCAGATAGGTATATAAAATCTGTCCTTCGCGAAGCATTTTACACTCCTGAGGTTGCGGCTCTTTTACTTTGATAATCATTTCACTGCGGGAAAATATTTCGTCAGCAGTGCTAACAATCTCCGCACCAGCAGATATGTACTGCTCATCGCTAAAATCAACACCAGCACCCGCATCATGCTCAATCATAATATTATGACCATGCTTGACCAATTCCAGTACGGAGGAAGGCGTTAACCCTACTCGATATTCATGGTTTTTAATTTCCTTAGGCACACCTATCAACATGTTTATTTCCTTTTAACGACTGTATAGTAATTAAATAATTTATATTGCTATTGTAATTATTAGGCATACTATTTATTATTTATTTGGGATAAAAGTCGTTAAATTTTATGCTAAATAGTAATATAACAAGAAATTTTGCTGTTTAAGGGCTAAGGCATTAATATGAAAAACACAATGGATGTAATAAATAGTCTAGGCAAGATTGATCGGAATATTTTGCGTATATTGCAAAAGGACGGGCGGATTAGTTATACCGAACTAGCGCGTCAGGTAGGCCTGTCGGTCACCCCATGTATTGATCGCGTAAAGCGTATGGAGCGTAATGGATACATTCTTGGGTATAGCGCGCAGGTTTGCTCGGCTAAGCTAGATGCGGCTCTAGTTGTTTTTGTACAGATTCGCCTCAATCACACATCACAAAAAAACTTTGAAGAATTTCGCCGCTCGGTGATTGATCTAGAAAATATACAAAGTTGCTTTTTAGTATCGGGTAACTATGACTATTTACTAAAGGCCAGAGTCGCTGACATGGCCGCATACCGAGAGCTGCTGGGTCATCGAATTCTAAAACTCCCGGCGGTACAAGAATCTACGAGCTATGTCGTCATGGAAGAACTTAAAGAAACCATGGAAGTCCCTATTAATTACTAATGCAAATACTACAGGCTCGGCATGGCGGCTTTTCGATCATTCAGTAGCGCCTGAATATCTTTGAGGAAATCTCCCTTAGCACTCAAGTCTGTTAGCTGACCCGATGTTTGCTGGCCCAGCTTGTCGGTAAACTGCTGTTTAAACTTATCTGCCTGAGTCGACATCTGAGATTTTAATCCTGCGGCTAAAATCTTATCTAGATTAGAGGTAATGTCTACCATTGGATCTTTAAGTGCACCACTGATATCCACCTGCAAATCAACACTATCAAGCAAATTCAAAGTCTCAGCTATCCACTGCTCGCTCTTGGTGGCTCGGGCTGGATCAGCCTGCAGCTTGGGATCAGAAAGTTTTGCTACAACATTCGCTATCACTGTGCTTTTCGAAGCGCTGCCAATGGCAGTAAAATTCAATGTGGAGGTTTTCAGGACCAAGTTTTTCTCGCTACCTGAGGATAGAGACATTTCGTTAAATGGTAAATTCATTATCTCCAGATTAAAACTATCATTAAAATCGGCCGTTCTGTGATCAAGCGTTACTTTCAGCACAAGGCTAGCATTTCGATTATCTTTAGCGATAACCACCGCAGTTGCCGGCTGACTGTATTCTTCAAGCGGATAAGCAATGTCCGATAGCGTGCCTGTGACGCTCATATTGCTGCTCGCCAGCTGCAGTCGGCCATTAAACTGCCCACGACGAATTAACAATTGCGGTAGTGGATTATCCTCAAGAAAAGTGACCCATCGACCCTGCCCCCTCACATGTGTGAGCTCTGCATCTTCGCTAGATAGAGACCCACCAAACCCTTTTGCTCTGCTCACCCACTGATTAATTTTCTCACCGGTAATAGAACGCACAAACGCTATATTTTCATCCGATAGACCACTGCTCTGCATCACCCTGTCAGCTTGGGCGCCGGGTAGCCCTTTGGCTCGAGCAATTTGCTCAGAAATTAGTACGCGGTCACTCTTTAACTGCTTTTTAAAGGTTTTAATCACTTTTAAGTCGTTACTGATCTCGCCCTTCAGTTTTTTTGCTCCGAGTATCTTTTCCATAAAGCTAGCACTACTCAATTTATCCCATCGATCACGATACCCAACGACCTTATCTTTACTGGGTAACTGCTGGATATTATTACGCCAGCGCTGCTCAACACCCTCTATTTGCTGCTCAATTTCAGTAATCTCAGCGTTGACCTGTTGTTGCGCATCGGCTAACAATATATCCATATCAGGTAATGAAATGTCGGGAACAAAATCACTAAAATCAAACCCAGCAGACTCAGCAGTGGTCGGTGTATCTTTGGTGGCCCCTGAATGGGTTCGCGGGCTATTAATTCGCACGTCAACAATATCCAGTTGTTCAACGATTAACTGCCTGCGCAATAACAGCGCAGAGTCCAGTGTGGCAGTAATAGCACCTACCTCAAAGCTGTTGAACATGGGATTATAAGCATCAGTGACTCGCAGATTAATCAATTGAAGTCCTGCCGGCCACAGGCTTAAATCAGCAGACTCCAGCTCCACCTGCGCTCCATTTAACTGAGAGCCATAGATAATAATGGTACGCTTGACCAGCCAATCGACAGACATCACCCAAATAAGTGCTAGCATAGCGAATAACGCAATACCCCAAGATCTTATCCAATTCGCCATAATGCCTCCTATCCCTGAAAGTTTTGGTAGGCACTAAAAAGCTTACCGCTTTTAATCCATATGCCTAGACGACTTTTTTGAACCCATGTCATTACCCGCTCACGGTACTCAATCACTAACATCCTGGTACACACGAACACTAGTGGCGTTAGCAATAATGTGGTGATAAAACTGCCTATTACTAAGCTATTGTTGTACTCAAGTAATCGCCAAAAACTGCCCTGGTACAAAGAAGTCCACAACCCCTCAAGCGCTATTGAATTCAATAACCAAAAACCCAATAATTCACTGATGGGGTCAACAAAATATGCCGACCCAGAAAACAAGCCCAAACTTACCAAGAAGATACCTAAATTTACTCTCAACATAAGCACAAACAGCAACACAATAGCGTTGTGGGCAGATCCCAAAGGTGTAAGCCCAATGATCATACCAAGACATACCGCCAACCCAATTTGTGCCGGACTATAATCTGAATTGAGCGCCTTTAAAACTTTAACAAATAGAGTAAGCATCCCTGTCTCTCCAATTAAACCCCTAATAAGATACCCTCTTAAAGCGGATCTATAAATACCAATAAAGACTAACAGTTCACAGTTCTAAAAGAAAAACTCCCAATTTCATCGCTTAATTGATCACTTAACTCTTAAATTTATAATAGTTACTCCGTAAGGTCAGAAAACTTGCCCTCTATCGAGCAGGATCTGTTGACTCAACCGCGCCCCTCACCTATAGTG
>CEWR01052200.1_pt1 | contig 13228 bp, 7 predicted proteins | sample 356321 | NCBI WGS metagenome assembly CEWR01 (sample SAMEA2621551, study PRJEB7988) | marine metagenome | biome: marine biome (ENVO:00000447); feature: mesopelagic zone (ENVO:00000213); material: "saline water (ENVO:00002010), including plankton (ENVO:xxxxxxxx)" | depth 790 m
GCGGCACCAGATCCTAAATCTAGCGTGTCTACCAATTCCACCACGCCTGCATTAAGGATTGCAAAAATACTATTTTTTAGCATTTTATCAATAAGTTAGCTAAGAAAATTTACTCGATCTTTTAATCAACTCTTTAAATTAAAAATCTCTTCCAACTTTTCGTGTAATTCTTCTCCACTTAAATCTTTAGCTATAACAACCCCATCTTTATCAATTAACACAGAATGAGGTATACTTCTAACACCATAAATTTTGCCAGCAGCATTTGCCCAACCTTTTAAATCACTTACATGTATCCAAGTTAAGCCATCATCTTCAATTGCCTTAAGCCATTTATCTTTGTTCTCATCAAAAGAAACTCCTAAAATATCAAATCCTTTATCGTGATATTTTTTATAAGCTGCTACTAGATTTGGATTTTCACTTCTACAAGGCCCACACCAAGACGCCCAAAAATCTAATAATAAATAACTCCCTTTAAAACGCTCTAATGCAATTGAATTACCATCCTGATCATTCATTACAAATATGGGTGCTGGTTGTCCAACAGCCGAATTTTTAAGTATCGAAATTCTATCCACAATGCTAACAACATATTCTGAGCCTTTTATGCTATCAGAAAAACTTTTACTTAACAATTCTAACTCATCTACATCTTTACCCATCATGTATCTCATTGATAAATAAGGTGCAATTACAGAATTTAGATTCTCTTTAATGTACATTTCAATAAATAGTGTTTTTAACGAATCTGCTGTTCTATATTTAATATCTAATTTCCCTAACAAATCTTTATTTCCAGCCTCTTCTGCAGCATAATAATTATCAATAATAACTTTTAATCTTTCATCATATTTTACAGTTTTATCTTTAAACTCGTTTAATTGAGAATGAATTCTAGAACCGGAAATAGTGTAATTATCAGGATTAAGATTAGTTCCTTCAATAGAAATATCACTATTCTCAACAAAAACTGTTAACCTCTCTTTGCTACCACCAAACATGATGTACTGTGTATTTGGAAAATTTACCATTCCAGCAAATGAAAACATACCACGATCAATAACTGTCGAGTCCATTTTAACAAAGGCACCATCTTTATACTTAGCCAGATAAGCCATATTGTAATCTAACGTATCTATTTTAGCGTTTATAATGAATCCTGACTTACATGCTAAATCTTCAGTTGAATCTCCACAAGAAACTGTAACTAATGCGATAACTAAAAGAGTTAGAATTTGATTTATTTTTCTGCTCATAATTTTATTTTATTTTACTGTATTTTCGTTCTATATGAAGAAAAAAAGGTGTTGATCAAAACTTTAAGAGAATTGAACACGCAATAAAACTGAAGCAACCTTAGATTCTTCTATTCCGTTAAACTTCAATCGGAATAAGATCAGCACTAAAATAACATTCAAAAGAGTTGGACCCAGATTTCATTGTATTGCTTTATACTCTTTAACAAGGTCTCTAATTTCTATTTCCTAAAAACCAAACGCCATAAACTATTTACGTTCCACCCACTTTTTAGCATTAACAAAAGCCTCAAACCAAGGAGTTACCTCATCTTGTTTTTTATCAGATGGATAATGTGCTGCTTGCCAAGGGAAAATGATTCTTTCTAAATGTGGCATCATCGCTAAATGACGACCATCATTAGAACAAATTCCTGCAGCATCGTATTCAGAAGCATTTGGATTTGCTGGATAATGATCATGTGAATATTTCATTGAAATATTATAATCTCTTTCCTCTCCATCAAACAAGAAACGACCTTCACCATGCGCTACCCATATTCCTAATTTACTTCCTGCTAAAGATTTTAACATGATAGAATTATTTTCAGGAACCTCAACATTTAAATATCCAGATTCAAATTTACCTGAGGCGTTATGGTGCATTGGCTGCGTTGAACCTTTAGATTCAATTAAACCTAATTCCATCATTAACTGACAACCATTACAAACACCTAAACTTAATGTATCTGGTCTTGCGTAAAAATTATCTAATGCTTGTTTTGCTTTTGGATTATACAAGAATGCTCCAGCCCAGCCTTTAGCAGAACCTAAAACATCTGAATTAGAGAATCCACCAACATAAACAATCATGCTTACATCACTTAAGTCTTCTCTTCCCGATATTAAATCAGTCATATGAATATCCTTCACATCAAAACCAGCTAAAAATAAAGAGTAAGCCATTTCTCTATCTCCATTCACTCCCTTCTCACGAATAATAGCGGCTTTAATTCCTGTTTTATTTTCCCTTCCATGATCAAGAGCATAATCAGAAAGCTTACCTGTAAAGTTCTCTGGAAACTTATAATCTAAGATTGTATTTTTATAAGTCTCAAAACGTTCTGTTGCTAATGCTTCTGTGGCTTGTTTTTGATCTAATAAATAAGAAGTCTTATACCAAACATCTCTCATCTCATTAATATCAAAATTCAGCTCCGCTCCATGATGCTTAATATTAATTGTTCTTTCATTAGTAGTAACTCCAATAATATGTGCGTGAATTCCATTTCTACCAAACTCAGAAACAACTGCGCTACTATTTTTTACCTGAATAACAACTGCAGCAATTTCACTAAACAAAATTTTAGTTAAATCTTTTTCCTCTAAAGAACTAAAGTTAATCTTTAAACCGCCTTTAGAATTAGGGAAATTCATTTCTAATAGTGTTGTAATTAAACCTCCAGAAGAAATATCATGACCTGCCAACACTTTTCCTTCAGTTATTAATTTCTGAACAGTATTAAAAGCTCTAGCAAAATATTCATCATCATTAATTGTTGGTGATGAATCTCCAATCTTATTCAATACCTGAGCAAAAGAGGATCCTCCTAGGTCAAATTTCCCTTTAGAGAAATCAACTAGTATTAAAGAGGTATCTTCTCCATTCACCAAAGTTGGCTCCACTACCTTTTTAACATCTGAAACTTCTCCTGAAGCAGAAATAATAACTGTTCCTGGAGCATAAACTGCATCATCTTTATATTTCTGAACCATAGACAGAGAATCCTTCCCTGTCGGAATATTGATTCCTAGATTACAAGCAAAATCGCTTATTGCTTCAACAGCTTCATATAAACGAGCATCTTCGCCTTCGGTTTTACAAGGCCACATCCAGTTAGCACTTAACGAAACCGATTTTAAACCTTCTTTAAATGGTGCCCAAACAATGTTTGTTAACGATTCTGCAATCGCCATTTTACTTCCATGTTTAGGGTTAATTAAAGCATTTATTGGAGCATGACCCAAAGCAGTTGCAATTCCAGCTTTCCCCTTAAAATCTATCGCAACAACCCCTAAATTATTTAACGGTAATTGAATCTCTCCTGTTGTTTGTTGTTTGGCAATCTTTCCTGTTACAGATCTATCAACCTTGTTTGTTAACCAATCTTTACAAGCAACAGCTTCTAACTGTAATACCTGTTTTAAATAGCTTTCAATTTGATTGCTATTATAATCTAAAGGCTCAAATTTTGTATTTAAAGTGTGGTCATTAATTACTGTTTTGGGAGGGCTCCCAAACATATCTTCAATTTTAAGATCTATTGGATTCTCTCCAGTTTCTTCATCCTCAAACTTAAAATTATGGTCCATTGTTATTTCTCCAACCACATACATTGGAGCTCTTTCTCTTTCACAAATCTCTTGTAGTAATGCGACATCTTCTCCCTTTATAACTAATCCCATTCTCTCTTGAGATTCGTTCCCTACAATTTCTTTAGCAGATAAAGTAGGATCTCCAACAGGCAAACTTCTTAAGTTAATTGTTCCACCAACTTCTTCTACCAATTCTGAAAGACAATTTAAATGACCTCCAGCACCATGATCGTGAATAGAAACAATTGGATTTTTTGTTGACTCTACAAATGCTCTAACTGCATTACATGTCCTTTTTTGCATTTCTGGATTAGATCGCTGAATAGCATTTAATTCAATAGAACTATTAAACTCTCCTGTTGCTACAGAAGAAACAGAACTTCCTCCCATTCCAATCCTATAATTATCTCCCCCCAACACAACAATTTTATCTCCTTTTTCAGGAACATGCTTTAAAGCATCCTCACGCTTTCCATAACCAACACCACCGGCTTGCATTATTACTTTATCAAAACCAAATTTCTTTCCATTTTCTGCATGTTCAAAGGTTAAAACAGAACCATTAATTAATGGTTGTCCAAATTTATTTCCAAAATCAGAAGCTCCATCAGAAGCTTTAATTAAAATATCCATTGGAGTTTGATACAACCAATCTCTTTCAGTTAAACCACCCTCCCATTCTCTACTTTTTTCTAATCGAGAATATGCCGTCATATAAACGGCTGTTCCTGCCATTGGAACAGAACCTTGTCCGCCAGCCATTCTATCTCTAATTTCTCCTCCAGCACCAGTTGCTGCGCCATTAAAAGGCTCAACTGTTGTTGGGAAATTATGTGTTTCAGCTTTTAAAGAGAGAACAGTTTCAATCTCTTTTGTTTCGAAAAAATCTGCTTTATTTTGAGTTTTTGGAGCAAACTGCATTGCTTTAGGACCTTCAACAAAACTTACATTATCTTTATAAGCCGACACAATCGTATTGGGATTTTCTTTTGATGTCTTACGTATTAAATTAAATAAGGACGAAGGCTTTTCCTTCCCATCAATAATAAATTTTCCGTTAAATATTTTATGCCTACAATGTTCCGAATTTACTTGAGAAAAACCGAACACTTCGCTATCTGTTAATTTTCTTCCAACTCTTTGAGAAACATTCTCTAAATAAGTTACCTCTTCATCACTTAGAGCTAAACCTTCTGTTTGATTATAAGCAGCAATATCATCAATAGAAATAATCCTTTCTGGCTTAATGTCTACATTAAATAATTCTTGAGTTAATGATGTAAATAAATTCGCTAACATTGGATCAAAAGAAGCTTCTTTAGATTCTACAATCAGATACTCTTCAATTCTAACAATATTATCTATTGCCATGTTTTGAGTAATCTCAACTGCATTTGTACTCCAAGGGGAAACCATTGCGGCTCTTGGCCCAATAAAAAACCCAGTTAATTCTTTATCATCTAATTGCTCGCCAGCTAACAACCAATTCATTTTAGGTAAATCACTTTCGTTCATTTCACCATCAAATTGAACTGCAATAATCTTATCTGATTTTGTCTTAAAGAATGTTATCATTTCTCTATTTTTAGTTAGAAGTTGCAAAAGTAAGAAGAACCGTAAACTGAACACTTACTTGAACTGTTTTTTTTCATAACATTTCAACAAAACAACCTTTTAGAGTAAATTGACGTATTACTATGGAATTCCACAAACAATTATTATTCAAATTGGACTTAGAAGAAATCATAAAAGGCTGTTATGAAGGCAATCGAAAACACCAAGAAGAACTCTACAACATGTTTGCTTCTAAAATGTTTGGCGTTTGCTTAACCTACACAAAAGACAGAGCTTTAGCACAAGATATTTTACATGATGGATTCTTTAAAGTTTTTAAGAAATTTGACAAATACAATGATGACTGGAGCCTAAACGCTTGGATAAGACGGATTATTGTAAACACAGCTATAGACCATTTTAGAAAAACCAACAGAATGACAAATGTTGACTTTCAAGAATCAGTATACTTAGCCGGAAGCTTTGATGAAACTTCAGAAATTTCAAAATCAAGTGACTTGTCAGATCTAATTAATATGCTGCCAAATGGAGCTAAAACAATATTTAACCTTTACACTGTTGAAGGTTATAAACACAAAGAAATAGCCGATATGCTAAACATTAGTATCGGGACATCAAAATCTCAACTATCAAAAGCCAAAAGTGTTTTAAGAAATTTAGTAAATAAATATTACGTTAGATAAAAGATTGAAAGATATAGACAACATAGAAGATTGGTACAGAGACGAGCTTGATAAATATAGTGTTGAGCCCGACAAAAATGGATGGAATTCTTTATCAGAAGATTTAGACACGAGTACACCTTTAACTGATGACACAATTAGCGATTGGTACAAGAAAGAAGTTTCAAAATTAGAGGAACGCCCTGACTACCGTGTTTGGAAAAAAATAGCCACACAACTAGATACAACCTCTGTATGGGATCAACTCGCAATATCCCTAAGTAGATATGATCAATTAATTTGGTGGAGAAATGCTGCAGTTAGAGGAACAGCTATTTTTCTTTTATCTTTTGGAAGCTATTTAGCTTATGATAATTATTTTAATAGTGATAATAATCTAGCTCTAAACAAACCTACTGTAATCGAAAACAACCAGAGCATAGATAATATAGTTGTAGATATTGAGAGAAATAACAAAATAAATAAATCTTCTGATAAAGCAAATAGTAGAATTGATAATTCTAAGAACAAAAATTATTCCGCTGAAGTTTCATCAAATAGTCCAAACACAATTGTGACAACCGAAGCTTTTTCTGAAGAGAAAATCAGACAATCAGTAAGGATTGTGAAGTCTAAATTGGCCTCAAATATAACTGGATCTAACAACAGAAAGAACGATGATAGAAAAGCTCTTTATGCATCTAAAGAAATGATACCTAAATCTACATCCATTACTGTAGAGAATCTAGAAAGTTTAAAGTTAAACAACAGTAGGACTATTTTTACAGAAATCAATCGGCATCAATTAACTGAAAGAGATATTTCTCACCTTATAAAAGAAGGAGAATACTTAGTAAAGAAAGACAAGAACAAAATCGTTTTTAACAGCAAACGATTCTCTTCTTATTCGATGTTTGGTGTTTATTCACGAAGGTTTTATGCAGGCTTTAATCTTGGCGTAAAAAAACAAGGAATGATTACATCCTTAAAAAAAGACTCTCCTCTGGCAGATTACCAACAAAGCAGTTTACTTGACTTTGGAAATAGCTTTGGAGGAACGGTTGGATTTATTCTATCTGACAATATTAACATTGAAGCGAACATTAATTTAAATTCTACATCAGGATATAAAAGAGCTTTTGATGCTGAAGAAATCTCTTTCCAAGAAAATTTAAATCTAAACTATACTACAATAAATTTATTAGCAAAAAAGATGAACAACAAATCTACCTTTGACAACAAAGTTTACTCAACCAACTTTATTGGAGGAGTTTATGTAAGCTATTTACGATCTGCTATTTCTACCATTAACGACATAACAAAATCTTTAGATGAATACAACAAAACTGATTATGGTATTGTTTTAGGAATTGAACAAGATAGATACATCTCAAAAACTTTGGTTGTTACTCCCGGAATAAGATACAATCAAGGACTTTCAAATATTGTCAATTCTGACAGTTATTTTGACAGCTCAATAAATTTCTCTTTAGAATTTAACTTAGGTGTTAAATATATTTTCTTGAAAAAAGGAAACTAAACCCCAACCTTTCTGACCTTTAAAACGTGTTAGTTATAAATCAACTTTAACTAAAATGACCTTATTCAAAAACATAATTTTCTCAGCTATTTTCTTAGGAATATTTGCTTTACATCCAAGTTTAAACAAAGGCAACACACCTATTACAGATCTTCAACACCTTGTTTATGGAAACTCTTTAGTTATTTCAACTAACAATTCAATCAATAAAGATTTTTTAGAAATAAAATGGGCTTGCACAGAGAAAGGAATTATTTGTAAAGATTTAATAATTTTCAAAAACGGGGAACAAATTAATGAAATCCCTTCAAAAAAAGGCAATCAGAAATTAGCCATTTATTATTGGGGAAATAAAATTGGAACTCTTCAACAAAATAAAGTTTCAGAAAAACAGGCTCACAAATACAAAATCGAACTTCTATCTAAAGATAATTCTTTGTTTTTTAAAGGAGAAATCACAGGCCCAACTCCATATTATGGAGCCCCCATCACAATAGCTTCTCTTTAATTTTTTTTATAAAAAAAAGGCTCCAAATTATTGGAGCCTTTTTCATACTATTTTTTTAATTACCCACATTTCGAATGGCCACAACTTTTACAATTTAAGCAGCCTTCTTCATAAACTAAAGAAGCTTCGCTACAGCTTGGACAAACATTTTCCGATGGTTTTGCTCCATCAGGAATAAAACGCTTTAATGACCGTGCCACACCTTTTTTCCAAGTATTTAAAGTCTCATCGCTTAAATGTAAGTTATTTACCATATCCACGACAAACGTTAATGGCATACCATGTCGTAATACTCCAGAAATTAATTTTGCGTAGTTCCAGTATTCCTTATTAAAGGTTCTAGATAATCCTTCGATAGTTGTTTTGTAACCATGACTATCTTCATACTGGAAATCGTAACGCGTTTTACCATCATCAGAATCACTTTTAATTACCCATCCCTTTTCTACATGAGATAAGATTGCAAAAGATTCTTCTGCTCCTCCAGTAAATATTTCATAAGGACGCCCATCTAATAAACCGATAACTGCAATCCATTTTTCACTTTCATTGTTAAACTTTACAATTTCAGCCTCTAATTTTGCTGGTCTTTTTGGAGCTTGAGTTTCTAAAAACGCATTGATTACCTTATCTTTTTCCTCTTCTTTCTTTTCATCATCAGAAATTAAGACTCCACTTCTTGACCCATCTCTATATACTGTAATCCCTTTACACCCCTCTTCCCATCCAGCTTGGTAAATTTTACTTACCATCTCTTCTGTACAATCATTAGGAACATTAACTGTTACACTAATTGAGTGATCTATCCATTTTTGAACAGAACCTTGCAATCTTACTTTCTCTACCCAATCAACATCGTTTGCAGTTGCTCCGTGATAAGGTGATTTTGCAACTACACCTTGTAACTCTTCTGAAGACATTGCTTCAACTTCATCCTTATCAAAACCATTCACCTCTAGCCAAGTCACAAATTTGTGATGGAAAACATGGTACTCTTCCCAAGAATCTCCAACTTCATCAACAAAATCGACTCTTGATTGCTTATCGTTAGGATTAATTTTTCTTCTTCTTTTGTAAGAAACCATAAATACTGGCTCTATTCCTGAAGAAGTTTGTGTCATTAAACTTGTTGTTCCTGTTGGAGCAATAGTTAACAATGCAATGTTTCTTCTGCCGTATTTAACCATATCATCATAAAGAGCAGGATCAGCGGCCTTAATACGGTTTATCATTGGGTTTTTCTCTTCACGCATTGCATCATAAACAGGAAAAGCACCTCTATCTCTAGCCATATCTACCGAAGAACGGTAGGCAGCTAAAGCTAACTTTTTATGTATATCTGTAGAGAAGGTCGTTGCTTCAGGTGTTCCATATTGGTAGTTTAATGCTGCCAACATATCACCTTCTGCTGTAATTCCCACTCCAGTTCTTCTTCCTTCAATAGCTTTGGTTTTAATCTTTTTCCAAAGACTCAATTCAGTTCTTTTAACTTCTTCTGTTTCTGGATCTGATTCGATTTTTCCAATAATCGTATTTATTTTTTCCATTTCTAAATCAACAATATCATCCATGATACGTTGAGCCATTCCTACATGATTATTAAACTTTTCATAATTAAATGTAGCTCCTTCAGTAAAAGGATTTTCTACGTAACTATATAAGTTAACTGCCAACAATCTACAGCTATCATAAGGACATAATGGAATCTCACCACATGGATTTGTAGAAACAGTTCTAAAACCTAAATCTGAATAACAATCAGGAATTGATTCATCAATTATTGTATCCCAAAACAAAATCCCTGGTTCAGCAGATTTCCATGCGTTATGAATAATCTTATCCCATAATCTTTTGGCATTTACTGTATTTGTAAATTGAGGAGTTTCTGAACTTACTGGATATTGCTGCTTGTAATCTGCACCAGATTTTACAGCCTTCATAAACTCATGGTCGATTCTTACAGAAACATTAGCCCCCGTAACTTTAGTTCCATCCATTTTAGCGTCTATAAAATGTTCTGCATCTGGATGTTTAATAGAAGTTGATAACATTAATGCTCCCCTTCTTCCATCTTGAGCAACTTCTCTAGTTGAATTAGAATATCGCTCCATAAAAGGTACAACTCCAGTAGAAGTTAATGCACTGTTTTTAACAGCACTTCCTCTAGGTCTTATGTGTGATAAATCGTGACCAACGCCACCTCTCCTTTTCATTAATTGAACCTGCTCCTCATCAATTTTCATAACTCCACCGTAAGAGTCAGAATTCCCATCATTACCAATTACGAAACAATTAGATAAAGAACCTATTTGATGATCGTTACCAATACCCGTCATTGGTCCTCCTTGTGGAACAATATATTTAAACCCCTTTAATACATCGTAAATTTCTTCTTCAGAATATGGATTGTCATACTTGCTTTCTACGCGAGCTATTTCTTTTGCCAAACGATTGTGCATTTGATCAGGATTACTTTCAAAAATATTCCCTTGAGAATCTTTTAAGGCATATTTATTAATCCAGACATTAGCAGCAAGTTCATCACCACTAAAATACTTTGTCGCTTCAACTAAAGCTTCATCAAAAGAGTATGTTTTTTTCACAGATTCGTCATTTTTTTGAGTTACCTCAGTTAAATTCTCTTGATTTTGATCTACAGCTTTAACTGTTTTATTTAATGTTTTCTCCATTTCTGAAAGGGTTTAATCGGTTATTTAAAAATAGAACTCTATTACTAAAATTCATAGTACAATTATAGAGCGAATGGCCGTTTATTTGACAATTTTCGCCCACTATATTTTTCAACAGGTTTTACAATGCAAGATAATTTGAAACACAAGGGTTTGCATCTTTTTTAACGAATGTTATTAACAAGCCTCTCTTAATTTAAAAAAAATAAGTAAAATGAGTCTTTCCACCTAATTTTGTGAAAAAAAATAATTACTCATCACTTTAAAACAGTTGATAAATAGATCTTAAAATAAGTTAGACTTCTACCGACTCTCTGAATTCAACAAGCAAGAGAATCATCTTAGGCTATACAACTCAAGTTTAGATCGCTTAATACATATTAAGTGTAAGATAAAATGAGTGAAAAAACCTAGTTTCTCTAAAACATATCAATCCTTATTTCTATTTTCAATTAGAATTTAATCACCTCTTTTAGTTGAATAATTTCCACCTCTCCAAACTGTTTTAATTGATCCTGATCCATTTTACTTTTATCCCCATAAATGGTTATTACCCTTGGCTTTCCTTTTATAGAACTTTCGTAAAACTTAACTATTTGATCCATAGTTAAATTCTCGTATTGTTGGTAGGCATCAATATTAGGATCCTGTTTAAATCCCTGATTTTGATAATATGAAATATGCTCATCAAGTTTTTTAAAATTAGGGTAGCTACTTACTGTACTTAATTTTAAGCTTTTTTGTAAAGAATTTATTCTTTCAGGTTTCTGAGGCATATTATTCATTAAGCTATCCAATACTGTTATAGCTTTAATTGTTTTATCTGCCTGACAACCAATGTAACCATAAAAAAATGCGTTAGATTTTACAGGAAAAATGTATCCTCCTCCTGTAGAATAAGCCAATGAACGATACTCTCTTATTTCTTGAGTGATTATTCCACTAAACCCGCCAGCAAAATAACTGTTAAATGCTTTGAGTTTTGCATACTCAGAGAAGTCACGTTTATCATCTGGAATATAAAAGTAAACCTGACTTTGAATTGCCTTTTTATCATGAACTATAATTACTTTGTTTTTAGATAAAGGCGCTCTTTCTCTTTCTAAATAAGGCTCTTCTTTATCATTACTAAACAGATCAACTTCTTTTTCTAAGGCACTTTTAATATCATTAAGTGAAACATTTCCAACATAAGAAATTTCTGTTTTATAGTATTCAACAACAGTTTTATAAATTGCGATTAATTCAGAAGGACTCATCTTGTTAATTTCCTTCTGAGAAAACCTTAATAAAAATTTAGATTGACTTTTACATTGGGCATAACTGAGAAGTGCACGCCCCATTAAAGATCTGTCTCGCTTCTCTCGCTTCCGGTCTAGTTTTACCGTTTTCAACATTAAAGCAAAGCCTTTTTCATCCTCTTTAGGCTCTTTCAATAATAATTAATTAATGCTATTGCAGATTTCAAGTTAACATCACTACCGTTTACAGTTAGAGTAATATAGTTCTCATTACAAGAAAATAAATAACTACACCCAATATTGCTAAATGCTTTCTTTAATTCTGAATATGAATATTTTCCTGCGCCTGAATAATTCATTAAATCAACAGCAACTTTTAGATTTTCATTATTTAATTGACCCTTTTTAAACTTTACTGTTAAGTAAAACAAGTCATTTACTGGGTTAGTCGTTTTTATTAAAGAGTGACTTTTATAAATAGTTGTTTTCTCCACATCATTCTCAAAATCTAAAAACTTAGGTTGAAACGATTGCGATGGAATATTCTTGAAGCTTTTCGCATAAATTGAACTGTCTTTTTGAGTTCTTGAAACAGCTTTAAATGGCGGCTTGTCTAATTTTACTTTTTTAGGAAACCCTGTTCTCGATATTATTTTAGACCTTTGCTTACCAAAATATTTTTGAGCTACTCGAACAATATCCTCCTTGGTTACTTCATTTATTTTCTTAGGATAATCCATATAATCTTTCCAAGGTATTCCTTGACTAAACGCTGTTCCGATTGCAACACCTCTACCATCCAATTGCTCCATCTCTTGCTGAAACTGTTTACTCAACTCAAATTTAGAGGTATTAAATAAATCAGAAGAAAAGTCTCCCACTTTGAGCTTATTAAATACTGCCTCAATTTTTTTATCCGTATTCCTTATCGATTGGATAAATGGCTTAGGAATAGCAATAACGGAAAAAGATCCTGTGTGATTATATTTTTGTGGTATTCCGAAAACAAACATAACCTCATTATTTTCAGACAGCTGATCCATTAAACCTGTTTCTGAATCATTTGTAATCATATTTTCACACGCATCTAAAGCAACTCTATCTGTATGATTATGAGGAACAGTTTGCCACCCTAAAATTTCTATTTTAATTGGCGTTATTCTTATTTTCTTAACCAAACCTTCAGCCAAAGGTTCTAATTCTGGCAATTGCAAAATGGGAGCTTCTCTACCCGACAAGGCTTTAAATTTTTCAGCAATAAGCGGCAACACTTCTTTACGATTAAAGTTACCTGTAAGAATTAATGCCATATTTTTGGCTACGTAATGTTTTTCATAAAAGGCTTTCATTTTTATTAATGAGGGCTTTTTTAGATGCTCAACAGTTCCTAAACCCCCC
>CEWR01157901.1_pt1 | contig 13201 bp, 11 predicted proteins | sample 356321 | NCBI WGS metagenome assembly CEWR01 (sample SAMEA2621551, study PRJEB7988) | marine metagenome | biome: marine biome (ENVO:00000447); feature: mesopelagic zone (ENVO:00000213); material: "saline water (ENVO:00002010), including plankton (ENVO:xxxxxxxx)" | depth 790 m
AAGCTGGGATAATTTCAGTGAATCACCACGATGGTCAGCAAAGCGAATTACTTCATCACGTTGGTAATGGTGTCCTAGTATAATAAGTCGATTTCCTAATTCTTCCTTTGCTTTATATATTCGTTCGTCGACTTCTTGCTCGATCAGTTTATAATATTTATCTGGGATGGGCTGCGAATACATTCTAGCTATTCTCCAGTAAAAAGCATACATAAATTTGGTAGAGTGTATACGAGTCATCTGAGCTTGTCAAATTTTTTACGCCTAAATGTCAAATAAAATAACGTCAAGTTTGCCTTATAATGTTAATAAGAGCACCCCGTTAACCAAAATCTTAATCATTAACATGTTAGGATAACATGCCATTTTGACACAATGACATGCAGCATGTCGCTTCCAAAATGACACACTTTTCTAATAACCCAACTACCTTCCCCACACAAACCCCATTTTTATGTTTTGGCATTTAAATTGCTAGGTTAACGGGTTAAATGATAAATATAAATTTGTGAACTCAGTTACAATTCGATAGTTTTCAACAGGCAAAATCCCCCTGAATTTCAGAGCGAGGCTTTTGTATTCTATATAAAGGTTTACTTTCAAAATCACTGTCCATTTTTACTTGACATTTTTTCGTTTATAATGGTATTTTAAGCCTTTCAACCACTGATAGAATTGAAGGTTTGATTAGTACTGTAAAAAGCAAGCAATAAGGCAAGTTCACGGCACAAATTAGCCATCGTTGCTTCTTCTATAAGCTCGGATGGAATATTTAAAAGAAAACCCACTTTAATCATTTGCCTTTAATATATTAGGAATCCAACCACAGAGTTTAAGAGGTTAATATGCTAGAAGAACAGCAACCAAGCATGGAAAACCAACCAGATGTTGCCAAGGAAGACGAAACAGACATTGTTGAAAGTGATGAAGGCACAGTTGTAGATGAAGACACAGTTGTAAGTGATGAGGCAGCGAAATCAGAGGAGGAGAGCGAAGCCCCTCCCTCTATAGAAAACGAAATTAACCAACTAAAATCAGAGTACGAAGTGAAACTTGATCAAATGCTCCGCACAGTTGCTGAATATGAAAATGCAAAGAAGCGTGCTATTCGTGATAAGGAAGAATTCCAAAAGTATGCAGTTGAAAGTGTTATAAAGGATCTCATACCAGTAATAGATAGTATGAACCGTGCTACTGAATCACCAAAGGAGTCAACAGACTTTGACTCTCTTCATGAAGGAATCCAGTTGATTCAAAAACAGATTCATAATGTTCTTGAAAGAAGTAATGTTTCAACCATTGATGCTGTTGGTGAAAATTTCGACCCTAATTTGCATGAGGCGATAGCACAAGTCGAATCGGATCTTCCTGCGAATGCAATTGTTGAGGAATTCCAGGTTGGGTATAAGTTGCGTGACCGCGTGCTGCGTGCATCAATGGTTTCAGTCTCACAAGGACAATCTAATCCAGAAATAGACGAAGAAGATACGAAAGAAGAAGTATCCAAAGACAAGGAGGACACAACAGATGAGTAAAGTAATTGGCATCGATCTTGGTACAACAAACTCCTGCCTAGCTATTCTTGAAGGCGGAGATCCTAACGTAATACCTAACGCTGAAGGTGCTAGAACAACGCCTTCGGTTGTTGCTATGTCTAAAGAAGGGGAACGTCTAGTTGGCCAACCAGCTAAGCGCCAAGCTGTAACCAATCCAGAAAATACTGTTTTTTCTACCAAGCGTTTTATAGGCAGACGCTACAACGAAGTAGCGGAAGACATAGGTAGAGCTCCATACAAAGTAACACAGGGAAGTAATGAAAGTGTACAAATCAAAATGGGGGATCAGGAGCTCTCTCCTCCTGAGATTTCGGCTATGGTGCTACGAAAACTGAAGGAAACAGCCGAAGACTACCTTGGTGAAGAAGTAACACAGGCTGTAATTACAGTCCCAGCATATTTCAATGACTCACAACGTCAAGCAACTACAGATGCAGGTCAAATTGCAGGTCTTGAAGTTTTGCGAATTATCAATGAACCAACTGCAGCTGCTTTGGCTTATGGACTGGAAAACAAAGCTGAGGAAAAAATCGCTGTTTATGATCTCGGTGGTGGGACCTTCGATATCTCAATTCTTGAAATTGGTGAGGGAGTTTTTGAAGTCAAAAGTACAAACGGCGATACCAATCTGGGTGGCGATGACTTCGACCAAGAAATTGTCGACTGGCTAGCAGAAGAATTCAAAAATGAGAATGGAATTGACCTTCGCGATGATCCAATGGCTCTCCAACGTCTTAGAGATGAAGCAGAAAAGGCGAAATGTGAATTGTCAGCCACACTCCAAACTGAGATTAACCTGCCTTTCATCTCAGCTGACGCAAGTGGTCCCAAACACCTAAATGTTTCCCTGAGTCGAGCGAAGCTTGAACAATTGGTAGGGGACTTAGTTCAGCGAACAATTACTCCATGCCAACAAGCCCTAGCAGATGCCGAACTTAACGCATCTGAGATTGACCAAATCGTTTTAGTTGGCGGGCAAACTAGAATGCCAAAAGTACAAGAGCAAGTCGAGGAATTCTTTGGAAAAGAATGTCATAAAGGAGTAAATCCAGATGAAGTCGTTGCAATAGGTGCAGCAATTCAAGGTGGTGTTTTGTCTGGAGATGAAGGTGTAAAAGACATACTGCTTCTCGACGTTACCCCACTCTCACTGGGCATCGAAACCCTCGGTGGAGTCTTCAGCCGCTTAATTGAGCGAAACACTACAATCCCAACTAAGAAAAGCCAAACCTTTTCAACTGCTGCGGATAATCAAGAGTCTGTAACTATACACGTCTTGCAGGGCGAACGCGAAATGTCCGTCTACAACCGTACACTCGGCCGGTTCGACTTACTGGGGATTCCGTCGGCCCCAAGAGGTTTACCACAAATTGAAGTCACGTTTGATATTGATGCAAACGGCATCGTTCATGTTTCTGCCAAAGACCTAGGAACCGGCAAGGAACACAAGATTCGAATTGAGTCTTCTAGTGGGTTATCTGACACAGAAATTGACGAAATGGTTAAAGATGCTGAGTCTAATGCAGAAGAAGACAAAACTAAGAAGGAATCTGTCGAAACCCGTAATAATGCTGATTCCTTGGTCTATTCAACTGAGAAATCCCTTGAGGAATATGGAGATAGTGTATCAGCAGAAGATCGAGAAGCAATACAGAGCGCGATTGACAAATTGAAAGAAACGCTGAAAAGCGAAAACATCGAAGCCTTAAAAGCAGATACTGAGGCTCTGACTACCGCTTCCCACAAACTTGCAGAAGCGATGTATGCAAAAGCAGCAGCTGATGCACAAGCACAGGAAGCTGGTGGTGAAGGCCCCGGTGCAGACTCAGGCCCAGATGTAGACGCAGATACAGATGAAACTGTGATTGATGTTGAGGCTGAAGAAGTCACTGATGCTGAGGAAGATACGAACTAAAATTCCAAGCAATTTGAAACCTCACATTCTTCAAAACCTGAATATAGCCAAGAATTCTGGCATGGGTTATTCCTCTACCATTGTAATTCAAGCTACAATAGTCTTTTTAAATCAACTCAGAATATTTACTGGATAATTAATGCTTAAAAATAAATTGGAAGAAATTGAAGCCAAGTTTCTAGAAATTGAAAAGAACTTGGTAGACCCGGATCAAATAGCGGATCCGAAGCGTCTTCATCAGCTTTCCAAGATGCATTCGGATACTGCCCCTATCGTGTCAGTCTACACTGATTACAAAAAGCTCCTCGGGGACATTGAAGAAACTGAGTTGATCATTGCTGAAGATGATGATGATGAGTTTCTAGACTTGGCAAAACAAGAACTGGAGACTCTCGTCATAAAACGAGAAAAGATGGAAGAAGAAATTAAAATCCTACTGATCCCTAAAGATCCAAATGATCATAGAAATGTTATTGTAGAAATCCGCGCAGGTACAGGAGGAGAAGAAGCAAGCCTATTTGCTGCAGAACTTTTTAGGATGTATTCTCGACATGCCGAGAAATCCAACTGGAAAGTTGAGTTGTTGAGTCAAAGTGCAACCGGTCTGAAGGGATTCAAAGAGGTCGTTTTCCTGATTGAAGGGGAGGACGCATACAGTAAACTCAAGTTTGAAGGCGGGACGCATCGGGTTCAACGGGTACCCTCCACCGAAACGAGCGGCCGAATCCATACTTCGGCTGTAACTGTGGCTGTCCTGCCTGAAGCGGAGGAAGTAGATATCCAAATAGACCAAAACGACTTGAGAATCGATACATTCAGATCTTCCGGACCTGGGGGGCAGAGCGTTAACACCACTGACTCGGCCATTCGAATTACTCATTTACCGACGAACTTAGTTGTGTCCTGTCAGGACGAAAAATCCCAGCATAAAAACAAGGCTAAGGCAATGAAGATCTTGCGATCTAGATTGTTAGAGCAAACAAAATCTGAGCAAGATGCTGAAAGAGCAGAAACAAGAAGAACAATGGTTGGCAGTGGCGACCGAAGTGAGAAAATCCGCACTTACAACTTCCCTCAAGGACGTGTAACAGACCACCGGATAGGTCTGAGTATCTACCAGCTTGAAAGCACACTTGATGGCGAAATTGAGCCCTTCATATCCTCACTTATCTTGGCTGAGGGTGCGGAGAAACTGAAGAATCTGGAAGCGTGAAAACTTGGACTGTCATTGAGCTTGTCGAGTGGACAACCAAGTTTTTAAAAAGTTCTGGCATTCTGAGTGCCCGCTTGGACGCAGAACTTTTGCTCAGTCACGCTTTAAAGAAAGACCGGCTACAGTTATACCTCGATTTCGATATGCCAGTATTCCATCCTAATCTTTCGACCTTCCGTACACTCGTCAAAATGCGATCAAGTCGGGTTCCAATCAGCTACATAACAAATTCCCGCGAATTTATGTCACTAAGTTTCTATGTTGATGAACGAGTGCTGATCCCTCGACCGGAAACCGAAATACTGGTTGAAACTGTCTTGAGTTTGCAAAAAACGCCATGCCATATCCTTGAAATTGGCACAGGCAGTGGGGCCATCGCTGTTAGTTTGGCAGTGAACCAGCCAACATGGAAAATCATCGCTACAGATATATCCAAAGCAGCGATTGATGTTGCCCAACATAATACAAAACAGCACCAATGCGAGGAGCAAATCACTTTTGTAACCGGAGATCTTTTCGAACCAGTTACAAAACTGGATATTCTCAAATACGATTGGATTATTTCAAATCCACCCTACATAGGAACCAAAGATGCTAACGAACTCGCAACCGATGTTAGGGATAACGAACCTGAAGTGGCTTTGTTTGCTGGATGTAGTGGGTTGGATATCATCCAAAGATTGATTGCTGACACACCAAAATTCCTGAAGTCAAAAGGAAAACTAATGCTTGAAATTGGTCATAACCAAAGCCAGCAAGTTCAAGATTTGATCAATTCAAATCCTGCCTACATGAACTACAATATCATTCCAGACCTTTCTGGTATTGATCGCTTTATCTTGGCCACAATCTGAAAATGGATCTTAATACCTTAATTACAAATCGAGATAACACTGAAGTTCAACCTCTAAACAGTGGACGTTTGTCGTTACATTATTGAATATCAGAGACGGTCAACCGTGTAGGCATCTAAAAGTTTATCATTAATCTCCAAACCGAACCCAGGAGTATCCGTTAAGGAAAAACAGCCGTTATCTGGAGTTGGCCGTAGCAATCGAAACAACTCATTTTCAGCTGTCTGCTGTGACAAGCCAAAAGTTTCTGCCATACAAAACATTGGCAAACAGGCAATCAAGTGTAATCCCCACGGAGTACCCGCTTGGTGCGGCCAAGTTGGAATTCCTATTTCAGCAGCTTCGTAGGCAATCCTGAGACATTCACCGAATCCACCCGCCCAGCTAATATCTGGTTGTATCATATCAGCTGCTTGCCAACGCAGAAGTTCACGGAATCCATAACGGGTGAACTCATGTTCACCTGAAACAATCCAAGTGTCTTCAACCTGTTGAACGAGCTTGGCCATCCCTTCATAATTATCCAAGGCAATAGGTTCCTCAATCCATTTGAGCCCCAAATCAGATGTTACCTCAGCAAACCTAAGCGTGTAATCGACATCCCATCGCAAGTAGATATCTACCATCAGTTCCACATTTTTCGGTATTGCTTGACGAGCACAACGTACAATCTCCAGATTCTCAGAAAAGCCGATATCTCCTTGGGAAGGACCGTTTCGCAAAGGAATCTTACAGGCTGCAAACCCCTGATCCGCGTAGGATTTGGCATCTGTACCTGTTGCATAAGCAGGAACGACTAACCTAGGTTGATCAGTAATTAAACGACAAACTGGCATATCCAGAATTTTCCCGCAGAGATCCCATAAAGCCAGATCAATACCACTTAAAGCATAAATTACCAGTCCTCGCCGTCCATAGATGGAGGTAATATGATACAGGTCATCCCAAATTGAGTCTACATCGAGCGGATCCTGATCCAAGACAAAATACCGAATATGGCGGTCGATGATCAACGAAGCAGCCAAACCACCTCCACCCAAACCATAACCTTTTAACCCTTTGTCAGTAGTAATTTCAACCATCAGTGCTCCTGCTTGAGTGGCAAAAGGACCACGCCAATCAACATGGTTACTGGGAACCGAAGAAGCGACAAAATCAGATTGATCATCAAGCGTGGAAAAAGCCATCGATTCCATAGTCGCCGGGTTGAGATTAATGTGCCACGTCCGGATTCCAACGATTTTGTGACGTGTTGGAACCTTTCGTTTCAAATCTTCAAATCGATCTTGCATCGATGCCATGATGTTGTTAAATCCCTTCAACATAATAGTTTTCCCATGCAATTGAAAGGAGATTACTGAACACAAATTTTGGCAACTTAATTGTTGGCTTTTCCATTTCCAAGCTGATACCTATCCACGAAGTTGGATGTATTCTGGTTGGGCAATCTGCATCTCTTGTGGAACCAGTCCCTGAAGAATTGCTTCTAGATCATTAGTAACGATGCGGCCAATATTATGTAGTGCTTCTCCTATGGCACCCGCACGATGAGATGAAAGAATCACATTTGGCAGTTTACGTATAGGATGATCAAGCGGCAACGGTTCTTCCGGATACACATCGATGGCAGCTTTGAAACACCCTTCAACCAGCATCTCAGTCAAAACATCAAAATCAACAACATGCGATCTGCTAAGCAAAACAAATATAGACTCAGCTGAGATACGATTCAAGAGTTCTCGATTCAAGAGGGCCCGGTTGGAAATCGCAGGTACGGCTAAAACGAAAATGATACGCGAGGTAGCCAACAATAAATCTAGATCAACTGGTGTGACACCCTGAGTCCGCAGGTAAGCATCTGTTAACCACGGATCATATACCTGTATTGGACAACGAAACGGTTCCAGTAAAGGCTTCAAGGAACGAGCCAAACCTCCAAAACCAATGAAACCAACCGGTTTATCGTATAACAAAAATGTCTCACCAAATTCCAAGTGACTCCAGTTAGCTTTTCCCTGACGGAAAGCCGAATCGTTCCAAACGATCTGACGTGCAGCAGCAATTGCCATTCCTAATCCCATCTCAGCCACGGCAGGTCCAAAGGCAGGCGAACAACTAAGTACATTAATACATCGCGAAAAACAGGTAGCATAGTCTAAATATCTGGGAGACGGGAACCCACCACTCACTTCTAAAATAGCTCGCAATTGAGGAAACTTTGAAACCTCACCATAATGCCAATTCCCAGTGATAATAGCAACCACCTGGTCTTTAACCGTATCTACCTCTTCCATGGGCATCGGTTTGTTTTCCCCCCATATCAAGTCAACCAAAGAACGAAGTCGTTCCAAATCTTCTGGCAGAAATATTTTCTCCAACTGACGTCCATGCGGATCGAGAATCACTTTTTCCTTCATTATGCCATCCTGATTCGATCTTTTCTGATTAAACAAACATATTTGGACTTAGACTCAATCTATAGTCTCTCAAGTCTCTCATTCAGGTTTTTGCTTCTGAGCTCAGCCCGATAGTTTTTCTTCCTCCAATGCAGTTTGTAATTGTAGCAACAAATCATCAGGAGGCTCAAAAGGGATATCAATTGGTTGTCGATAGATAGCACTAGCGTACAATCCCAAAACCACGTTCCATTGGTGGAGTGCTATTTTGAGATTAGTTTCAACAGGTTTGGCATCGTTTTCAATCCATTGAAACATAGCGTTGGTCAGATTGGCTTGGGCCACATCATTATACCGATTCCGATCTTCAAAAGAGATCTCCCCACTCTGAGAATCGTCAGGCGAAGAAATTGACCAGCGACCAAATTCCTCAAAAATAACATGACCCCGCTCAGCATACCCAGCCAAATGAGTGTGTTTATAAATCTCCGAACCATCTATAATTTCTGGTGCTGTAAGACCTGTACTCCATAGTCCATAAACGCCATTAGCAAACATCACTTGGGCAACCGAGGTATCTGGTGCAGGATATAAGCTATCAAACCCACCTGCACCACTAATATTGCCAAAAACCCGCGTCACAGGTGAATCACCATTCAGCGACATAGCCCAGTCAATCATATGAGTTCCTTGAGCAGATAAATTCATCCGAGCAAAAAAATTGATCCACAATAAGTCGCCGAGATTTCCAGAGCGAAGTGCTTGACGACAGTCCACCAACCGTGGATGCCACCGAAACTGCTTACCAACACCAAACTTGGTGTCGGAGCTGGCTTCTAATTGACACAATTTCTGCCAGTCCTCAACACCACAAGCGATGGGCTTTTCAACCAAGCAGGCCATAACACCAAGATCCGATATCATCTGCATCAAAGGAACCCATTGATCTGGCATGGTCACAATGTGTACCAGATCCGGTCTTTCTTTCTCTATCATTTCCATTGCACTTGCATAACCAGTAATACCATAAGCCAAAGCAAATTTTTGGCGGCGTTCGGCATTAGATAAATTAGCACAAGCAACTAAGTCACCCCGATCAACCAACTGATAAGCTTTTGCATGACCATGTGCGCGTCCTCCACACCCAATAATCGCGCAACGATATTTTTCCATTGTCATCTCAATCTAAACTGTGCCAATCGTGCTGTGTCTTAAACTCGGGCGAACTTGCGAAACGCACGCCAATCCGAAGGAGCTTGACCTCCGGGATAGGAAGTCGAAACTTCACCGACATACAAATTACCTTGTGAATCAATAGCAATACTATGAGGTGAAAAAAACCTGCCCTCACCAGTTGGATTTGCTTCTCCCCACTCCATTTTAATATTTCCACTCATATCCCTTACAGTTATGCGAGCATTTGGACTAGTAAAATCAGCCTCTTTTTCCAAATTCATAAATATACCTCCGATTTCTGCCACATATAGGTTACCATCAACATCAGCACACATATCGCATGGCCAATAGATATCACTCCATTGTTCAATATACTCTCCTTCAGAGTTAAAAATTTGGATCCGACAATTTTGCCGATCAGCGACGTAAACCCAACCATCTTTATCCACGTGGACACTATGCGGCGTCTCAAATTGACCAACCCCACCACCCGGTTCTCCCCAAGAGAGAAGCAACTTCCCTTCTGGGGAAAACTTGTGAACGCGTGCATTCCCATACCCGTCGGTTACGTATAATTCACCTTCAGGTGATAGTGCAACCCAGGTAGGAAAATTAAAAGGTGGTCCTGATCGCACAATAGCTGATGGCTGATCTCCCCAAACATAACCTGTATCAGCAGGATTGTCCGCGGTTTCAATTACCATCAACTGTTCACCATCTGCCGTAAATTTATAGACTGCATGACCAAAATCATCAACACAAAAAATCGTGTCATCGGGCCCAATAAATATACAGTGAGGACGTTTGAATAAATCATCTCCCCAAGATTTCAACAAACTTCCATCCGGATTGAAAACCACTATGCCATTTTTTTCCCGGGTAAAGGCATATACACGATCCTGTGAATCCACAGCAACACCAGGAGTATCCTCGAATGCCCATCCCGATGGAAATTCCCCCCAGTCTCTGACTTCACGATAGGTAAATTGAGCAGCACCAACTTCTCTCATACGATCTCTTTCTCCTTAACATTGATCAAATCTGGCAAACATCGTTTGGAATTATAAACCCTTATCATCTATGCAAATAATCTGTAATATACAGCCAAATGATATCATTCAAATTTTTCGAGACTCCCCATTTAGGTATTTTGACAGTCAGAAAGCTTCAACTGTCAATTTCACATGAGTTCCCTTGAATCAGGGGTAGGAATAACACTAAACAGGAAAGTAATTTGGTCAGTTTGGAAAATTCTAGTCTATGGAGCTAGGTTAGTATATCCTGCCAAATACAGCAAGAACTTTCTACAGAGGAGGGACAGATCTTTTCCATAGTAACGTGGAACCATCTGGCACGGTATTAATCTCAGCAGGAGGAACTGGACTATTGAAAATGTAGGGGAATGGTGCTTGGATATCTACGATCCAAAATTTTACCTTAACAGCGACAACCCACATAACCCTCGTAGCTCCAGCACTTCCCAAGTCGGCACAAAATACGCTGTTATCCGAGGGAGGGATCTTGGTATCAAAGTAACAATCAGTTACGTTCCGAAAATCGTAATTTTGCCAATGCCAGGGCGTCACTTTCTCATCTCGGGTTCGGTATGTAAGACCAATATCTAAAGTAACAACATGGAACACTAAAGGGAAATAAATGACACCTTTCCTAAAAAAACCGAAGACAATTCTCTTACTACGAGAGGCGTGCAACTTCTCCAGTTTCAGAGGATTTCATAGCCGCGTCAAAAACTCGCATAACCTCTAAAATCTGTGCTGGCGTAACAACAAGTTCCTTCCCATAGTTCAAGACATCAGCAATATTCTGGTAATAAGATTTCCACGAACCACAAACCGGTTCGACAACAATCTTTTCTTCGTTGCCACTAGCAACAGTTATAACATTAGCATAATTTTCTGGTGTTTGCTCCGCGGCATCAATGTTACCAGCCTTCATCGCTAAATCTTGCGGATCAAGACCAAACTTGACCAACCCACCAAGATTTCCTTGCACATACCATCTGGGTTTCGGGCTCTTTGCCAGATTGCTGATTTCAATTTGATATCTAACATCATTTTGGTAGGTCATAATCAGATTGGCATAGTTTCCAATATCAATGTCCCATTGATCAGTATAGTAAATATCACAATAGACTGTTCTGACGGGTGAATCGATCAACTGAAGGGCTTGATCAACGAGATGAGAAGGCCAATCAAATAAGATACCGCCACTTTGTATTTTGGATCCACGCCACCCCCACCCACGTGGTCGATCGTACTGCATGATTGAAACCTGATAAAGATATGGATTTCCAAGTAACCCATCATCAATCACTTTCTTGACAGTCAAGTAATCCCAGTCCCAACGGCGATTGTGAAAAATGCTCAAGAGTACGTTGTTTTGTTCACTGGAAGCAATCATTTTTTCTGCTTCCAGTGCGTTCAGGCACATAATCTTGTCTGTAACAACATGCTTGCCCGCTTTCATAGCCTTAATTGCCAATTCGGCGTGGACGTTATGTGGTGTTGCCAATACCACGAGATCTACTTTATCATCAAAAATCAGTTGATCTATACTTTCATAGATCCGTGCCTCTGAATAGTGCTTGGCAGCTTGTCGACGCCGCTCAGGATCACGTGTGGCAATCGCGTACAGGTCGATTCCGCTAGCCAAACCAATCAGGTAAGAATGGTAGTACCGACCAGCAGCACCATATCCAACGACGGCAGCATTAACCATTGTTCACTTCTCCACCAGTGAGAACATCACATTTAGGGACAGCCATCTTCTTAACGGTTAATTTACCCACTATTTAAGTAACATAATTATAAGGAGTGACATCAGGCAGGATAATTTTAACACAACAGGGGAGAATTCTAGTAGCTAGACTACTATTTGATCTTTAAATCTCTATCGGCGTTCTGGAAAAACGGCAGACTTCGGGTTGGCAACAGCAACGCTTCCTATATTATGACAATTGGTAACTCTGGTAACCTCTTTCAGTCTTAGCAAAACTGAGTGAGATCAAGCATGCTAAGACCAAGAAACGTTGTTTTCAATGATCTACGCTTTGCAAGGCCAAATTGCCGATACCTTCCGCATGTACACACATAGGCTGATTCTATAAGCAGAACCCTCCAAAACAAGGCTTCAACTAGATCACATAAGCACTTCTAGTTTTCAGAGAATGCAACTGCAGAACATCAGAATCTAGTACTGGGTTTTAACATTCCCCCAAGTAGCAGCAAGCTTTTCAATACTGTCCACTGACATGGCTAAATCAATTCCGCCTTCATAGATGGGTTTAAGATCATCTTCACTTAGTGCTGTATCAAAGACCATCACCTCATCCACGGTGATCTCCCCATATCTGGGATCACAGCATTGATCACGTCCAATCCAGAGTTCTTTAGCTTCTTCTGCCGCAATCGGTGTCTTGGTAAGTTGCAGTTTACTTTCAACTTTGCCATCAATAAGAATCCGCCAATCTCCTGTTTTGCTATCGAAGGTTCCTGTATACATATGCCACTTGGTAATGTCTTTGGGGCCAACTTCGCCGTCTCTCCAACCACCGGGCTTGTTCCAACAACCACCATTGCAAATGGGGAAAGAAACAGTTACACCACCCTGGTTATTATGAATAATATAGGCATTCCTCTTAGACATAATGAATCCATGGTTATTCCATCCTGGAGCAGCGCTTTTCACCCAAGCTGAAACAGTAATGGCCTTCGTTGGGTTTGCATGTGCCTTAATGTTGACAAAACCACTTTTACCATCAAACTCTATGGCTTTACCAAACTTGCCATCTACCCATTTACAGCCACCTTCAAGTTCCCCTGTAAGTTCATTGCCAGAGTCGTCTTTTGTTTTTTTTCCTGAACCTTCGTCAAACTTCCATAACCCAGCAAGATGCTTTTCGTAATCGAATGCAAAACTTTGACTTGTTAGCACCAGCCCCATAAAAATCAGACCGATACATATCAAGGTTATTCTCGATACTCTAACTTTCATCTATCGTTATCTCCCTGTGTTTTTTTAATTGCTACAACTGAATTGGCAAATAATATTTCAAATCCCCATTCAGATAA
>CEWR01148780.1_pt1 | contig 13172 bp, 13 predicted proteins | sample 356321 | NCBI WGS metagenome assembly CEWR01 (sample SAMEA2621551, study PRJEB7988) | marine metagenome | biome: marine biome (ENVO:00000447); feature: mesopelagic zone (ENVO:00000213); material: "saline water (ENVO:00002010), including plankton (ENVO:xxxxxxxx)" | depth 790 m
CCTGTCCACCGGTTCAGAATAAACGATGGGACGCTCAAGGAAACATTCGTGACCATCAACAATGCAGGCGAGTTGGTCGAAGAGTTCGGAGCGCCTTCGACTCCGCTCATCTCACGACGTCTCGAAAACTTGGGGCGCCCACTGCCAGAAGGGTTCAAGGGCGAAGTCAATTTGGACATATCGCCTTGGATGGAACGAGTGTCCAGAGTATTGGATCGGGGTTTTGTAATAACGATCGACTATGGGCATGAGGCCGAGCAGCTGTACTCTGCCAAACGATCAATGGGAACGCTTCAGACCTATTTCCGACATACCGACGGCTCCAGTCCGTACCAGCGCATAGGGCGTCAGGACATTACGGCGCATGTCGATTTCACCGCGGTGGTGGATGAGGGCAGAGCGTCGGGCCTTTCTCCTCTGGTCTTGCTCAGCCAAGCTGAATTTCTTAACGATATCGGCATGAGAGAGATTGAGAAGGATATCAGCGAATTGAAAATAGATGCTTATGAGCGCGATGCCAACCTCACGGCCATTCGCGAACTTGTCAAACCCGGCGGCCTGGGTAGCTACTTAGTATTGATCCAGCAAAAGAGGACTGGCGTGCGAAGTTTCGAGTCGCTTATTCTTGACGCATCACGAACAACGGCCCTGCCTGCTCCGCTGCTCCGACCCGAACATATCCCGTTATTTGCCGGCCGACTCTCTCAGACTGAATTTACGATAGACCATCTCTGGCCGTTCGATCAGGATCAGCATGAAGATCAAAGTCCCTGACCGAGTCCAAAGCATTTCAGCCATTAGATTCCTCATTTGCTTCGTCTTCTGGGTCGGGTCGGGGTGAGCTTTTTCTTGCGGTTGTGATGAACCCTGTGTGGCCGATCATCCGGTGGGATGGCCTGACGCTTCGTCCTCCGACCGACCAGGGACGCATTGTGACTTCCATCGTCTCAATGAGGTTGAACGTTCCCTGTTCCCGCAATGCGAGCGTCAGATCGTGGACCTGAAGTATCGTTGGCAGGAAGCTGAACAGCATCCCGCCGGGAACCAGTTTGTCCGAGGCGTGAGGCACAACGTGCCACGGTTCAGGCAGGTCAAGCACTAGCCTGTCAATGCCATCATCCTCAATGCCCTCGTAGATGTTGTTTTGCTTCAACGTGAGGTTATGAGGATCGGAGTTCGCCAACTTTACGTTCGCTAACGTTTGATCCAGCATATCCTGGCGTGTGTCATAGGAAATCACCTGCCCGGATTCTCCAACCGCCCTCAGGAGGGTCATCGTGGTCGCTCCAGAGCCTGCGCCCGCCTCCAGCACTTTTGCGCCAGGGAATATGTCTGCGTACACCAGGAGGGTTGCCAGGTCTTTAGGATACATCACGGTGGCGATTCGGGGCATCCGCAACGTGATGTCCGCCAGCGTTGGCTTGTAAGCGATGATTCTGTGGCCGGAAGGCGACGTGAGCCAACTGCCATAGGGCATTCCGATTAGCTTGGACAGATCGAAGTTGCCGACATGGGACTCAAATCGGTTGTCCTGTGTCAGTTGGACGAGGTATTGACGGTCTCTGCGGTCGACGATCAGAGCCTGGTCGCCCTCGCTGAATACGTGCTCTTTTGGGGTCGAGTCATCACTCATGGGGTATCACGCTCGTTATCAGATTTCCCTCGTATTCTAGCCGATCGATGAATCGCAGAAACAGTGTGGGCGGGTCAATCAACCCGCCCACACGTGGATATTATCGCGATGTTGTGATCTAGAGCTTGTCGATCTCGGCCATGATCGCTTTTGGATCGATGTCCGCGGCGTTGCCGAACTCTTGTTTCCAACGGACGATGCCTTCTTTGTCGATTATGAACACCGATCGATTGGCTGTGCCACGCTCTTCGTTATACACCCCATATAGTTTAGACATCGCGCCTTTCGGCTCGAAGTCGGCGAGAAGGGGGTAGGGAATCGATCCCACTGAAGCCGCGTAGGCTACCTGAGTCGGTCGAGCGTCTGTGCTAATACCCAGAACCTGGGTATCTCTCTCCTCAAATCCAGAATTGAATATCCGGAATGTGGAGACCTGGTGCGTTCAACCGCCTGTGAATGAGAATATGTGGAACGATAGAACGACGTTGTTCTCGCCTTTGAAATCGCTAAGACTGACTCCTGACCCGTTGTGGGCCGGGAGCTTGAAATCTGGAGCTGCCTGTCCGACATCTACCATAGTTCTAATCTCCTAGTTTTGGAGTTATGAGGTCTAATCACGACGCCTCTCTTAAGTTATCGGGGCGTGCGCCGCTTGGATTGTACAAAACTTCGAGAATTCCTGCCTCTAATTCAGGATTCTCTACGCCAACGAAGGTTTGGTCGTCTGGCCGCGCGGGCCTCATCTACGCGAGTGTTTGGCGTGTTGTGAGGCGCATTATGCAGCAGGTCAGGGTCGTCAGCCGCTTCCTGGGCGATGGTTTTCATGACCTCGATGAAGTAATCCAACGTCTCTTTGGACTCGGTCTCTGTCGGCTCGATCATCAAGGCCTCTTCGACAATCAACGGGAAGTACATCGTTGGAGGATGTATGCCGTAGTCGATGAGACGTTTGGACACGTCCAACGCGCTTACGCCATGATCGCGTTTCAGGTTCCGTGCTGAAAAAACGACTTCGTGCATGCACGTTCGGTCGTAAGGCAGGTCGTAGTAGCCCTTCAACTGGCTGAGGATATAGTTGGCGTTGATTACTGAATCCTCGCTGATCTTTGGTATGCCTTCTTTCCCCAGAGTGGAAATGTAAGCATAAGCGCGGACCAATGCCCCGAAGTTGCCGTGGAACGCGCCCATGCGACCGATGGTCTTGGGTGGCGTTCCCAGAGAAAAATATTCGTTGTTATCGGAGCCGGTGCGTGTTGCGATGGGCAGGGGAAGATAATCAACCAACCTTTCGCCAGCGATTACCGGACCGGAGCCTGGACCCCCGCCTCCGTGGGGTTGTGTGAAGGTTTTGTGCAAATTGGAATGTATGACGTCGAAACCCAAATCGCCCAGCCTGACACGACCGACGATCGCGTTGAGGTTCGCGCCGTCGCCATACACGATGCCTCCGGCATCCCGGACGATCTGAGTGACTTCAAGAATGTTTGTGTCAAACAGCCCAAGCGTGCTGGGCAATGTGATCATGAGAGCCGCAAGCTCATCGTCCGCGGCGGCTCTCATGGCGTTCAGATCGGTGTTGCCGTCGGCGTCCGATGGAAGGGACACAACATCGAAACCAGCCATTGCCGCGGAGGCGGGGTTGGTCCCGTGGGCGCTGTCAGGGATGAGGACTTTCTTTCTTTGGGTGTCTCCCCGCTCCAGATGATAAGCGCGGGTCATGAGCATCCCGGCAAGCTCGCCGTCAGCGCCGGCCATCGGCGCCAGGGACACTCCCACCAGGCCGGTGATTTCGGCCAGTCGATCCTGTAGCTCCCATAATAGTTTGATGGCTCCCTGAACTGTAGATTCTGGTTGAAGCGGGTGAATCTGGGCAAGGCCCGGAAGGGACGCAACTTCGTCGTTCAGCTTGGGGTTGTACTTCATAGTGCAAGAGCCAAGCGGGTAGAAATTGTGGTCGATGGAGAAATTGAACTGGCTGATCTGGGAGAAGTACCTTACCAGATCGCCCTCGCTTACCTCCGGCATCTCAAGCTCTTCTCGGAGAATTGCGCTATCGGGCAATTCGGACTCCGGCACGTCCAGAGGGAGCAGCGTGGTTCCGATCCTGCCGGGAGAACTGCGCTCCATTAGAAGTTGACGACGATTCAGCTCGAATTTTTCGAGAAGGGATGTCATTTGCCTGTTCCGATTTCTGCTAGAGCGCCGGCCAGTCTTTCGATCTCTTCCCGCGTGTTGACCTCGGTGGCGCACACGAGCATCCCATTGGGGACTTGGGCGGTGATGTCCAGTCCACCGATGATCTTGTAGTCCAATAATTTTTCGTTTAATTCAGAGGGGGGCAACGGGCATTCGACAACAAATTCTTGGAAGAATGTCTCGTCTGTTTTTGCCGAATAACCTGGTAAATCGTCGATGAGTGTGGCCGCGTAGTGGGCTTTGTGATAGCAAAGCTCGGCTACGTGACGCATGCCTCGTTTCCCATTGGAGGACATATATACCGTGGACATCAACGCGATGAGGGCCACGGCGGTGCAGATGTTGGAGGTCGCCCGCTCACGTCGGATGTGTTGTTCACGTGTTTGGAGCGTCAGCACGTAGGCGGTGCGATCCTTGGTGTCGACGGTCTTTCCGACGATACGTCCAGGCATTTGGCGGATGTATTCTTGCTTGCAGGCGAACAGACCCACGAATGGGCCACCGAATGTCGGAGGTACGCCCATCGGTTGTCCCTCTCCCACGACTATGTCGGCGTCGTAGTCTCCAGGCGGCTTGAACATCGCCAGCGAAATCGGGTCTGCGCTTACGATGAGCAAAGCGCCGTTGTCATGGGCTAGCTTTGAGAGCGCTGTCATATCCTCCATGTAGCCAAAGAAGTTGGGCTGCTGAACGATCAGGCAGGCTGTCCCTTCTTCCAACTCGGTCTGACTGCTCGTGAAAGTGTCAATTTTAAGTCCGGGAGCCTGAGCGTAGGTGTCCAACACTTCTCGGTACAGAGGCGAGACTGTGTCCATTATCGAGATTCGGTCAAACTTGGTGATCCGCGCTGCCATAAGCGCCGCTTCGGCCATCGAAGTCGAGCCATCGTACATGCCCAGATTGGCGACTTCCATGCCTGTCAACTGGCTAATCAACGTCTGGAACTCGTATGCTGTCTGAAGGGTTCCCTGGGAGACTTCAGGCTGGTAGGGCGTGTAGGCAGTCATGAATTCGCTGCGGCCAGTAATCTGTCTGACCACAGCCGGAATGTGGTGGCGATAGACCCCCGCTCCCAGGAAGCAGGCGTAGTCGCCGGGAACCATGTTGCTCGCGGCTAACTTCTGGGCATAGGCCATCAATTCCGGTTCCGAGAGCGCCGGAGGCAGATCTAGAGAGTCGGTTGTGTAGCCTTCGGGTATGTCTTTGAACAATTCTTCGACAGAGCTGACGCCGATGGCTTCAAGCATCTGTTGCCGGTCATGGTCGGTGTTGGGAGTGTACGGAGACTGGTAGTCATTGCCTGACATATTGCGATCAGGCTCCAGATTTGAGGAACGAGTTATAGTCATCTGCAGAGAGCAGGTTGTCCAATTCAGAGGCGTCTTTGATTTCCACCTTCAACATCCAACCTTGCTCGAAAGGGCCTTCATTAACCAGTTCGGGATTGTCGATCAGCGATTCGTTGCGCTTAATGACCTTGCCGCTGACCGGGGAGTACAGATCGGACACCGCCTTCACCGATTCGATCTCGCCCATCTTCTCACCCTGGGTCAGTTCGGCGTCCTCATCGGGTATCTCGACGAACACCACGTCGCCCAGACTGTCCTGAGCGAACTCGGTGATGCCCATTACGACAACCGAGTCAGATTCGCTCCTGACCCATTCGTGCTCCTTTGAGTATTTCAAGTCTGGGGGGTTCATGCGTTGCGTCTCCGTGTATAGAAGGGAAGTGTGGTTACTTTGGCTTCGACCGGACGCCCGCGGATTTCGATGAATATCGTGGAGCCTAGGGTCGAATATTCGATAGGAACATAGCCCATACCTATATTCATGTCAAGCGTGGGAGACGGGCCTCCGCTTGAGACCTCGCCGATGGCGTTTTGTCCATCCGATATGGCGTATCCGTGCCTGGGTATCCCTCTACCGATCATGCTAAAGGCCGCCAGTTTTCGGCTTGGGCCTTCGTCTCTGATATTCCTCAGTATCTGGCCTGCCACGTAGCCATCTCTATCGGGATCGACGAATTTATCCAACGCGGCTTCGTAAGGGTTGATCGAAGTGTCCATGTCGTTGCCGTGCAGGAGCAAGCCCGCCTCCAGCCTCAGTACGTCGCGGGCGCCGAGACCACATGCTGCCGCGCCCAGGTCCATAAGGCCTCCCCATATATCCGATGCGGCTTCGGCGGGAAGGATTATCTCAAACCCGTCCTCGCCAGTGTACCCCGTCCGCGCCAAAAATGAATCGTGCCCCAATACCTGAGCGTCAATTGCTCTGAATGGGCGCACTGCCGACAGGTCGGTCTCGGTCAGCTTTTGGAGGTATTCTACCGAGTTCGGACCCTGACAGGCGATCATGGCGGTCTGGGTTGTGACGTTCGTTATCGTGAGTTGGGCATCGTCCGGGGTCCAACGTTCGAGCCATTTCACGACAGGCGGGGTGTTGGACGCATTAGGTATGAGCAAGAATTTCTCGGCGCCTCGCCGATATATAATGCAATCGTCGATTATGCCCCCATTCTCGTCGCAGATAACGTTGTAGCGGGCGCGGCCCTGCCTGAGTTTCGGGACGTTAACGCTCAGCACGCGGTCCAACATCATTGCCGCATACGGTCCCTCGATCTCTAGCCTACCCATGTGGGACACGTCGAACAAACCGGCGTTGGAGCGGACCTGGTTCACCTCCTCCAGGATGCCGCCATATTGAATTGGCATCTCCCAGCCCGCGAACTCCACGATGCGAGCGTTCAGCCGCTGATGTGTTTCAAAAAGGGAGGTGCGATCGAAGTTGTCAGAAGTAGACATGGAGTCATCCAATTCTGTCTATTGCGCTTCGGCGTGCGTTTATGTTGCTGAAGATGAATTCCATCGTGCCTGTGATCCAGACGGCATCTTATATAGGTGGCCGTGTTGGTGTCAACGAGATTGGAATGGCGGACGTGAAATGGCCCAGATCCAACTCCGTTGCTCTCCGAAAAACATCGCGATTACCCGGCTTCGACTCATTGATCTGAATGTCGATCTGCTATACTGGGAACGTACCCAAACCCCTCCAAACAATGCCCGTCAACCGTGGCGGCAGGGACTATTCTTCGATAGTTTGAATATCGGAGTTTCCAACACAAGGAGTTGTGTGACAAATGGACGGGCGATCAATGCGAAGAAGCCTGATTTACCTGCTGATTATCGTGGCAATAACGGCCATTGTGTTCACGCTGTTTTCTGACTCCGTTGGCGGTTCGCAGGAGATTTCGATTAACGAAGTCGTGTCATTGGCCGCGGGAGGCGATTTGGCCGTTATCGAGATACGTGGCAACGAGCTGGATATCCTCACGGTCAGCGGCGAAGCGCTTACCTCCCGCAAGGAGGCCGAAGCCAGCGTTGTCGAACTCCTGGAACGGGCTGGCGTTGATCCCCTCACCACGAAAATTGAAATAGTCGTCAAAGGCTCCAGTGGACTTTCCAGCCTTTTTGGAATTTTGTTCAACTTCCTGCCTTTGGTTTTCTTCGGCGCCATACTGTTGTTCATGATGCGGCAGGCGCAGGGCAACTCTAACCAAACATTCAGCTTTGGACGCAGTCGGGCCAGGGTGGCTACGGGCAACGGCCCGACGGTTAGCTTCGACGACGTCGCCGGCGTCGAGGAGGCTAAAGAGGAGCTTCTAGAAGTAGTCGAGTTCCTCAAGTTCCCGGAACGATTCCTTGCACTAGGAGCCAAGATTCCCAAGGGCGTTCTGCTTATCGGCCCTCCCGGGACCGGCAAAACCCTGATGGCAAGAGCCGTGTCAGGCGAGGCAGGCGTTCCCTTCTTCTCCATATCCGGCTCCGAGTTTGTGGAGATGTTCGTTGGCGTTGGAGCCAGCCGTGTGCGAGACCTGTTCGACCAGGCCAAACGCAACTCACCGTGCATAGTGTTCGTGGATGAGATTGACGCTGTGGGACGGCATCGAGGAGCCGGGCTTGGCGGAGGCCATGACGAGCGCGAACAGACGTTGAACCAGATTCTCGTGGAGATGGATGGTTTCGACACAGCGACCAATGTGATCGTCCTGGCGGCGACAAACCGACCTGACATTCTGGACCCTGCACTGTTGAGACCTGGAAGATTCGACCGACGAGTGACGTTGGACAATCCAGATATACGTGGGCGCAAGCAGATTCTTGAGGTTCACTCCAAGGGCAAGCCTCTGAGCGCAGACGTGGACCTCGAATTGGTTGCGCGCCAAACGGTGGGATTCAGCGGCGCCGATCTGGCAAACCTAGTGAACGAATCAGCGATCCTGGCCGCTAGACAGAACCAGAAAGAGATCGGCCCCCAAGAATTTTACGAATCTATAGACCGAGTGACGGCTGGCCCTGCGCGAAAGAGCCGCCGTATCAACGACCGAGAAAAGCGTATGACCGCCTACCACGAATCAGGCCATGCTCTGGTCGCTCACATGCTGCCGGAAGCCGACCCAGTGGTGAAGGTCACCATCGTCGCTAGAGGCCATTCAGGTGGGTTCACCAAGACGATACCCACAGAGGACAGAAGCCTAATTACGCGCAATCAGCTAGAGGCCAGACTGGCGATGGCTATGGGCGGCAGAGTTGCCGAAGAGTTGGTGTTCGGCGAGATCACCACCGGTGCTAGCGATGACCTCGAACAGGCGACAAACATCGCCCAGACGATGGTGACACGCTACGGGATGAGCAAGAAGCTAGGACCGAGGACATTTGGCAAGCGCGAAGAGATGTTGTTCTTGGGCCGAGAAATCTCTGAGCAGAGAGATTATAGCGACAGAGTTGCCAAAACCATCGACGAAGAGGTTCGCCGTCTCATTCAAACCGCCTACGACACCGCCAAGCGTATTCTCACAGAAGAGAGAGTCAGGCTGGACCACATCTCTGACTACCTCCTGGAACATGAGACGATTGACGAAGAGCAGGTGCCAGATTTATTCGATGCACCGTTCGATGCTCCTCCCGCTGCTGGCATGCCAGCAGTCCCAGCGCCAGTGCCCGGTGATTAGGCGCCGGCAATCAAGGTTCGAGTGAATATTCATAGGGGCTGGCGCAATCGCCAGCCCCTATTTATTGTCGGAGAGAGATGCGCCGCTTAGTCGACGGATTTCCAGTCCTCGACAAACTCTCTAACGGATCGGTGTCGCGCTGAGCGGTTTTCCGAAGTGGCCTTTAATGTTACCAATCGCATGCGATCCGTCCCCATCCATGCGTCGACTGAAGTAGCGCCTGTTCCGAGAAATTCTGCGGCTGTGCGCCCGAGCGTGAACACGTTGGTTACCTGGTCGATTATTGCGCCTTTGTTCCACTCTTCCGGGGCCATGAACCGCGGTGAACCGGGAAGCCGGTTAGCGTCCAGAATGAATGGCCCGGTTCGATATTCGTCCAAGTCGAACACGTACGTGCGCGAAACGTCCTAGTCATAAATGAAGCAGCCGTCGTAAAGGTCAACAGCGACGTAACCTCGATCCGCCAATGTGAGTTGCACATCGAATATCGTGTTCAATGATTGGACGATATCATCAACTGGCGCCAACCAAAAACGGACTCTTGGGATCGTCAGATCGACTCGAAGCCGGGCTGCGGAGTACCGACTGCTCGCGTATAGGTTCTCGCTTGGAACCCAATCATAGACCAGCGCGACGCCATTCACGGTCTCGAATCTGTTGCTCAGGCGGGGCAAAGCGGCGTGGCGCACATTCATGTTTAGATTGTACACTCGCTCTAGAGAGGCAAGACCTCGCGGGTGATTAGAATGCTTAACAAACCAGCGCCTGTCAGACGACAAAACGCCGTAGGAAATGCGGGTGGAATCCTGATCTCGAAACGCTCGAAAAACTTCGCCGACACTTCGTAGGCAGTCTTTGATATCCATCTGGATTTTGGTGACCGTTGCCAGTGAATTGGGCATCGAGGAGTTATCCTAATTCTCTATTCGACGCCGTAGGGGTCTCATCCGATCGTGGTTCGAGAGATTATCATTTCGTGTTTCATGAACTCTTCGATGCCCAACCAGGTGAATCCGCGCGATTCTACGCTTGAGTACTACCGGTCTGCGCCCGTAGTGTACTATATATTCGGCCTGCGTCAGATGTCTTTTCGACGCCGGTATTTTCTATGTGAGTGAGGACTATGGCGAGGCACAACTTGATACTGGCTGGAGGCACGGTTCTGGACCCCAAGAACGGTCTCGAAGCGCGGGCAGATGTTGGAATCACCGACGGCAAAATCGTGAGGGTCGAGCCTGAATTGGACCCCACAACTGCCGATGACGTTATCGACGTCAGCGGCATGTGGGTCATGCCCGGACAGATCGACACCCATGCCCACGTCGCCGGACTGTCTCGAAACTGGGACCCCGCTTTAGGCTACGGTATGCTGGCGCGAGCAGGAACGACGACGGTTCTGGATATGGGAGGCACCGGGCCTACATTGATCGACGGCATCAAGCGCAGAGGCGCAGGGCTGAACGTAGCCGGCCAGTTCGCTCTAATCCCCGGATTGACTATTCCCACCGGCAAGCTGCCCTATCGCACGATGGGAAGCATCGTTGATAATGCGCTTCGACAGGGGTGTCTGGGCGTAAAGATTCTCGGCGGATACCATCCGTTTACGCCGGAAGATAGCGCAGACATCATCGCCGCTTGCAACGAGCGTCGAGCCTACGTCGCCTTTCATCTGGGCACAACCGACACCGGCAGTCAGATTGACGGCGTTCGGGAAATTCCGAAGTTGGTCGGCACAGGAAGGCTCCACGTTTGCCATGTGAACTCCTACTGTCGAGGCGTCATTGACGACGCTGATGATGAGTGCGACGAGGCGTTGGAGATTCTGGAATCTATGCGAGGACAACTGAACTCTGAGGCGTACCATGCCATCCAAAATGGAACCAGCGGACGCTGTGACGAGGATGGGCAGGTCATGGCCGATGTGCCGCGCAACTGTCTAGCACTCCGTGGGTACGAATTGTCCATCGAGGGGATGAGGCAGGCGATCACTGACGGATACGGCTCGGTTGTGGCACAGAAGGGCGGCCAAGTTTACTATGCCAGGGGCGCAGAGGCTTTGAAGATGTTCGACGAGGCCAAATCCAACGTCGGAATGAGTTTTCCAGTTAATTTGCCAGCTTCGGCATTTCGATTGACCACAGCCAAAAACGAGTCAGAGAATTTCATCGTCGACGCGATCAGCACTGACGGCGGCTCCCACCCTCGGAACGTCGCCATCCAGTCTACGATGGCGCTGGTGGGATTCAACGCCCTGACCCCCCTTGAGATGGCCGAGAAGCTGTCGTGGAACGCCGCAAAGATGCTGGGCCTGCATAACAAGGGCCATTTCTCGGAAGGCGCGGACGCAGACGTGACAGTCTTGGACCCGGAGCGCAATCAGCCTGAGATGAGCCTTGTGACGGGAAAACTCATCATGTATAAGGGGCAGCCGGTTGGCTCAGGCGGCACTTTGTTGGTCACCGAAGAAGGCCAGCGCACCGCCGCTGCGAGCGGACTACCTTATCAGGTTGTCGACATGTCCCAGAGCAAGCTTTACGAGGGTTTCACCGACTAGGTAATCCCGAAGTCAATCAGACGGTCGTTCCAGGGGCGGGTATGACAACCCCTCTCTGCTTCGTTCAACGGGTGCCGTCCCAGACAACAACATTAAATGCAGATTCCCATGATTTTCGTCATCGACGCAATTTATGAGGTGCATTAAATACTTAATATTAAATGCGAGGCGGTTGGCGCAGATGTCGGTTGTCAGGCTCTGGGTGTCGTTGGGCGTGGTGATCTTAGGATTCGTGTTATCGGCTTGTGGGGACTCCGGAAATGAGAAGGTGTTTCGCATCGCAGGCATTCCGGATCAAAACGCGTCGACTCTGGCCCAGAAATATGACATTCTGACCGACTATCTCAGTCAAGAATCAGGGTTGACGGTAGAGTATGTTCCTACAGTTAATTATGCCGCGACTGTGACTTCCTTCAATCGGAGTGACATACAGATGGCGTGGTTCGGCGGGCTGACGGAGTTCAGGCGCGACTCGCTTCGCCAGGCTCGTTGGCTCTGGCGCAACGCCCGCGCGACACCGAATTCCACTCCAAGTTCATTGCGCAGTTAGACTTGACGTTACGACCCTCGAAGACCTGAACGGACTGACATTCACCTTCGGCAGCGAAAGTTCCACTTCGGCGCATCTCATGCCTCGTTATTTCTTGTTTGAGGCAGGAGTTGACCCAGAGACCGACTTTGATGGAAACGCCACCTTCTCAGGCTCCCACGACAAAACCTGGGCGCTAGTTGAGAGCGGGGCATTCCAAGCTGGTGTGCTGAATGAGGTCGTCTGGGACGAGGCAGTTGAGGAAGGCAGGGTGGATGTTTCCAGGGCGCGGGATTTTTTCGTGACCCCATCAGATTTCAACTACAACTGGACGGCCCGAGGCGACCTGGACGCTGAGTTCGGCGACGGATTCACCCTTAGGGTACAGAATGCGTTGGTATCCCTGGATGGCAGCGACCAGGACGTCCATGACCTTTTCTCAACCGACTCGTTCATCGAGTCTCAAAACGAAAATTATCAGGCCATCCAAGATATGGCGAAATTCCTCGGAATCATACAAAATTAATGGCGGCATATAACGAACAACAGCCGGCCATTAGGCTTGACCAAGTGTCCAAGTCCTACCCAGGTGGAATGGCCCTTCATGCGACATAGTTTGAGATCAACGCTGGCGAGGCTGTCGCAATCGCCGGCCGCAGCGGCAGTGGCAAGACGACTCTGCTTCACTTGATGGGCGGCGTGATTCAACCCGATTCCGGCGACATCTCTTTCAATGGTCATCGCCTCTCGGAGATGAAGCCGGGCAGAGAATTATCGAGCCTTGTCGGAGTCATTCACCAGCAATATGATCTCGTTCCCCATCTCAGTGTTTTGCACAACGTTCTTGCCGGTCGTCTGGGGCAGTGGGGCATTCTCCAGTCTCTGATGTCCCTGGTGTATCCCAAAAACCAGACGTTGGCCGTTGGGGCGCTGGAGCAGGTAGGCTTAGTAGACCGAATCCGCGAACGGACGTCGCGGCTGTCTGACGGCGAGCAGCAGAGGGTAGCCATCGCAAGGCTTCTCGTGCAGGACCCAGAGGTGATTATTGCTGACGAGCCGGCGGCCTCTGAATCCTGCTCGCGCCGCCGACCTTATCGACTTGCTGACTAAAATCGCGCGAGAGTCGAACAAAACGTTTGTCGCCAGCATCCATTCCACCGATCTTGCCCATCAGAATTTCAACGGTGTGATTGAGCTGAGGAACGGCGAAAAGCAGTTCGACCTGCCAGAGGCCTTCGTGTCGCCTGAGCTT
>CEWR01063542.1_pt1 | contig 13163 bp, 11 predicted proteins | sample 356321 | NCBI WGS metagenome assembly CEWR01 (sample SAMEA2621551, study PRJEB7988) | marine metagenome | biome: marine biome (ENVO:00000447); feature: mesopelagic zone (ENVO:00000213); material: "saline water (ENVO:00002010), including plankton (ENVO:xxxxxxxx)" | depth 790 m
TTATTAACCAAAAATATATTAGCTATGAGAAGAACAATGCACATTTCAGGAATTACAGCAGCAACATTATTACTGTTAGGATCAATCTTTAAAATTCAACATTGGCCAGGGTCGTCATTAATGTATATCTTAGGTGCAGCATCCTTATGCTTTCTATTTATGCCTTTATTTTTAGCTGTAAGGATTAAAGAAAAACCGGGAAAACTAAGTGCTTTCAGTAATATTATCGGCATACTCGGAGCTATTACTTTATGTTGTGGTATCCTATTTAAAATAATGCATTGGCCATGGTCTTCCATATTAATGAATGTAGGTGGTGTGCTATTACTCTTAGTTTTTCTACCTCTATACATATATAATGGGGCAAAAACCAACCAATTAAAAACAAACATTATAGTACCTGTTATTGTTGCCGTTGCCGGGTTCAGTTTAATGTTCTCTTTAGTGAGTCTTCAAAGCAGTCACCATATTCGAAAATCAAGAACAAACTACAACAACAATATCAATCAAAATATTGAATCTACTTTAAATCAAAATAAAATACTAGCAGATAACATTAAATCAGATTCCGGAATAACTAAAAGCGCAATCAATAACATTCATCAACGCGCTATTTCAATTAATAATATGAGTAATAACCTGAAATCAAAATTTATTAAGACTCTATTAATTGACATGAATGATTCAGAAATCAATCATTTTAAACAAACTGATTTTGAAAATTTTTCAAAATCAATGGGACAATTAAGTCCTTTACAAAAGAATGAGAATGGCCTATCTCAATTGCTAAGATCGATTGAAGACTACAAAATAGCATACACAAAAATAACAGGTGCAGAGCCACATTTGTTAGTCAATGATAATTTTGATTACTACCTCGATAAACAAAACGAAACATTTGCTTTCAGATTCGTGTTACGAGATTTAGACTTATTGAGTTTACAAATACAACAATTACATAATAGCCTATTGCAATATTGCAGTAAATAACATCTGAAACACCAAAAATGAACACTTATAAAATATTGAAATTTTCAACTATGTGGTCAACCTCATCATTAACCAATAAGGTTGAAAAAATATTAAGTGAGAAAGAAAAAGAAGGTTGGGAAATTGTATCCGTTGCTTTTGGAACAAATTTATGGTACGTTCCCACGGCTTTTATCACGATAAAAAAAGCTGAGTAGAATTCTAAAAAAATACACAGATTATAAAGGAAAGGTTTCTTAGATAGTTTAGTTAGTTTGAATTCATTATATTACTGAGAGCTTAAGGCCGGCAAGAGATTGTCGGCTTTTTTTATTTATAGTTTTTAGCAAAATTAAAGAACCCGAAATAAAGTATATAGCAAAAAACAGCAAAGATAAGAGTTGTCCCGTACAGATTAACATCATTAAAAGGATGAGATATTACATTTAAAATTTGAACAAACAAATGTTTTGGATTAAGAAAGATATCAGAGCTATTTAACCGTACAAAACGACCTAAGTAAACACCAAAACTACCCAAGTATATTATAAAAAAACTACATAGATTAACAACTAGAGGTCTATAGCCTAATAAAAAATATTTTTCAAAATTCTTTAGTGTCCCAAAGCCTAAAAACAAGGATAACATTGCAAATGAAAGTAAATGTGTTAACTCAAACCACACACTAACATCGTTTTTAGGCCACAACTGAAATAAATCTGTAACTACATAGAGTGTGTTAGGAAAAAACAAGAGTGTTAACAAAACAATTAAGTATCTAAGCCACTTAAGTTTTACAAAAAACAATTGAGAAAGCAAAAAAGGAATCCAAGCTAAACCTAAGTTCTTTATTAAGAATAAGAAAGTATCATTCTTAACCACATAAATCCTAATTAAAATAAGCGTTACACAAAAGAGAGTAAACAGAATTAAAAACTTGATATTATGTAATTTAAAGAATGATAGCACAACAATAAAAGTAATAAATCATTCCAATAAAATAAATTCTATGGAGTTTATACTTTTAGCATTGATTTCCACCCAAATTATAATCAACTTTACAATCATGAATAAAACTTATGCCCTTATGATTAAGAACTTTACATACATCCTATTTTTCTCAATTGCCTTTGCTGGCTGTAAACCAACAGAAACAGTAAACTTACCAGAACACACTATATATGTTGATGATCCAAACAAGATTCCATCAAGACCAATATACCACGCGTCAAACACAAAAGAATTTGATTTAATTCATACCAAATTAGATGTTCGATTCAATTGGGAAAAAGCACACATGTACGGAAAAGCAGAAGTTAGCCTAACGCCACATTTTTACACTCAAAGTGAATTGGTTTTAGATGCTCGAGGAATGGATATTAGAAAAGTTCAATTAATTACAACTGGAACTGATAGTTTGCCACTAAACGTAGACTTAGCTTTTGAATACGATTCTCTTAAAATAAGCATCACTTTAGATAGAGATTACAGAAAGGAAGATACTATAAAGTTATTTATTGATTATACTGCAAAACCAAATGACTTAGCAGAGGGAGGGAGTACTGCTATAAAATCTGATAAAGGACTTTATTTTATTAATGAAAAAGGTGAAGATAAAGATAAGCCTCAACAAATTTGGACACAAGGAGAAACACAAGCAAACTCTGTCTGGTTTCCAACAATAGATTCTCCAAACCAGAAATCAACTCAAGAAATTGCTATTACTGTTTCAGAAAAATACAAAACACTATCTAACGGAATTTTATCTTATTCAGAATTAAATGGTGATGGAACAAGAACTGATTTTTGGGAACAAAACATGAAACATGCTCCATACCTATTTATGATGGCCATTGGAGATTTTGCAATGGTAAAAGATATTTGGAGAGATATTGATGTGAATTATTATGTTGAGCATGAATATGAACAGTATGCTAAAGATATTTTTGGTTTAACACCTGAGATGTTAGAGTTCTTTTCGAACAAATTAGGTGTAGATTATCCTTGGCAAAAATATAGCCAAGTAATTGTTCGAGATTACGTTTCGGGAGCAATGGAAAATACTTCGGCTGTTATTTTTGGAGATTATGTGCAACAAACTAAAAGAGAATTAATTGATGGAAGTGCAGGCGAAGATGTTATTTCTCACGAGCTATTTCATCATTGGTTTGGAGATTTAGTTACTTGTGAATCTTGGTCAAATCTACCATTAAATGAATCTTTTGCTACTTATGGCGAAGTACTTTGGAGAGAACATAAATATGGAGATGACAAAGCTGCTGAAGGTTTACAAAGCGATTTAAGTTCATATCTAAGTGAAGTTAGCAAAGGAAATCATAAAGACATGATTCGTTTCGATTTTAATAAAAGAGAAGATATGTTTGACAGACATACCTACCAAAAAGGTGGTAGAATTCTACACATGCTGCGGAACTACATAGGAGATAAAGCTTTTTTTGCTTCTCTTAAATTATACTTAGAAACCAATAAATATACCGATGTAGAAATGCATCAACTTAGATTAGCTTGCGAAAAAATAACTGGACAAGACCTAAATTGGTTTTTTAATCAATGGTTTTATTCTAAAGGTCATCCAGAATTAAACATCAATTACATTTATAATGATTCTTTAAAAACACAAAGTATTACTGTTGAACAAATGCAAAAATTAGATGTTGCTCCTATTTATTATTTACCAGTAAACATTGATATTTATGTTGATGGAAAAGTTGAAACTCATAAAGTTATTATTGATAAATTAACCAATGCCTTTACTTTTAATGTTTCTTCTAAACCAGATTTAGTAAACTTTGATAGTGACAAAATGTTACTTTGTGAGAAAGTAGATAATCACACCAATATTGAAGAGTGGGCTTTTATGTACAATAACGCTTCTAAATATTTAGATCGTTTTGAAGCAATTGCAAAATTATCAAAATCTGATGATGAGCTGGCAACACAAACAATGGTTAAAGCTTTAAACGACAAGTACCCTTATCTAAGAAGAAAAGCAATTTCCAGTATTAAAAAAGCACTTAAAAATGATACTGCTAACATTAAAAAGATATTATTCGATTTAGCTGAAAATGACCCTCAATCTAAAGTTAGAGGTAATGCTCTTATTGCGCTTTCCACTTACTTTAAAGATGATGAAACTGTTAAGGAAAGCTTAGTAAATGCAATGTCAGAAGAGTCCTATTATGTAATTGCGAGTTCATTAGAAGGATTATCAGAAGTAAGCTATAAAGATGCCTTAAAGTTTGCTGAGAGTTTTGAGTCTGAAGAAAACAATGATATTAGGGTTGCAATTGCAGGGATTTATGCTGAACATGGAGGGAAAGAACAAAATTCTTTCTTTCTTAAAAGTATAAAAGAAGCTTCAGGTTTTGGAAAATACAGTTTAGTTTCCAACTATAGCAAATTCCTTAAAAAACAAGATGGAGAAACGATAAAAGAAGCTTTAGCAACTTTAAAAAGTGTAGCAACAAATGAAAAAACATGGTGGGTTAGATTAACAGGAATTAATGCTTTAGCAGATATAGAAGAAATGTATAAAAACAGGATTCACATTTCAGAAAAAGAATTAAAGAGCTTAAAGTCTGGTGATGATAAAGAACTTGATTTGAGAAACCGTTTAAATGTTGACAAAGAAAACAAAGAAAATATCTCTTCAATTCTTAATGAAATCAAAGATTCAGAAAAAAACCCAAGACTAAGAAAAATGATGGGGCTAAAAGATTAGCCTTTAATAAGAGCATACATTTTAGAATCAATATATTCTCCGTCTTTAAAATAGGCTTTACTCAAAACACCTTCAAATTGAAATTTATTCTTTTTAAGAACTTTTTCAGATCCTTTATTTGATGAAAATATTGGAGCTTCAATTCTTATCAATTCTGTTGTTTTAAACAAATAATCACAATACGCTTTAATAACAGCAGACATAACTCCATTACCCCATTTATCTTTACATAACCAATAACCGATCTCATCTTTATGAGAGTTTTCTCCATACGTCAAATGCTGACCTATTCCTCCAATTAACTTCCCTTCTTTATTTCTAATACTCCAATTTATAATCCTTCCAAATTCTGCAGTTTGCTCATTTACATGATTTACCCAACATTTTGCATCTTCTAGAGAATAAGGATACGGTACTAAAAGTAAATTTAGTGAGATATCTCTGTCCCCAATAATTTTAGACAATTGGCTATAATCTTTTTCTGTGATTTCACTTAAATAATATTCCTGATCAATAATAATAATTCTATCCATTTCACTCATTCTTAACGAATCAAATATAACTATAGTATCTAGCCAATTCCCCTTATTAATTGTCTAATTTTCTTATTTAAGAGAATTAATAATGATATTAAAACAGCTCCCCTTTATAGATCTTGATTTTGCTAAGGTTTCAATGCGTGAAGATGGCATTGTAAATACCAGTATCTTATTAAATGATTCTATAACTCTAGAACAAGCAAAAGAATTATTGGCAGCCTATTTAGAAATTACAAAAGGAATTAACACCCCTCATCTTTTCACTGTAACTAAACTCTCTATAATGGACACTGAAGTTATGGATTTTATTAAGAATTCGGCAAATAAGCATGGCAAAGCAGATGCGTTTGTTATCAACTCTTTACCCCAGCGAATTATTGGTAATGCTTATTTAAAACTTCAATCCCAGTCAATCCCTACTAAGCTTTTTAGCTCTAAAAACAAGGCTATTGAATGGCTAAAAAAATACTAATAGCAAAAGCAACTATAAAGTGTCAAGACTTTTATTAAAACAAACTAATCAGTCAGTAAATTAAAAAAGATCTTGTTAAAACCCTAATAAGGTTACTCCAACTGTAAATGGGTAAAGTTCAGGTCCTCTTCCACTTTCAAACAATGGTGTTAAACTATAAGTCGCAAATAAATTAAACCTTCCCACCCCACCTCTAATAGTAGCACTAATCCTAAAAGGAATTGTATTAAAACTCTGTTTATCTTTATCTTTTTTCCCATCTCCATCTAATCTGTATTTATACTTCATTTTTGTTTGAAGATTAAAGCCAAAAATAGCTCCGGCTGATAAGTGAAATGATTTGTTTTTATGATTCCCTGTATTCAAGACAAATAATAAAGGAGCATTTATGAACCACGTTTTAAATCTATTTTTAGAATAGTCTAAAAGAGTATCAACTTCTCCCCAAGTATAAGTTTGATTAAACTCATCAACACTAGAATGAACGAAGTCTCCTCCTTCAGAATTTAATTTAATATTATACTTTAATTCATAGTTGTTCCACTCTGACCCTAAACCAGTAACAAAGCCAAAATGATGATTTTTAATTGGAACATACCATTCTGCAAAATTGATCGCAAAAGCCCATGATTTTGTATAATCCAACCCCATAAACTGTGTAACATCTTCAGGTGCTGTAGATATATCATTACTTAAATTAGTACTTATTTTAGAATTAACATATCCATTAATTGCTAAATCAACTCCAGCCCAATGACTTCTTCGCTTTTTAGGAGTTCTTTTTAATTCAACCGAATCACCAAGAACAGTCAATTGAGTATGTCCCCATTTAACTCTAACTGTATCACCATAATCTTTCACAATTACACCTTTATTGCCCAGTTTTATATCAACATCGTCATTATCCAAAACATTTAAATGCTGCTTACCCAATCTTATACTCGAAGCCCCTTCAGAGTTTATTGTTCTGAGAATCGGACTACCTGTAACACTAACACTTGACGCTCCTCTTGCTTTCCCAGTAATTGATTCTATTGCATTTACTTTAATATCAGATGCCCCTGAAATATCTATAACAATATGATTGGCAACAAAACTTGCAGCTTTCACATCTGAAGCTCCACTTGTAGTAATATTAAAATTATCTGCCAATCCTCTTAATTTCAAATCACTTGCACCAGAGAACTCAATAGAAAGATTAGTAACCTCTAAATTTAAATCTGCCTCAATAGCTCCAGAACCGTAAATCTTCAATTCTTCTTCCCTTACAACATCAAGTGTCGAAATTTCTGAAGCACCGCTTTGATGAATTCTATTTAGCTCTTTAAAGGTTAAAACGATTACAATGTTGTTCTTTAATTTCACCTTACCTTTTCTATAAATAGAAAGCACTCCATCAACAACTTCTGTTTTCACATTTGCAATATCGCCTACTCTTGTTCCTGGTATAGAAATTATTGCTTCATTCTTTGTGCCTTGAACTAACCTTACTTCTAATGAACCCATTACTTTTAATGAAGAAAAATCTTCCAATTCTCTTGTATCTGTTTGTGCTGAAAATGAATCAACAAAAAATAGGGCAACTAATGTTATAACTATTATTTTCATGTCTATTTTTTTATTATTAAATATCATCGGTGTTTAAAAGTAGGACGAACGTCTCTCTTAATTTGTTACAGCGTTAATCACTTTTTATTTTTTCCTCTAATAAAATTAAAAGGTTTAGCGTTTTCTGCAAATAATATTCCATCTCTTCCCTTGTCTAAAATCTTAGTTTTAACTTGTTGTTTTATTACCTTTCTGAAAATATCAAACTTGCTCATTTTCTTCTTTACAGGAGGTAAAGTTCTGTTATCTAAAACTTCATCTACATAAGTAATTTTAACACTGTTTTCTGCATATAAAATTTCTTCTATTTTAATTTCATTTTCTTGTAACGAAACGTCTTTTAGCTCCAAAGTATCTAGTATTTCATCTTGTTCAAGCAAACTTGCAAAAACATTCGCGTCATCATTAGTCTTAAGTTCTTGATGTATTTTATTCTTTATCTTATATGCTTGTTTTGAATCTTCGTTAACAATCTTTTTTTCTATTATTGCAGTCTGTAGTTTTTCTTCATCTAAAACATAAAACCTAAATAAATCTTCATTTTCATCCTCAATCAAAATAACTTCATCTATTTCTGCCAAAGGAAAATATTGTCGTTCTATACTATTATTAAAGCTATTAAACCAAAACAATACTATAACTGCTGCAGCTACAGCTGAAAACCACCAATACAAGGAAATCACTTTTGTTTCTTTCTGAAAAAGGGATTCTTTCTCCTTAAAAATAATTGATAGAGCAACAAGTTTCGTCTTTTGATATGCCATAAACTCTTTCTTTAAGCTTGAGTTTTTTGACAAAAACAAATTTAATTGGCCTGAAACCTCAGAACTATTTAATCCTTCTATTTCGGCAATTAAAAACGTGTCATAATTGATAAGCGTAATCAAATTATTCTCTTTTTTAAATTGGTCTTTATCCAACAATTCAAATTCAGGAGCAGTTAATTCGTGAATTTTAAAATCATCTAAATCTTCTTTTAATTCAGGGTTATTTTCAAAAAACAACATTAACTCCTCAATTAAATCAGGAGATAAAGTCTCCTCAACGTAATCGAGCAAATATGCTTCGTAGTTATTTTTTGTTATTAAACTCATATCAATGCTTCAACACTAACTAAATATTTTTTCAAAAACTTTCTCCCTCTAAAAATATAGACCTTTACTTGCGATTCCGTCATTCCTGTAATTTCAGCAATTTCATCATAAGCATAACCTTCATAATCTCTTAATAAAATAACAGCTTTCTGGTTTTCTGGTAGTTGTTCAATTGCTTCGTGCAATATTTCTTGTAAATCAGAATATTCAGTTTGTATGCTATAAGAATCCTCTTTTACATCATCAAAAGATCCTTGCCTTTTATCTCTTCTAATAACATCTATTAGACTGTGATAAGCAATTGTAAATAAATAAGATTTAATTTTTGATTTATCAACATTATCACGCTTTTCCCAAAACTTCAAAAAAGTATCTTGTACAATATCCTTAGCCTTATCGATGTCTTTAATGTTCTTTAAGACAAATCGATAAAGATTATCAGAATAACTCTCTACACTTTCGTTATATTCAGAAACGGTCATTAATTACTTGCTGTTTGTCTTATGACGAATTGGAATTACAAAAAGTTACAGCTTCTTTTTATTTTTTTTTGAAAAGACCAAAAATGGCAGAACCACTTCCCGTCATCGCTGCAAAAACTGCTCCTTCATCATACATTTTTTGCTTAGCATTTTTTATTTCAGGATATTTTGGAAAAACAGAATTCTCAAAATCATTATTAATTGTTGCTTTCCAATTCAATATTGATTCCTGTATAAGATCTTTAAGATTATGTAAAGATAATTTAGGAGAAATACCACTATAAGCCATTCCGGTACCAATATGGATGTTAGGATATTCTATTTTAATATGATAGAACGATAAATTAAGAGAAATAACCTCAAATTCATCTCCTTTATTAAAAGCATAAACTGGTTTATTCTCAACAAAAAAAGCACAATCAGTTCCTAATTTTTTAGAATAATTAATCAATTGTTCAATAGATAAGTCAAGATTAAATAATCTATTTAATGCTTTTAAAGTGAAAGCTGCATCTGCAGAACCTCCTCCTAAACCTGCTCCAATTGGAATAACTTTATGTAAATGAATTTTCACAAAAGGAACATCATAGTCTTCTTTAATCAGTTGATAAGCCTTCAAACATAAATTAGACTCTTGATTTCCAGGTATTTCAATCCCCGAAGAGCTAAATGTTAATGTTTCACTTTCAAGTATTTCTAACACATCAAAAACATCAAAAACAGGATAAAAAATACTTTCAATATTATGAAAATCATCTTCGCGTTTTTGAACAACGTTCAATCCTATATTTATTTTAGCATTTGGAAAAACAATCATTTTTATAATTTTATACGCTAATATCAAAAATACGAATTAGAAAAGTGCTGCTTTCACAAAATTAGTAATTTAGCGTTCTATTATTATTGGAAAAAGATGGCAGTATATTTAGATTTTGAAGAACCAATAAAAGTGTTAGAAGATCAATTGATTGAAAACACCAAACTAAAAGAAGAAAAAGGTGTTGACACCTCTAAAATCGTTATAGAAATAGAAAAAAAACTGAAAGAAACACGTAAAGAAATTTACGCGAATCTTTCTGCATGGCAAAGAGTCCAAGTTTCTAGGCATCCAGAAAGACCTTATACTCTAAGCTATATTCAAGCTGTTACTGATGGTGAGTTTATCGAATTACACGGAGACAGAACTGTTAAGGATGACAAGGCAATGGTTGGTGGATTAGGAAGTATTGATGGAACATCTGTAATGTTTATTGGGCAGCAAAAAGGTATTAATACTAAGATGCGTCAGTACAGAAACTTTGGAATGCCAAATCCTGAAGGTTATAGAAAAGCACTTCGCTTAATGAAGTTAGCTGAAAAGTTTAACAAGCCTGTTGTATGTTTTGTTGATACCCCTGGAGCGTTTCCTGGATTAGAGGCTGAAGAAAGAGGACAAGGTGAAGCAATTGCGAGAAATCTAATGGAAATGTCTCAGCTTACAGTGCCAATAATTGTCATTATTATTGGTGAAGGAGCCTCTGGTGGAGCATTAGGTATTGGTATTGGAGATAAAGTATTAATGTTAGAAAATACTTGGTACTCAGTTATTTCTCCAGAATCTTGTTCTTCAATTTTATGGAAGAATTGGGACCATAAAGAAGAAGCTGCAGAAGCTTTAAAATTAACTTCTTCTGACATGTTGGGTAACAAATTAATAGACGGAGTCATTAAAGAACCTATCGGTGGTGCTCATACTAATCCAGAAGAAATGTTCGGTTTAGTTAAAAAGGAAATACTCAAACACCTACCCAAGCTAATGGCATGTGATAAAGAAAAGTTGGTAACAAAAAGAATCAATAAATTTTGTTCGATGGGTGTTATTAATGAATAATAAATGTTCTTATACTAAAAAGGAGCAATAAATATTGCTCCTTTTTTCATTTTAAATCCAATCGTCAGTCATTACTTATTATACCAAAAAGCCACATCTTTTATTTCACTTGAGTGTATATAAGTTCCTTTTAGAGCTTTCGTAGTAAAATCGTAAACACTTAGTGTATTCCCATTACCAACAAACAACTCATTGGTAACTTCATCATACCAAATTCTTTCAGCTCCTATATTTAACAAATAAGATGATGTAGTAAAAGTGTTGACATCAATAATTGTCAAATTGCCTGCCTCAGCTACTAAGTAAGTTCCATTTTCTATCTCAAAACAATCCTCTATTTTACCAATATTTACACTAAATGGTGATGTTATAAAACTTGAGGGAACATCATAGAACAAAACCTTCCCACTTAAAAAAGAATTATTTACTAATAAAATTATAGTGTTAGTTGATTTCGAGAAAATACCTTTAACATCCTCATTTAAATTTGCTTGCTGATTTATTGCTCCTGAAGCCATCCAATATAATACTAAATGTGCTGCATTAGTTGACGCAGATCGCTCTTCAGAAACTAAAAATTGATTATTGTGAATATGCATACATTCCGTATAAAATCCAGTATTTATGGGCGTGTTATAATTCGGATTTCCATTTTCATCATACCCTTGAATTCCTCCATTTATTTCCCCTAAATATAAATTTTGATTAGCAGAATAAAAACCAGTGTATAATGGAAATGGATTAAAATTCACATTCCAACCAAGACTATTAGAATTTAAGTCTATTGTACTCACATTCCCTGGTTGGCTAGATGAATGAATTAATTGTTGGTTATAAGAATCTACTACTGTTTTTAAGTGGTTCCCTTGAACAGAGTAATAAAAATTAGCCGTATAATTATCATTCAATAAATAAAAAGTAGTTAAGCTTTGACTGTTACTTACAACAAAAACCCCTTCTCTAAATTGAGGTGTTTCGTTATAAAAGAGTTTAACATACTCTGAAGTAGTATTTTCTCCATCAAAAACTCTAACACTTAAATTATAAACACCATTTTCTAATTGCAGGTTATCAAAAAAATAAGAAATATTTAGATTATAATTTTTAGTATTTGGTTTTTTAGACACATTGGCTAAAACATTAATATCATTTTCATTCCTAACAGAAACAGTAACACTTTCAATATTTCTATCATCAGAAATAGTAGCCAATACCTGAATTGTATCTATTCCATTAACTTGCTGTAAATGAAACGGACTATTAATAATAATCTTAGGCTTCTCATCATCTTTGTCCTTAGAACAGGAAAACAAAAAAATTCCTAGTAAAATAATAATTCCTGTAATTAACTTTAAGCTCATAAAACGAAATTAGCCTTTTTATTGCTTTGATAATAACTCTTTTAACAAACGGTTAATTACCTGTTAATAAACTTTTTAAATCGTAATTTTAATGAACTTATAATAAACCCAATTATTATAAAACATTTTCAGAAAGCATAGACCTCTATTTTGTAACTTTGAAGAATGGCAGACGCAAATAATATATCTACAAGAAAACGAACCAAACCAGCTCATCAAGCTAATCCTATACTACAAGGAGGTAAATTACCTCCACAAGCCATTGATTTAGAGGAAGCGGTTTTAGGAGCTTTGATGCTAGAAAAAGAAGCGCTAAACAGTGCTATAGATATTTTACAATCCAAAAGTTTTTATAAGGAATCGCACCAAAAAATATTTGCTGTAATCTTACACCTCTTTGGAGAAACACAGCCAATTGATATCTTAACGGTTACTCAAGAACTTAAAAAACGTGGCGAACTAGAAATTGTTGGTGGTCCCTACTTCATAACACAATTAACCAATCGTGTTGCCTCAGCAGCAAACATTGAGTATCATGCAAGAATAATTTCACAAAAACATATTCAACGAGAATTAATTAGAATTTCTTCTGAAATTATTACCGATGCTTATGATGAAACTACAGATGTATTTGCACTATTAGATAAAGCCGAAAAAAGTCTTTTTTCTGTTGCAGAAGGTAATATTAGAAAGAGTTACGAATCAATGTCTGATTTGATTAGAGAATCAATCAAAAATATTGAAGAAGCTAAAAATCAAGAAAGTGGTGTTATTGGTGTTGCTTCAGGATTTACAGCTTTAGATAGAATTACTTCTGGATGGCAACCTTCAGATTTGGTTATTATTGCAGCTCGTCCTGCAATGGGAAAAACTTCTTATGTACTTTCTTTAGCAAGAAATGCAGCGGTAGATTTTGGTATGCCGGTTGCATTCTTCTCTTTAGAAATGTCTGCTGTTCAATTAGTAACAAGGTTAGTTTCATCAGAATCTGAAATTTCATCAGAAAAATTAAGAAGTGGAGATTTA
>CEWR01071584.1_pt1 | contig 13162 bp, 12 predicted proteins | sample 356321 | NCBI WGS metagenome assembly CEWR01 (sample SAMEA2621551, study PRJEB7988) | marine metagenome | biome: marine biome (ENVO:00000447); feature: mesopelagic zone (ENVO:00000213); material: "saline water (ENVO:00002010), including plankton (ENVO:xxxxxxxx)" | depth 790 m
GGATGTGACAGGCAGCCTGCAAAGCGGCAGCGATCATCTGCTGGCTATCCGGGTGCACAATTATTCCGGCGACGGCGGGCTGTACAAGCCGGTGAGCATCATGGCGGAAAAGTGAATGGGGGAAGTGGAAAAGCCCGGGGCCAAGATATGACAACTGCCTCTTGGTCCCAGTAATCACGCCGAACACAGTGCCGCGGAGGCAGCATTCGACTTCAGCCACGACGGCAGCGCCACGCTCAGACCGTCGCGACCGAACGCCGCTCCGGATAACCCGTGTTCATGCAGCGCTGGTGCTGAACGCAATGAGGGCGAATACGAGGAACAGCAGGAATCTCATTTTATCGGGTGGTTGGATGGTTCGTGCCGTCGGCTACTGTAGATCTTGTCGGATGCGATCGAGGCGACAAAAAGAATCTGAACTCTCTACGGCGTCCACTCGAGCACGAGGCACGGCGGTGTGTCGGCGGCGGTCACCCACGCAACTGATCCGCCCCGGTCGCCGATCTCCAGGCCCAGGTTGTCCGTTACGCAGATCGTGAAGAGTTTTCCGGTAAGTGTCATCTGTCGCTCGCTTCCGCTCGTTTCATACCGGCGGTATCCCACGCTTCCATCCACGGGAAGCTGCGGGGCCTACCCGTGGGTACGGGTTCGATCTGGGCCTTTAGAATGAGGGCGCGCCGTTCCCGATCCGTCTGATTCGGGCCGGCATAGTGCAGCGTGTACGCATCGTGCAGCGTAGCACCGCCGGCGGGTAGCGGGCACGCCACGGGATCGACGACGTTCCCCATCTCCTCGGAGGTCAGTTCGAGGGCGTGAATGCGCGGGTTGTCGTTCATGCTGCGATGCTCGAACACATCCCTTTGGTGACTGCCGCGGACGAACTGCATGCAGCCGTTCTCGACTGTCACCGGCCCGGCGTTACCTCAAAAGACATGATGATATCCGAAAAGAATATTCGCCCGTCCGCAACCGGCATTTCGAATCCCCTACCGTTGTTCAGTCTCCGGCGTAGCGCCGGGTTCACACTCATTGAACTTTTAGTTGTTATCGCCATTATCGCAATCCTGGCGGCGCTCCTGTTGCCGGCCGGGACGATATCGGAGATCAACGTCGGCTATGCCGACGGGCACATCGAGATGCATAAGCATCAGAATTCCCTGGCGTACAACATCCCTTGGTCACCGTCGCAGTGGGGACCTAGTTCAAACTGTGAGGGGTACTACGTCGGTCACTGGGATAACGGCCAGATTAATCCGTAGTAGTACAGAATGGCACTTAGATACGGTCCGTAAACTCGTGTGATCCGCTGCTGACCCCGCAAAATGTTTGCCCGATTGTTTTGCTTCTTGCGGCAAAATGTTCCACCGTTGTTCACGGTGTTTCAGATTCGGTGAAATTTGGAACCGGAAGCGCGAGAATCGACGTGATTTGCTAAAAAAAAAGGGTTTGGAACTTTCGTTCCAAACCCTTGAATGGTAGCGGGGGTTGGATTTGAACCAACGACCTTCAGGTTATGAGCCTGACCATGAATCCAGACTTGACGCGGCTTTTCGGATGTTTTGGTTAAAAAGTTTGCAAGATGTTTGCCATCGGGGCTGTTTCGGTGGTATAATTCAACATACCGTAACGCAATCCAGCTCATTCTCGCTCAATATCTCTTGAGTATCAAACACGGGCTGGAAATTACCTCGAATTCCCGACCTTCTAACTCAAAGCGAGAACTGATTCCATGTCGATCCCGCAAATGACGACTACAGCCTGCAACCCGACTCCCCTGCCCTGGCACTCGGGTTCGAACCAATCGATGTGTCGCAGTTCGGCGTGCGTGATTCGTGAGGAATAGGAAGAATGGGAATGATGGCCGATCATACTTCTCATTCTTCCTATAAATCGAAGTCGCGCTGAAACCTTGCCAGCAGCTGATACGGATCTGTCTTTGCATAGTAAAAGCGGCCGCGACGTGTGCACGACTCGTCTGCCGGAATCGTCCCGAGCCAGGCCACCGCATGGATACAACTGCACATCGCACAGAACAGCCGGCTGGCACGGTCCCAGCCGATGCCGAAAATCTCGGTGCGGTCTTCGGACTGACACATGATGAACGGGAAATCGGCGATGTTCTTGCCGGGCACAACGCGGTTCGACGGCACCGGAAAGTGCTTGTTGATCTCGGCCACGGCAACCATGCCGTCCCTGGTTGCGATCAGGCTGCGATCTGCCCAATCCGTGTTCTTCTCCTTGCGCGGCCCGTGGAACGGTGGATTGATCCAGCTGCGGTCGACGTCATCTGCCGGCGTGTTCCAGACGCAATAGGCGCAGGCACAGCAGAAGTCGGCTTCCGTGTCCGTCATCGGTTCATCACGATCGTTGTGGACCGTCAGCATAAGTTCGAGCGTCCCGTCGTCGATGATGTCGATGCTGCACTCGTAGCGCACGCGCGCCTCCTCGAATGACTGTGTAACAAGCCGGCCCGTCGCAGTCTCGCTCCAGTTCGGCGGAATTACATGACACTCCGGCAGCGCCAGCTCACGGCAACTGATCGTCTCGGGCACCAGCAGTGACCATCGACGTTCGTCATCGACAGAGACAGTAATCTGCCCTTCGACAGGGTCCGGTTTAAGTATCATTTCAGAGGCGTCCTTTTTGGGAAGTTGATCGGATGGTGCTAACGTTACGGCCTCATTCCTCAACCTCAAACAGGACCGTATCTCGATGTCGGAATTTACCAATGTGATCATGGAGATCCTGGCCGGCACACTCGACGTGTTGCTGCCGGGCACTAACGACTGGCAGACATTCAGCGGCGGCGACCAGTTTGAAGTCGCGGCAAACAGCAAGTTCGAACTGAAAGTTCGCGAGCTGACCGACTACTGCTGCTCATATCTTGACTAAGTGGGACGAGGCTCCCGCCACGTCATTGGGCGCTTATGAAGCGACATCCAGAAACCCGTACCCAACGCGGTGATCTTCATGAGAATCCGAATTCTAACATCAATGACCTGGCAGGAGCCCCGTCCTACTTAACGACTTTGGGATACACACAATGGCCAAATCTAAGCAATCATCGGATTTCACCTATCCATCGCTTTTCCCGCGTTCCTCGAATGCGTTCCAGCGCGGCATGCAGTCGCGCGCCGGATTTTCCTGGGAGAGCGCCAACGTTGGATTCACGCAGTTCCCGGACGGCCTGAAGCTGGTCGCGTGCAAAGAACGACAGACTGATTACGGCCGGACCGTCCAAGCACGCTGGGAACACAGCGGCACAAAAGTCCGCGCCGACGTTCGTTACGAAGTGTTCGACGACACGGGCGTCGTCGAGATCGACGGACGCCTCACCAATCGCGGTCGTAAGAAACTCAGGAATGTTCGAGGCCCACTGGTTCTCGCCGTGGACTTCAGGATTCCGGTGGCGAGCCGGCCGCACGTCAGCTGGGTTAACAGCGGCGGCTCGGTCGAAAGCTGTTTCCCGCCGACAGCCTATACAGTCAAGGAAGTGGAGTTGGGCTGGGAAAGCGGCAAGACGCTGTTCGGCGGACGCTACGGCGGACGCTCGACGGAAAGCGAGCTGCCGTTCGCGTTCGTCATCGACCCGGAAACCCGCGACGGTTTTTTCTGCTACATCGAGTGGCCGTGTCGTTGGATCACGATGATCAATCGCGCCGGCTCGAACATGTTGCTGCTGCCTCACGTCGCCTACACCGATTTTGAACTCGGCCCCGGCGAATCGTTCGACATGCCAAAAGCCAGCCTGGGATTCTTCAACGGCGATATCCACGACGGCTCAAACCTGCTGCGCCGGCACATCACACGTCACGTCGTGCAGCCCGTGCCCGATGCGCCTTTGCTGCCCGTCACCTATAACCACTATTACGGTCTGCCGTCCGACTGGACGGTCGAAACGCTCAAGAAGGAAGCAAAGGCATACGCCGAGATCGGGGCCGAGTATTTCGTTGTCGACGCCGAGTGGTTTGCCGGTGGCTTCCGCGACGGCGTCGGCAACTGGGAGCGGCTCGACAAGCGACGCTTCCCGAACGGCTTCGACGAAATCGTCGAGTACGTCGAAGCCCTCGGCATGAAGTTCGGGTCATGGCTCGAGATCGAGTTTGCGATGGAAGGCAGCCATTGGGTGAAGAAGCATCCCGACTGGTTCCATCAGGCGACGAACCGACCGAACCTCGTCTACGGCAGAGCGCGACACAATGATCGGCTGCTGCGCCTCGAAGATCCGGATGTGCGCCGGCAGGTGTGCGATTTCATGGTCGGCTGGGTCGAGCGCTACCGCCTGGAGTGGCTGCGCTGGGACTTTAACAATGCCCCGGCCCCGTTCTGGGAGGCCAATGAATCGGAGAAAGACAGTGGCAAACTCCAGCTCGGCTACGGCCACGGCGTGATGGCGCTCGCCGACGAGCTGCGCGAACGCTGCCCGCAGCTGCACATCGAAGCCTGCGCCGGAGGCGGTTACCGCATGGATCTCGGTACGCTGCGCCGGGCGAACTCCGCATGGATCAACGACAACTCGCTGAGTACAGAAGCAATCCGCTGGTTCAAGAAAGGTGTCAACCATGTCTTGCCCGGCTGCTATGCGAACTCCGCATTTTTGTGGATGTCGCATCCGGCCCGACGCCAGCAGACGCTCGCGTCGTTCAAGCGCGAGGGTTACCCGTCATTTGTCATGCGTTCGCAGATGGCGGGTACGCTGCTGTTGTCCGAGCAGTCGCAATATTTCTCGGCGAAGGTCAAGGATGCCTTGCGGGCCGAAATCGAAAGGTACAAGTCGATACGCCACTTGCTGATGAAGGATTTCTATCCATTGTTCACGCCAACGACACTGGCAGATTACGACGGCTGGCAGTTCCATGATCCGGAGACGGACGAAGGGTTTCTGCTCGTCTTCCGCGTCGAATCCCCGGCGTCTAAAACGAAGGCTGAGCTGCGCGGCCTGAAGCCCGGCAAGTCCTACCGATTGACCGACATGGACAGCGGCCGCACCCGCAAACTCGAAGGCGGCAAGACGCTGTCGATCACGATCAACGACATCCAGGGCACGGCCTGGTACCGGTACGAGCGGTCAAAGTAGCCGCGGGGCGCTGAACCGCGGCCGCGCGAACAGAGTTCCGAAAGAAAGCCGCTATGTCGACGCCAGGCTCACGTAGGGATTCGCACTTTACGCGCAAGGCGGCGGTTCAGCGCCCCGCCGCTACTGTGCGCGCGCGCGACGTTAATTCGGCGTCATAGTTGTAAGAATTCCGGTCAAACTCTTCGCGAGCGTCAGCTATCTTCTTGATTTTGCGAAGCAAAATCAATGATGCAGCATCGTCGTCAGCCCGCCGTCGATGATCACATTCACACCGTTGATAAAGCCGCCGAGATCGGTGCAGAGGGAAGCGACGAGGTTGCCGATGTCCTCCGGCGTTCCGATGCGACCACCCGGGTGCATGCTGTTGACGCGGTCCAGCGTTTCCTGGCGATCCTCCTGGGAATCGAGCCACACCTTCGTCATGCCGGCGTACACAAATCCCGGGCTCACGGAACACACGGAGCACACGGAAGGAGGGACAACACCGAAGACAGCGATCTCTTGTTCCGTGGATTCCGTGTGTTCCGTGGGCATCGTTATTTCGTCTTCTCCCGCACACGAAAGTTGTCAACGTAAACTTTGTCGTCGTTCTCGATGACGATTGCGGCTGACACGTCGCCGATCTTGAAGGTCGACTCGTCGTACGTCGGCAGCGAGAACGGGCCGGTGTAAACCTGCCATTGTTCGCTGACTTTAATAGTGATCAGATCCGGAAAGCCCAGCCACTTCGTTTCGCCATTCGCCGGGTCCTGGCCCAGAACCCAGGCGCGGAAATGAAAGGTGCCGGTGCCTTTCAGGGCGACCTCATAGCTGTAGTTGCGACGGGCTCTGAACTTGCGGCTGTAGCGGCCGTGCAGTCCGGCCTGGCTTTCCGAGAGCACCATAGAGAACCCGTTGAACGCTGCTTCGCCCTCGACCATCCGCCCGGCCGGCAGCTCGAAGCCCTCGGGTTTGCGATACAACGGACCGCGGTAGTCATAACCCAGATCCTTGCCGGCAGCCAGACGATCGCGTCCCTGCTTCTGCAGCGAATGGCCGATCGGTGTCCACTCCCACGACTCGAATTCGTCGTTGATGACATAGGCTGTATCCGGCGTCGTCGCACCAATAGATAAAACGGCCGTAAGGGAAAGCAGGAGCAGGAAAGAATGTGGGCGAAGCCTCATCGTCACTCGCCACTTACGAAGGTCATCTTTTCGGTATCGTCATTGAAATAGATAACCAGATCTCCGCCCTCGAATGCAAACGAACTGGCCGCACTAATTGCGTTCCAGAATCTCTTGCCCAAGCCGCGTTCACCAACTTTCGTGCCGCCGAAACTCAAAACCTCCAGTTTCCCGGGCTCCGGAATCCGGTAGTCGCCAGTCACCCGATTGCTCACAGTGTGCCCTTTCATCGTTCCGTCCTTGCCGTCATCCTGGAACGTGAGCACAACAGATCTCTTTACATCGGCCGCCTCCGTCTCGATCTTGCCGCTCGCGGAATCCTCATAGCTCATCAGCTTCCAGGTCCCATTCAGCGAGGTTGCGTCTTTCGCACATGAGCTCATCGAGAGCATACACAGGGTAAAGCCCAGGCATGATTGTTGTCGCATAAAATAGCCTCCCTTTTTCATTCCGATGACAACCGACTACTGCATCGCCTGGTGTGTTTCATACGCCACTTCCAGGCGGTTCATGTTCTTCTTGAAACCATCATAGGCGCCATAGAGAATCTCGAAATTCTGCCGGGATGTCGGCGGATGGTCGGCGGCGACCGCAGCGAGTCGGACAGCCTCCAGTTTGACCATTGCATGCAGGGCCATGAGCTTCGGCTCATCGTCGATTGCGTTGCCTATATCGTCGAGACGCGATACCATCCCTTCCGAAAACACCGCGTCCCACCAAGCCGGGTAGCTGCCCATCAGAATCCTGCCAAACAACTTGGGCTGGGCATACGCGCCTTTGATGTGACGCCAGATGGCATACGGTGCCTCGTCATCACGGATGACGTTCAGGCCCCAGACATCAGTCACCTTCAGACCCGGCGCCGGACAAACCAGTTCCGCTGTCCAGCGATTGTCGTGGATCGTCGAGCGGACGGTATGCTTGCCCTGGAACTGATCCCACATCGACTTGTAGTTACCGGTGTATTGACCGGCGGCGTTGATCAGGATCTGCTCATAGTTGAGTCCGGTTGCATATGCGTCGACGAACAACTCGGCACCGTAGTAGTTGGTGTAGTTGTCCCACTCACAGGCACCCTCGATCGGCGGACCCTGCCGGTCAAGAATCTCCTGGACGCCGCGCTTGAGAATCTCAACGTCGTCCCAGACGAATTCGAGGGCGATGTACAGGTTCTGACTGTCGTACACAGCGCGGATGGTCGATACGCGCTGGACGGTCTGATTCGGGTCGGCAGTCGCGGAAAAGTCGCTGCGCGCCTCGGTCGCCTGCCAGCACGCGTCGTCGAGACGGCCGTCGATCGTGGGTGATTGCTCGGCGTACGTGGCGCAGATGACCTTGAGCGGTTGGGCGTGGATTGAAAAGGTCGAAAGGGACATAAGAGACATGAGGGACAACCATAAACGCACTGTCCCTTGGGTCCTTTTTGTCGTTTTGATCCCTTTCTTACAGTTCATGGCACTACATCAAACGTGCATTCTGCGACCGCACCGGTTATGGCGTTCTCGGCAGCAACTCGATAGCGGCCGGGCGTTGCGGAGTACGCGACCGGCAGCGAGATTTCGAAGCCTTCTCCCCGGATGATCAGATTCTGTCGGAACCACTCCAACTCCTCACCCTCAGGAGAATACACGCGCACGTGGATCGCCTGCTTTATTTTGCTCGCATCGCCCTCGAAATCGATCGTACCGGCAATCCTCGCGGTCCCACCGAGCTGCACATCGCCTTCAGTAGACAGCGACATGACGCCGGGGCGAGCCGGCAGCGCGGCGAAGTACTGCGGCCGCAGATCAAGCCGTGTTTTGAAACGGTTGGTATAGCCGCGATAGGCATGGGTGCGCACGTCCCAGACATGCGCTTTCTCGGGCAGTACGACAGTCGTGGTCTGACGTTCAGAATCGTGGCCGTCGCCGCAGCGCAACAGACCGACAAGCATCGTCGCACCATTCCGAAACACCGGCATCAGCGTGTCTCGACGCGCCATCCCGTGTTCGTCGAACAGCTCGACAGGCGGCGCCGCGCCGGTGTATTCGCGCAGCAGCTGTTCGATGGCATCGGAGCCGGTGTGATCACCCTTCTCATGCCGGCCCATATAACCGTTGATAATATTCGGCAGATAGGCGGCGTGACCGTTACCATGGTGCGTGACGTGAATTTTGTCGGTCACCGGGAACAGGTCGTTGAGGCGTCCGGTCTCGAGCTCGCGGCCGTGCTCGGTAGACGATCCGGGATGGTTGTCGGCAATGACCAGCCCGCCGTTCGCCACGAACGCCCGGACTGCGTCCGCCTCGGCAGTTGACATCCCTTTGCTGTACGGCAGCAGCAACGTCTTGAAGCCGCGCTTCTCCAGGTCGCCGGCAACGATGTCCTGCGGCCCGATCATCGTCGGCCTTACGCGCAGCGAATTCATCAACGCCAGGGCATCCGCCGGCGCCCCGCCAATGACACTGATGTTGTACAACCAGGTCCCCGAAAAAGCGTTGTCCTGGAACGGGTGCAACCGCGAGATGTAATGGTTGTAGGGCGACCACAGAATGGCAACGTCGGAGCGGTACGGCTCCGCGGTGATCGTCAGTTTGCCGATGCCGCGCTGGAGAAAGCGCACTTCGTCGGCGATATCGAGAAAGTACGGCAGCGGATCTGACATGCATGGTGTCATGCATGACTCACCGCCGAGCGTCTCGGCGAGCAGCCCGCGTTCCCAGTCGAACCCGTTGAGGCCCAGAAACAGACAGATCCACGGCCAGCGTTCGCGATTGACTTCCGTCTCGAAATCGAAGTGCCAGCGCATCATCGACTGTGCTGCCAGCAGGAAACTCTGATCGTGCGAAAACGATTGCAGCAGTTCGATCGACATGGCATGGCGCCACTCGCTGTTTGCTTCCTGGCCGACGTACACTTTCGAAGACGTCATTTGCTCGCCCATACGCGAGAAATCGAAGTGGTCGTGACCGACGCGGCCGGTCTTCGCCTCGGGCACCACCGTCCGGATCATATCCGTGTAGTCAATAAAGAACTGCGTCCAGACGTGCGAACGCATGAAGTAGCGGAAGTCGACCCAGCGCGGCATCTGATCCTGCTCGACCGCGGCCTGCAGCAAAATGCCCCGGACATCGTCCCAGGATTCGAATGACGTGTTCCATTCCGCATTCAACACCGCCAGGTCATTGCCGTACTGATCACGGCACCACGCCTGAAATTTCCCGGTCGTGACGGGACCGAACCCGGAGCATTCCATGCCGTCGAAATCACCGAGCAGATAGTTCTCACCCGTCAGCACGTACAGCGGGCTTCCGAAGCGGGCACTCTCCTTGTACGCCGCCAAACGGTTGTTCAGCCAGTTCGCGTCGATGTGTCCCTGCTTCTGCGGAAACTGTTCCGGATCCAGGGGTTCTCTAGAATCGGCGATCTGGCGGCACATGTCACTGAGCGCGGCGAGGTCGAGGTCCGGATTCTCCTGGCGCTTGTCCCATTTTGCGTGCACCGGTGTCCAGTGCTCGCCCATGTGCTCGGCGTAGCTGACGCTTGCCAGATGCGAGCGGGCGTTGATCTCGTATTGCTTGAGCCTGTTGTAGATCAGGAAGGTAAAGGTCGAGTTGATCCCGTACTCCCGCATGACCTTGCCCCATAGTTGACCTTTCCAGTCGTTTGGCTGCGGTGACGGCGCGAAGATCAGCATGAACATGTAGTCGTCAAACGTCCAATCCGGCAGACCGATCCAGGTACGTTTCGTGTCGACGATGCCGTGCTCGTCTTCGATGACCGCTTCGATGTCCCAGAGACGGGAGAGCGGTTGGGTGACCGGCAGTTCGAAAGTGGCATTTGCGATCGCCACGCTGGCCTGCCCGTCCTGCCATTCCACATCGGTGCGGGCGACGGTTCGGCCCCAGGTGTCGATCGCGCGGACATATACCTTGCCTCCAAGCATGACGTCGATACGACCGGTCAGTGTCTCGCCCGGCAGGTACGAATCCTTCGCCGTCGTGACGGCAGTTACGAACTGTGATGACTCGACGCGGAACGCAGCCGATGCGAAATCGAGCACATTGCCCACGGTGTCGAGCAACCGGGCGTCGAGCACGTAGGTGCCGCGCGGCAATGTCGGCAGCGGAAACTCGGCTGTCGTCCAATTCCGTGCCGTAGTCATCTCCGAAATAAATTCCTTCCCCTGAGTGTTGCGGATCGCATACGAAACAGACGAGCGGGCCGGTGCCGCAGTTGTGGTCACAGTGACTTTCGCGGCACCGAGGTCATCGCGAGCGATGACGGTAGCGGGTGTCTTGTCTTCCCAGCAGAATCGCCTCAATACCTCATCGACCGGCGCCTTCAGGTGGGTCGGCGGCGCGGTAAAGCCGATCTCCAACCGTGACTGCCCGTCTTTGCCGGTTGACCACGTAATGGCGCGACTGAGCAGCGCGAACGCGTAGTCGTACATCACCGGAAACGACTCGCCGACGCCCGCGACCGATTCCGGGTGACCTGTGTAGGGACTGAGCGAGTTGAATTGCCGGTAGGCGATCGTCTCGTCGAAGTAATCAAGTCCGACGATGCGCCCGTTACCATGCTCAGTTGCGGTGATACACAGCGCGGTCTGAGCCCACGTGTGCCGAGATACGCCGGGGATTTCCTGGAAATCGGCATGACTGTCGAACAGCTGCACCGGCATGACATCCAGCGGCAGACCGCGGGTGATAGCGGTAGCGGCGTCCGGGAGCGTGTTGGTTTCGAACAGCGTTTGAAACTGCGGGTCGGGCTCGGCGTACTCGGTGCGGGTGTCCAGTCCGAGCTGCAGCCGGTTCGGCGTGACGTAGACCAGGCCCGTGCCGCGTTCGACATGCTCGAGGATGAGCTCACGGGCGTAGTCGGGAATGACCGGCCACGAGACTTTGGCAATGACGATCGCGTCGTACGTGTGTCCGAGGCTGAGTCGTTGCTTTGTCAGGTCAGTGAGAACGGTCTCCGCTTCCACTTGCTTGAGCGGCGTCGCGGTGGTGTCCTGGTACGAGCCGTGGGCCCAGGTCGAGTACCCGGCGTTCATGATGACGGTGTACTTCAGGTCCAGGCGTTGGGCGGTCTCGACGACTTCACGGGAGTTGTAGTACGGGATAATGAAAAGGACGTTGAGCGGCCCGCCGGCGCGGGGCTTGGCCCATTTGACGTGGTAGGTCTCGAGCGTGCCGGGCAGGCGGTCGTAGGGCTGATTCGGATCCCCGACGGGCGGTGTGGCGAAGGCGGCATGAAGAGACAGAAATGCGAGCACTGCGAGGAACGTCGAAGCTGCATCGACTCTGCGAATACTTAGGGCCATTCGTAATATCCTGTTTAAGTGAACATTCACAGTAGCTTATATCGATTTCAAATCAAAGCAGGGTTTGAATCGGCAGGCTTCCCACACTAACCTCGAAGATGCGCGCGCGTCGGATATCCAGCACGGCAATTCACCGCCGACTCTTTACCCTCATAGAGTTGCTCGTCGTTATTGCGATCATCGCAATCCTGGCGGCGATGCTGCTGCCGGCGCTGCAGGGCGCCAAGTCCCGGGCGATACAAATCCTCTGCCTGAGCAATCAGAAGCAGCTTATGCTTGGAACGATCAGCTACGCAGACGATTCAGACGGTCACTTTCCGATGGGTATGCACTATCTGAACACCATCGAGTTCTATAGCGACATGTTCTTCTACCAGCTTGTCGATCCGGATCAGGGCTACACCTCTCTCGTACTGTTCGACTGCCCGGGTGACGAGACGCGAACGCCGGTTACGCAGCCTGCACCGGTTGACTACCCAAACAACTACGGCGACGAGATCAACATCAGTAGTTACGGGTACAATACGAAAATCGGCGGGTACGTGGTTCTCAATCCACCGGCGCCAGGTACGATTGTAAACAACACACCGAATATCAAGGTGTCGGCACTAGCCAATCCCGACCAGGATATCGTGTATATCGACGTAGAAAATACCTCCACCGGCAGCCCGACGAGCCCGAACTACAATCCATGGATCCTGTGGGAAGCGACGGCGCCGACAGCAAATCGCGACTTGGGCGGCACCCATATAATCACGATTCGCCCGCATCACGGTGAGAATGTGGTCATGAGCTTTGTTGGCGGCAACGCGGCGGTCTACAGTTCCACGCAGTATATAAGTGAGATACGCTCGACCGGCGATTACGCCGTTGGCGGCGAAGGGAATGCGACCGGGTTTGTGAATTATTGACGTCTGTATTTGTGGCCACGGTATGATAGGTACCAAAATCGTTGAGTAAGAATTCAGAAAACTGCTGTGCCTGGAACCCTGGGAGCGCGGGCGTCCATGGCGGCTACTGGCGGCCTTCACAGCGCCCGCTTAATGTTGCGAAGTTAAGCGGGCGGGACGCCCGCGCTCCCAGGGTTAATAACTGGACCTTCTATATCACGGCCGCCGGACGGATGCACAAGGCTTGTGATCTCTGCCCGAGAACCTCGATCCGGACGTGGGCCCGGCAGGCACACGCCACAAATAAAAAAACGCCGCGGACGACGTGGTCGCTCGCGGCGTTTTGTGATCGATCGATTCGCCTTACTGGCAGTTTGAGCCGAGCAAGGTGTTGATGTTCGCCAGAACCGTGGCACGGCAGCTAGCCGGATCACAGAGATCGGCGGCCGCAATCTCGGCATCCAAACACTGGATGAGCAAGTCGCAGAAATCTCTAATGTTGGTGAGAGCCGCACCGCTGTTGCAGACACAGTCAATGACCGCTAACTCGACTGCAGCACACTTCTGGGCTTCGGTCACTGCTTCGCAAACATCGCCGATGCCGTCATTGTCGCAATCTTCCTGTCCCGGATTGAAGGTGTTCGGGCAGTTGTCGTCGCAGTCCGGTACGCCGTCGCTATCCGTGTCGGTGTCGGCTATCCCACAACCGCAGTCACCCGGCGCG
>CEWR01159546.1_pt1 | contig 13155 bp, 11 predicted proteins | sample 356321 | NCBI WGS metagenome assembly CEWR01 (sample SAMEA2621551, study PRJEB7988) | marine metagenome | biome: marine biome (ENVO:00000447); feature: mesopelagic zone (ENVO:00000213); material: "saline water (ENVO:00002010), including plankton (ENVO:xxxxxxxx)" | depth 790 m
GTCTTAGTCCTTGTCGTTGTCCTTGTCCAAGTAATTTATTTTCCCGTATAAACATCTTGTCTGAAATGCTCTTCTTCTCCTTTAATAATTTGTAGATAACTAAAATATCGTGAAGGAGCCACAGTATCATTTTCCAATCCTGCTTTTATTGCGCACTTAGGCTCATCAATATGCATGCAGTTATGAAACTTACAATTTTGCTTTAACTCAAAGAATTCTGGAAAATAACCAGCAATTTCTACATCTTCAAAATCAACCATTCCAAAACCTTTGATACCAGGAGTATCTATAATATAACCGCCAAAACTTAATGGGTGCATTTCTGCAAAAGTTGTGGTATGCTGCCCTTGCTTGTGCTGTTCTGAAATTTCTAATGTCTTCAGATCCAAACCAGGTTCTATTGTATTTACTAAAGTAGACTTCCCAACTCCAGAATGACCAGAGAAAAGAGTTACTTTATCTTTCATCAACTCTTTAACCTCATCTAAATTTATTCCTTGCTTTGCTGAAATCTCAATACAATCATATCCAATATTTGTATAAATTTCTTCCAGTTCATTTTTCAACTCTTTTGTTTCTTCATTAAAAGAATCAATTTTATTGAACAAAATTGTCACAGGAATATGATATGCTTCTGCAGAAACTAAAAATCGATCTATAAAACTTGTTGATGTAGATGGGTTGTCAATTGTTACCAGCAGAAAGGCTCTATCAATATTAGCAGCAATAATATGGGTCCGTTTTGAAAGGTTTACCGATTTACGAACAATATAATTAGTTCGCTCATGGATCTTATCAATTACGCCTGTTTCTTTCTTAGGTTCCAAATCAAAGTCAACAATATCACCTACCGAAACAGGGTTTGTACTTTTAATTCCTTCCATACGAAACTTACCTCGAATCCTACATTTATGTACTATTCTATCTTCAGTTCTTACGAGGTACCAACTTCCAGTAGATTTGACAACTACTCCATTCATATATATCTTATTTATTCTTTCGAATTTTGACCATGCCTAAAGTTGGTAGACTTATCGAAATACCAAAAAGCAAAAATACCACAAAGCGCTCAATTATTATGAGATTTTTGTGGTATTCTTATATTGATTGAAAACAATCTAACCTAAAATTACTTTTTAGTTACGATCGCTTCTTGATGATTGATAGACTCTTGGTGAATTGCTTTAAAAACAGATTCAACAAATGCGTCACTCAATCCTCTAACAGCAGCTTCTTTCTTTACAGTTTCTAAAATAGTTGCCCATCTGTCATCTTGTAAAATAGAAATATTTTCACCTTTCTTTACTTTTCCAATGTTCTCTACAACTTTCATTCTCTCAGCTAAAGTATCTAAGATATGGTTATCAATAACATCAATTTCAGCTCTTAAACCAGTTAATTGATCTAAAGCTTCTCCTTCTGCCTTAGGTTGTCTAACTTTTAAATCATCCATGATTTCAACCAAACGCTCTGGAGTAATTTGCTGTGCAGCATCAGACCATGCGTTGTCTGGATCAACATGCGTTTCGATCATCAATCCTTCGAAGTTCAAATCTAAAGCAATTTGAGAAATACCTTCAATTCCAGTTCTGTTTCCACAGATATGAGATGGGTCATTGATAATAGGCAAATCAGGATATTGTTGTTTCAATGCAATAGGTAATTGCCATTGAGGTACATTTCTGTAACTTGTTTTCTTATAAGAAGAGAACCCTCTATGGATAACTCCTAATTTTTTAATATTTGCAGTATGCAAACGCTCAACACCACCTAACCATAAAGCTAAATCTGGGTTGATTGGATTTTTTACCAAAACAATTTTATCTGTTCCATTTAATGCATCAGCAATTTCTTGCACAGCAAAAGGGTTTACAGTTGTTCTAGCTCCTAACCAAAGGATATCAATATCCGCTTCTAAAGCTAATTTTACGTGTGCTAAATTTGCAACTTCAACAGCAATCAACATTCCTGTTTCTTTTTTCACTCTTTGTAACCAAGGCAAAGCAAGAGCTCCAACACCTTCAAAACCTCCTGGCCTTGTTCTTGGTTTCCATACACCTGCTCTAAATACAGTAGCATCTGTGTTTTTCAATTCATGAGCAATTTTTAAAACTTGCTCTTCTGTTTCTGCACTACAAGGCCCAGCAATTACCAATGGATGGTCTAATTGCATGTCGTCTAACCAAGTTCTGAATTCTTTAGTATTTTCCATCTTGTTCTTATTGTTACTTATTTTATATTGTAAATTATTTTTTTATTCCTTTTAATATTTCTCTTATATAATTTGTTGCTGCCATCGATTCCTCCAATTGTTCTGTTTCTTCGTTTACTATTAATTCTCTAAAATCTTCCAAGTTTTTTATAAACCCATCTAAAGAAGTAAGAATGTTTTTTTTGTTCTCAACAAATATCGGTGACCACATTTTAGGGGAACTTTTTGCCAACCGAACGGTAGATTCAAATCCACTGCCTGCCATATCAAAAATGTTTTTTTCATCTTTTTCGATTTCCAAAACTGTTTTCCCTAACATAAAAGAACTTATATGAGACAAATGAGAAACATACGCTATATGTTTATCGTGCTCAGAACTATTCATAAAAGTAGTTCTCATTTTCAAGCCTTTAAAAATAGCCAGTGTTTTTTCAATCGCCTCACTACTACTTAGTTCACGATCACAGATGATATTTACCTTCCCATCGAACAAATTATAGATTGCTGCTTCTGGTCCAGAAAACTCGGTTCCTGCAATTGGATGAACGGCCACAAAATTAACTCTTTTTGAATGCTTTACAACTTTTTTGCAAATGTTTTCTTTAGTTGACCCGACATCGAACACCAAGGCCTCTTTTTTTATAGCGTCTAATACATCTGAAGCCAGTTGTGGTGCGTAATTGACAGGTACTGCCAGCACAACAACATCTACCGTTTTTACAATTGAAAAATCAGATATTTCATCAACAATACCAAGTTCCAATGCTTTTTCTGCATTTTTCGAGTTTGTATCAACACCAAAAACAGTCCAATCATATCGTTTTTTCAATTCCAACGCAAAGGAACCTCCAATCAAACCCAAACCTATTACAGCTACTTTTTGATTAGACCTCATCTTATTATTTTTAGTATGTAGACTTTCAGCTTCCAACTTATTTGTTTTTTACTCTCATTAGTACTTCTTCTAATTTTTCTTCTTGAACGCATAATGACAAACGGATATATCCTTCCCCATTTGATCCAAAAACGGTTCCTGGTGTCAAGAAGACATCTTTTTCATATAACATTTTATCCGTCATTTGCTCAGATGTAATTCCTTCTGGAAGTTTTGCCCAAACAAACATTCCTCCGTTTTCTTTGTTATAAACACAATTTAATGCATCTAATATTTTCCAAGTCAAAACTCTTCTTCTGGCATACACTTTATTTATACCAACAAACCAGTCTGAAGACATTTCCAATGCTTTTACAGCTCCTTTTTGAATGCCATAAAACATACCAGAATCCATATTACTTTTCACCTTTAACACTTCAGTCAAATAGGTGTCAGCTCCTAAAACCATTCCTACTCTCCAGCCCGCCATATTGAATGACTTGCTCAAAGAATTCAACTCCAATGCCACTTCTTTTGCACCTTCGTATTGTAAAATACTTTTCGGAGAATCGTTTAAAATAAAACTATACGGATTGTCATTTACTATCAATATTTTATGCTTTTTCGCAAATGCGATCAATTCAACAAACAATTCATCAGAAGCTTTTGTTCCTGTAGGCATATGCGGATAATTGACCCACATAATTTTGACCTTCGATAAATCATTTTTTTCAATTTCCTTATAATCTGGTAACCAACCATTTTTTTCTGTAAGATTGTACATCAAAGCTTCAGCTCCAACTAATTTTGTTACAGAACTATATGTTGGATATCCAGGGTTTGGAATCAATACTTGATCCCCTTCATTTAAAAAAGCCATCGAAATATGCATAATTCCCTCTTTAGACCCTAACAATGGTAAAACTTCATTCGCAGGGTTCAACATTACATCATAATGCGATTTATAAAAACCAACCATTGAATCCCTTAATTCAGGAATCCCTTGATAACTTTTATAACCATGCGCCATCGTATCTTCAAATGAAGAAGTAATTGCTTCCAATACTTCCTTCGGAGGATCTAAATCTGGACTCCCAATACCTAAACTGATAATTGGTTTTCCTGCACCGATTAATTGTCCTACTTCCCTTAATTTTTTAGAGAAATAGTATTCTTTAACGTCGTTAAGTCTATTCGCTTTTGAAATCATTTCTTTAATTCTTTTTATATTCTCCTAACACTTTACAACTAGAAACTTTTGTTCTAATATCATTCAGTGCATTTTTATACTCCATGTAATCTGTAAAAACCAAATCGGCGAAAAACGCATACTCCCAAGGCTTTTCAATAATTGGTAAAGATTGTATTTTTGACAAATTAACTTTGTGTTTTGCCAATTCCATCAGAACCTCACCTAACGAACCGCTATGGTCTTCCAACACAAACTTAATAGATGCTTTGGTTGGGAATTCTACTAAATATTTTCCTTTTTTTTCTACAATAACAAATCGTGTATGATTGTCTTTTACAGTTTGAATTTCAGAAGCTAAAACATCTAATTTATATATTTCAGCAGCCAAGTTACTTGCAATAGCTGCAATACCTTTCAATTGCTGATCGTTAATTCTTTTCGCTACATCTGCCGTATCTTTATCCTGAATAAGATTTATATGAGGATATTGTCTAAAGAATTTTCTACACTGCAACAATGCCATTGGATGAGAATACACTTCTTTAATATCAGAAATACGCTGACCTTTTAGAGCCATTAAATTATGGTGTATTGGCAAATAATATTCACCAACAACATTTAGATCTGCTTCATCTATCAATGCATAATTAGGTAAAATGGCACCAGCGATAGAATTCTCAATTGCCATTACAGCAATATCTACGGACTCAGACAAAACTTTTTCTGGCATTTCAGCAAAGGTCATACATTCATCCATTTCATTATGTTCACCAAAATACTTTTCAGCAACAATGTGATGGTAAGATCCTCTAATTCCTTGAATGGCTATTTTCATTTTTTAATATCTATAAACACAAAAAAAGTCCCGATTTCTCGAGACTTTCTAAATTGTATTATTTATTTTTATTTTTATAACACACTGAAAGTCTCACTTCTTTTAAAATAAAAGAAGAAATAGAAACTATTAAATGTAAATGTGTTTTTCATTTGTCTTAACTAAGTCACAAATTTAAAAATTTATTTATAAATTCCAAATAAAAACAGCCTTAAATTAATAATTATTTTTATTCACAAGAATCTTAAGAAATCATTAATTTTATAACAGACATACAACCTTAGTTTCGTTTGTGCCTGCATTACAACTAAAAATCATTTCCAAGATAGAAATTATTTCTATTCTTACTTGATAAAGTAACTAAACACAACAACTCCAAAAGACATTTTAAAAGACAAGTTATTTGATCTGTCAACTTAAAACGATGAACGTGTCGGTATGTATGATCTAAATAAACTGATTGGCATAGCTGGCATTTGGTTTTTAACTCGCCTTTACATCGGTAAAACGATAGAATCACATCATGTGCCCATAGATAAACCTACCTGGTGAAAGCCCTAAGCAAAGTATTATTTAACTGGATTTATGAATACGCAAAAAGCAAAGGATTTGAGACAAGCGAGCTAAATACATATACAGGAAAGAGAAAATCACATAAATATTATTTAAATGAAGGTTTTGAAATCTATAGATATCATTTTATCAAAGTGTTATGAGGTAATAATTAATTTTATTAAAAAACGCTTGATAAATATAAAAAAGAAAGTATCTTTGCACCGCAATACCGCGAAAGTAGCTCAGCTGGTAGAGCGTCAGCCTTCCAAGCTGAATGTCGCCAGTTCGAACCTGGTCTTTCGCTCAAAAAAAAATCCATCTTTTTAGATGGATTTTTTTTGTTTAATAGTTAACGTTATTTTGTCAATCTCTTTTCGAGAACAAACAACAAAACAATAGGAACAGCTAACAAACCAACTATCAAAGGGTTTTCCATAATTAGTTGAGGATATAAAATCAAGGTCATTACAAAACCTCCTATAGCTCCACCTAAGTGAGCACTATGACCAACATTCCCTAACTGTTTTTTCATGCCATAAATAGAATACAACAAATAACCTACTCCAAACACATAACCAGGAAGAGGAATCGGAATAGGAAACATAATTAAAGTCATGTCTGGATATAACATTACAGCACTATACACAACTCCAGAAACCGCGCCTGAAGCACCTACAGCACTATAATAAGCTTCTTTTTTATGATAATATAGAGAGAATAAATTCCCAGCCAATAAACTTCCGAAATACAAAACCAAAAAACTTAAAACACCCAAAGACCCTATGACAGTTCCTGCAAAAATATACAACGCATACATGTTAAAACCTAAATGCATATAGTCTGCGTGTAAAAACCCCGAAGTAAGCATGCGTATTTTTTGCCCGGCAAAAATTGGTCCTACTTGAAATTTGTATTTATCTAAAAATAAACGGTCTTGAATTCCTTTATAAGAAAACAAAATATTTGATATAATAATCGCTATTACTATTGCATTCATAATTATAAAAAATTTAATGTAAAGATAAAATTATATCTTATTGAAAAAAGTTTCCAATCATCTTATTTTCTGAAGCATATAATCTACATTACCATATCATTGTAATTTAAAACAACTCTTAATTTCTCGCAGAAACTAATTGGTTTGATTATATTTGTGTTTTAAAACAAACAGAGAAACATGCAGCGAATTATATTTACAATAACTTATCCTATTTTGTTGTTATTCTCTAAATTGCCATTCTTTATACTACATGGAATCTCAGATTTTTTATTCGTATTGCTCTACTACGTTTTCAACTACAGGAAAGAAGTTGTTCTAAGCAATCTAAAAATGGCATTTCCTGAAAAAAGTGAAATTGAATTACGATCTATTAGAAGAAAATTCTTCAGACATTTTGCAGACATTTTTATTGAAATGGCCAAGTCTTTTACCATCTCAGAAAAGGAAATAAATAAAAGATACAAATACAACAATCCTGAAGTTTTTGAAGAAATAGCAAAAACGGGTAAAAGCGTAATTATTATGGGATCTCACTACGCCAATTGGGAATGGATTGTAAACTTACGTAGCGTTACTGACTTTGAATGTATGGGAGTATACAAAAAGCTTTCAAACCCTTATTTCGATAAAGTCATCAAAGAAAACAGAGAACGGTTTGGCGGTCATTTTATACCTACTAACATGACTGTAAAAAAGATGATCGAAAACAAACGAAGCAATACTCTTTCAATTTATGGCCTTTTAAGCGATCAATCTCCTATGCTTCATAGAACAGAATATTGGCGAGATTTTTTAAATGTAAATGTACCTATACATACAGGAGCGGAGTCTCTTGCTAAAAAATTCGATTTTCTAATTCTTCATATGGCTGTAAACAGAGTCAAAAGAAGTCATTATGAAATTGACCTTGAGATACTTGCTAAAAATCCAAAAGACTTTAAAGATTTTGAAATTACTGACGAGTTCCTAAGGCGAACTGAAAAACAAATTAACGAGAAACCAGAATATTATTTCTGGACCCATAAACGTTTTAAGCACAAAAATAGCCAACCTAAATAACACCTTGCTCAACTATGAAAAAGTATCAATTCGGCATCATTCTAGTTTTGGTTGCTCTTATAAACATACTACAAAGTACTTCAACTGAATTACTTCAAGATGAGGCTTATTATTGGATGTATAGTAATTTTTTGGACTGGGGATATTTTGACCACCCTCCTCTAGTAGCTGTTTACATTTATCTTAGTGATTTCTTTTTCTCAGACGAACTAGGTGTTCGGTTTATGTCTGCCATTTTTTACAGTATTACCGCTTACCTTGTATGGACATTAATAGACATTCCCGATAAGAAAAAACATCAGAATTTATTTTTACTAGCCTTTATTTCTACAGCGTTGCTTAACGTATATGGCTTTATCACTGTACCTGACACTCCTTTTTTATTCTTTATGGCGCTTTATCTTATCGCTTATAAAAGAATCTTAAAATCAGATGATTGGCAAGGTTTTCTTTTATTTGCTGTCTCTATTGCAGGATTGCTATATAGCAAATACACAGGGGTACTTGTTATTGCATTTACGATCTTTTCTAACCTATCTCTATTAGCAAACAAAAAGTTTTGGCTAAGCGCAATTGGAGTCGTACTCTTATTTTTGCCACATCTTTTATGGCAATATTTTAACGACTACCCCTCTATTCGATACCACCTATTTGAAAGATCTAGCAACAGAACCTACAGAATAGATTACACCATGATGCATCTTTTAAATCAGATCGCAATCATAGGGTTTACTTTTCCTATCGTTTATTTGGCTTTCTATAAAAACCTAAAAAACAAAGACCTTTTTCAGAAAGCATTAAATTACATTGTAATAGGATTTATCAGTTTCTTCTTTATCATGTCATTTAAAGGACCTACGCAAGCACAATGGACAGTGCCTATTAGCTTCCCTTTAATAATCATCACCTTTTTATATATCATTAAGAATCCTAAAAGCAAAAAAATATTCAAAAGACTAGCAATCGTTAATCTTGTTGTAATTGCTTTGGCAAGGGTTTTATTAGCCAATGAAGGAATACTTCCTCTTGAACTTGAAACTCATGGAAATAAAACATGGGTGGAAAAGCTGATGAAGCAGACAAAAGGGCAGAAAAAGCTGTTTCTAAATTCTTATCAAAATGCTTCACTATATTCCTTTTACAGTAAAGAAGAATTGACCGGTGCCTATAATTCTTTCAATTCTAGAAAAAATCAATTCAATATTTGGAACTTACAAGATTCATTAATAAACCAAGACATCGTTCAAATTCAAGGACACAACAACAGTGATGCTTTATATGTTTTCGATAAAAAGAAAAAAGGAAAACTATATGGAGAAATACTAGAAAAATTTCAATCTTTAAGAAACCTTACATATACAACAAACAATGAAATATTGCTAAACGAAAATAATAAGATAGCTATTGACATCTACAATCCGTACACTTATAACTTCTCTTTGGACAAGATAAATACGTTGGTTATATTAAAGGATGCTAACAACAAGACTATAGAAACTATTGTAGCTTCATATAAAAATACAAACACAATACCTTCTTCTGAAACCAGTTCGCATATACTAGTATTCAAAATAAAGGGAAGCATTGATCTAAAACAAGTAGACCATTTTAATATTGCTATAAGAAACAATACCAAAATGGCCTATCAAAAAGTTAATTAGGATTCTTTTTTACAATCCTGCTATTTCTTTTATTTCTTGAATAGTTTTCTGAGCCAATGCATCTGCGTTTCCTTGAGAACCACTCTCTGTATATATTCTAATAATTGGTTCTGTATTAGATTTACGTAAATGTACCCATTCTGTAGGGAAATCAATCTTTACACCATCTATCGTATTTACATCTTCAGCCTTGTGCTTTTCAGCCATTTTAGCAAGAATATTATCTACATCTAAACCTGGAGTCAACTGTATTTTATTCTTACTCATAAAGTAACTAGGGTAAGAATCTCTTAATTCTTTACAAGACTTTCCTGATTTTGCTAAATGTGATAGAAACAAAGCAACTCCAACTAAAGAATCTCTCCCGTAATGCGATTCAGGATAAATAATCCCACCATTTCCTTCTCCTCCAATAACAGTATCTGTAGCCTTCATAGCTATCACAACATTCACTTCACCAACAGCACTTGCGGTATAGGTACCGCCATGTTTTTCAGTAACATCTCTCAAGGCTCTAGATGACGAAAGATTAGAAACTGTATTTCCACCTTTCAATTGTCCTAATACATAATCGGCACAAGCAACTAAAGTATATTCTTCTCCAAACATAGAACCATCTTCATTTACCAAGGCCAAACGATCTACATCAGGATCTACTACGATTCCACAATCTGCTTTCTCCTCAACAACCAGTTTTGCAATATCTCCTAGGTGCTCTTTCAATGGCTCAGGGTTATGTGGGAATTGACCATTAGGCTCACAGTATAATTTCACACATTCAACACCCAGCTCTTCTAACAAAGCAGGAATAAATATTCCACCTGTTGAATTTACAGCATCTAAAACTACTTTAAATTTTGCGCTTTTAATAGCTTCAACATCTACTAATTCTAATTTCAAAACCTCTTCAACATGTTTTTCAACATACGTTTTGTCTTTTGTATATACTCCTAAATCATCAACCTCAGCATATGTATACGCATCATTTTTAGCTAAATGTAAAATCTTCTCCCCTTCAATTCCATCCAAAAACTCTCCTTCTTCATTCAAAAGTTTTAAAGCATTCCATTGTTTTGGATTGTGGGAAGCTGTAATAATTATTCCTCCATTTGCATTCTCCATAGGAACAGCAACTTCTACCGTAGGCGTAGTTGACAAGCCTAAATCTACCACATCAATCCCTAAACCAACCAGAGTATTGCTAACCAAGCTAGATATCATTTTACCAGAAATACGAGCATCTCTTCCGATGACTACTTTCAAAGTTTCTTTAACTTCCTTATTTCTATCTAACAGCCAAGTACCATAAGCACTTGCAAATTTCACGGCATCAAGTGGCGTTAAATTGTCTCCAATTCCTCCTCCAATAGTTCCTCTAATTCCTGATATTGATTTGATTAATGACATTATATATTATTTAGTTAATTCGTTTTTAAGTTTGTAAAAATATAAAACTCTTATGATAAAAAAGACTAATTAAGAGAGTGTTTTACAAAAACACACAAACACGCTTGTTAACACCTTTTCTAATTTCTAATACATAATAAAAGCATTCAAATTAAAAGCCTTGCTCCCTTATATTATTTAAACTCAACAATTACGGTAGTACCATTTTTCCCAGTATCTATATCTAGTCTCCCATCTATGAACCCTACCCTATTTCTTATACTTTGTCAACCCAAACCTTTCTTTGCTTTATGTATATCAAACCCAACACCATCGTCTTCATAAATCAATCGGAACACTCTCTCATTATCTAACACAAACTGTAGATACACATTTTTGGCTTTACTATGCTTACTAAAGTTATGCAGTAGCTCTTGCGTAATTCTATACAGGTGTGTCGTAATCTCAAGGGAATTAATATGTGGCCATTTGTGAAAAATAACATCTATCTCTAAGGTATTGTTGGCAAACAAATGACATATTTCTTTTAACTCATCTACAAATTGATTGGATGCCTAAAATAGGTGTTTTTTCTTGACAGAATATTGACAATACATGTAAAAAAACAAATGACCAGACAATATTCATTACTTTAACAACAAGACAGAACAAAACTAAATATACCCCTAATGGGGTATGGTGCAGATTGTTTATATAAAGTAACTTTGTTATAACAAAACCAACTGTCTGAAAAAATAATTTGGTTGGGTACATAACAGTAAAACAGTACATAAAAGTAAGGTTGTTTGATTAGTCGGGGGACTAAAAGAGTTAAAGGCAGGAATACTTATTCCTGCTACTTCTTTCCATAAAAAAGAAAATAAAGATATCAAGAAGGACACCTAGGAAGGCTTGAAATAAAATATTATGAAGAAGAGAAAGTGAATTAGTAAGGCGGACTGTTAAATCGGCCCGCCTTTCTTATTTTACATAAAAAAATCATAGAATCTTGATTTATTACTTTACCATCATTAATTCAAAACACATAACAAGAAATACATTCGAAATTCTATAGTTTTATGAATTTCTATTTCTTGTAAAAAAAAAGAGGCTGTCTTTTTAGACAGCCTCTTTAAAATTATAAAATAGTTAGAAACTATTCTTTTCCTTCCATTTTTTTCTTCAACTCAGCAAGACCACCGATATCTCCAAATGTAGACTTTTCAGCAGATTCTGCTTTCTTAGCTACAGTTTTGATATTTTTAATCTCTTCCTCTCTAAAGATTGCAGTATGAGAAGCAACAATTCTTCTGTATTCTTTGTTGAATTCTAATACTTTAAAGTCAGCAGCATCGCCTTTAACAAGCTTGCTTCCATCTTCTTTCTCTAAATGACGACCCGGTACGAAAGCTTCAACTCCATCAGCAAATGTTACAATTGCTCCTTTGTCAGTTTTTTCTTTAATTGTACCTGCATGTACTGAATTGATGCTATAGGTAGCTTCATGTCCATCCCATGGGTTTTCTTGAGTTTGTTTGTGACCTAAGTTCAACTTACGGTTTTCAACATCTAATTCTAGAACTTGAACATCAACAACATCACCAACATTCACAAAGTCAGATGGGTGTTTGATTTTCTTAGTCCATGATAAATCAGAGATATAAACCAATCCGTCAATACCTTCTTCAAGCTCAACAAAAACGCCAAAGTTTGTGTAATTTCTTACAGTTCCTTTATGTTTAGAACCCACTGGATATTTCTTAGTAATATCAGTCCATGGATCTGGATGTAATTGTTTGATCCCTAATGACATCTTTCTGTCTTCTCTATCAAGTGTTAACACAACTGCTTCTACCTCATCTCCAACTTTTACGAAGTCTTGAGCCGAACGTAAATGAGTTGACCATGACATTTCAGAAACGTGAATCAATCCTTCTACTCCTTGGTTTACTTCAATAAACGCACCGTAATCAGCAAGTACTACTACTTTACCTTTTACTTTATCACCAACTTTAAGTTCAGCATCTAAAGCTTCCCATGGATGCGCATTTAATTGTTTCAATCCTAATTGAATTCTTGTTTTTTGATCATCAAAATCAAGGATTACAACATTTAATTTTTGATCTAATTCAACTACCTCAGATGGGTGATTGATTCTAGACCAAGATAAATCTGTAATATGTACCAAACCGTCTACTCCACCTAAATCGATGAAGACTCCGTATGAAGTTACGTTTTTCACGATACCTTCTAGTACTTGTCCTTTTTCTAATTTACCAATAATCTCTTTCTTTTGGATTTCGATATCAGCTTCAATAAGCGCTTTATGAGATACAACAACGTTTTTAAATTCGTGGTTGATTTTCACAACTTTGAATTCC
>CEWR01133501.1_pt1 | contig 13138 bp, 9 predicted proteins | sample 356321 | NCBI WGS metagenome assembly CEWR01 (sample SAMEA2621551, study PRJEB7988) | marine metagenome | biome: marine biome (ENVO:00000447); feature: mesopelagic zone (ENVO:00000213); material: "saline water (ENVO:00002010), including plankton (ENVO:xxxxxxxx)" | depth 790 m
GATCGATCGCGATCTGGAGATGATCGTGCTTCGCTGTCTACAGAAGCCAGTGGATCTTCGCTACGAGTCAGCGGGCCAGCTGGCCGACGACCTGCAGGCGTACATGAACGATGAGCCGATCAGTGCCCGCAGCGGCCGTTTTGCCCACGTGGTCGCTCGCTGGCTGAGAGAGACACACCATGCCACCGTGCTGGAGAAATGGGGGCTGCTCTGGATGTGGCATAGCCTGGTCCTGCTGATGGTCTGCCTTGTGACCAGCACACTGCACTGGCAGGGGGTGAAATCTCGCTGGACCTATTTCATCCTCTGGACTGTTGGCCTGGGTGCCTGGGCGGTGGTTTTCTGGACGATCCGGCGGAGGATGGGGCCGGTGCTTTTCGTGGAGCGTCAGATTGCCCATGTCTGGGCGTCAAGCATGGCAGCCATTGCTGCCCTGTTTCCGGTGGAGTACCTGCTGGAGCTCGAGGTGTTGAAACTCGCCCCTGTCCTGGCACTGGTCAGCGGGATGGTTTTTACCGTCAAGGCGGGAGTCCTGACAGGCAAGTTCTACACGCAGGCGATCGTGATGTTCCTGGTGGCGCCCCTGATGGCGATCTTTCCGGACTGGGCGCTTGTTATCTTTGGTGTCACAGGCGCGGGTTGTTTCCTGGTTCCAGGCTGGAAGTACCACCGTCAATCCCGCGGCAGGGCTGCCGACCGTCGCAGGACTCGCCAGCCATAAAGGCCTGCCAGGCTGAAACCTGCCGAGTTGGCAATCCCGTGTAACGGAATCATCAGCGGGATCCCCAGGAGCTGCTCCCCACGGTATTCACCAATGCCGTAAATCACAGCCAGCAGCATGCCTAGCAGAAGGGAGAGGCTGGAGACGAGCAGTAATCCGCGGGCTGGTTCGAGCGAGCACCGCAGGGCGATTCCCAGCTGGACCAGGGCCAGGCCCACGCAGCCGGCTGTCAGGATCCCTACCGCGATGATCTCTACCAGCGGATCCCCTGCAATGCCGACCCCCACCAGCGGGATGCCCACGATGATCAGAAGGATCATCAGCCGCACGAGATGATGTCGAGTCATCGTGCGGATGGCCAGCCCGCTGAGCAGGGGGAGAGCAAAACCGGCATAGTGAAAATGAACTGCCGTGAGCAGGACAATGGTGGGTTCGAAGTCCATCACCTGCATCCCGCTGCGGGACACCATCGCCCAGGTTCCACCGACCGCGACGTAGACCAGGGCGGCCGAGTAACAGAGTTGTTCGTTGAGCGATCGCACGTGGCGGAAGAAATGAACGAGCCCGATGCCCGCCAGGATATACGTGAAGAGCATCCAGGGAATTGCCAGCAGGCCTGCCCAGGTCCCCGTGGGAAGCAGCAGGGAGATCGCCAGCAGGATCGCGCTGCACCAGGAAGCGAAGTATACTAGCCCCTGTCGCCGCAGGCCGGTGCCGGCAACTCCTTCCCTGTCCAGGTGCCAGAGGCCCAGCGGGACGATGAGAAAGGGGGCTGCGATGAGAATGACTTCTGCCATGGGATTTTCCTGCCTCGAGGAACTGTCTCTGGATCCAACCGCAGGGGGAGTCCAGGTCTAACAGGGAGAATGGAAAAATATGCCCTCTGAGTTAAGAGAGTTTTCCCGGTACGGTATTATTAGTATCAGAAACGCCTCCTAACGAGAAACACCAATGATCTCCATCCGACGACCCCAGATCGACCGGGTTAATCACCTCCTGCAAGAGGTGATTAATGATCCGCTGACCTATCCACACGAGGGAATTGCTCGCAACCTGTTGCCAGATGACAGGGCGCCGGCTGGATACCGTCACGATTATGCAGCGATCCTCCTGGGAAAGGGGCAACAGGTGTTCGAACGAGCCAGTCGGGCGATTCGCCAATGGAGCATGTTTCCACCTGCCATGGCGGAACTGTATCACCGTGACACGCCGATCGAGGTGGGCCAGGTGGTGGCGGTCCTGTTTGGAGGTTATGGAATCTGGACACTGAACCCGGCACGAATTCTCTACACGATTGACGAGCAGGATGAGTGTTGCCGATTCGGGTTTGGGTACGGGACGCTACCGGGTCACCTTGCCCGCGGGGAAGAACGGTTCATGGTGGAATGGAACAGGGAGACCGATGAAGTCACGTTCTCGATTTCAGCGGTGTCTCGTCCCCATCACCTGCTCTCCTGGGTCGGCTACCCGATGTTGCGGCGAGAGCAAAGACGTTTTCGCCGCCTGGCGGGAGAGGCGATGCTGGATGCCATTGAAAGCTAGAGGGGGGCAGGAAGGTCCCGGCGTCGGAAAATAACAGCCGCGGCAAGCATGCATCCCACGCCGATCAGGATCATCAACAGGTGGGAAGGAAGTGGGCCGAGACCCTGGGTTACTCCCTCGTGGTCCTTCAGCAGCAGGCTCGTCAGTACATCCGGATCACGGTTGATGTAGATCACGAACCGGTTCGGGCTGTAGGCGGCAAAGATCGTGAAGTTCAGCAGCCAGCTCAATGAATCATGCGCAAGACCAGCAATCCGAAGGATCATTTGCAGCAGAACGATACCCGTGGCGATCCCCACGGTTCGACGGCGAAAACGGTCCAGCGATGAGAGCAGCATGGTTAAACCGGCAAAGCAGATACCGAGGCATGCCAGGATCGAGGCGGCAGGAAGGAACTCCACGCCACTGACACGGTCCGAAAGCGGCACCGTGATCTTTTCTTCAGGAACGAATGGGTTACGCACCTCCAGGTCCAGCAGGGGAATCGTGACGGTCGTATGTGGTGCCTTTTCCGTGATTGTCGAGTTGGCAATACCGGCAGAGGTACCACACCAGGCGACCAGGGGGAGGAGAATCGCGCCGGCAAGTGTTACCACTGCGTGGGACCAGAAGACCTGCATCCGGCTGACCGGCTGGGCCAGGATCATCTCCATGGTGCCCCGGTTAAGCTGGCCACTGACGATGTCACTTCCCCTGGAGATACCCCAGAGCAGCACGCAGATCAGTACGACCGGTTCATTGTAAAGCTGGCTGATGCGACCGGAATAGGTGACCAGTTCGGCAAAGGAGACGGGCAGCATCCGTTCCATGAACTGGAAGTTATCAAGGAGCTGCTGGAAACTCTCGGTATCCAGCCGGCTGGTAACCCAGACGTGTAGCCAGCCCAGGTTGAAGAGTGTCAGGGCACACCAGAACCAGAGCCACCAGCTATCGCGGATGTTCTTGCGCAACAATTCCAGGTGGATCATTCTCGCTCCTCCTGCCCGGCCAGCTCATCATCCTGTTTAAGCTGGTGGTAGTGCTGGTAGACGGATTTCAGCCGCGTTGGCTCGATCTGCATCTGCTCAAGCGAAGCGGTGGAGAGCCATTGCATGACCGGTGCAAGGTCTCCTTCGACCTGCAGGGTGACCTGCTGGTTTTCTGACAGCTCGAACTGGACCCGGTTAGCCAGTTGCGAGGGAAGCTCGGGGAATGGGCCAGTTGTGATGGCAGAGACATGATGGACCTGTGCCAGCTCTGAGAGAGGTGCCAGGTAGACCAGCTTTCCCGACTTGAGAATTCCAACCCGGTCACAGACCTCCTCGATCTCGGCAAGGACATGGGAACTGAAGACGACGGTCTGCCCGCTCTTTCCCACTTCTGTTACCAGGCCCATTACCCGGGCTCGCATGGTGGGATCCAGGTTGGCGGTTGGTTCGTCGAGGATCAACAGGGGGGCGTTGCTGGAAAATGCCAGCACGAGTGCCAGTTTCTGTCGCATCCCGGTCGACATCGCCTTGACGCGACAGGCCAGGTCCAGCTCCAGGAGATCGGCCACCTGCCAGGCCTTTTCCAGGTTGTCCTGGCCACGTAGCCGGGCCATCGTCTCGATCGTGGAACGGGCTCTCAGTCCCGGAAACATTCTTACATCGCCAGGCATGTAGGCAACAAGGCGACGTACCTGGAGGGATTGCCGGTAACAATCAAAATCGGCAATGGCTGCCTTGCCGGAGGTAGGGCGAAGGAATCCGAGCAGGATCCGCAGCAGTGTTGACTTGCCTGCACCATTTGGACCGAGCAGCCCGAATACCTCACCGCGGGGTATCTCGAGAGTGAGTCCATCGAGAGCGCTAAGCGAGCCATAGCGCTTGGTCAGACCCTGGATGTTAATCATGTTCCGGCAGCCTGTAGAATTTGCCTGGCCGGTCTCGTCAGAGCGATGCTTCGACAAACTAGCGATTGAAGAGAAAGGATGGGTTATTGATCAGGGCCCAGGCAAGATCCTGGAGTCCGATCAGTCGCTTGTTCTTCAATAACTCCTCGGCACTGGCGACGGTCGCCTGCAATTCCTGCCATTCCTTGTCTGTCGCCTTGTACTTCTCCAGCAGGACAGCCTTCTGCTCGTCGTTTCTTTCAGCGGCAGGAACTGCCAGCAATGCTGCCAGGTCCGCAGGAACTGACTGGAGCTTCAGGGGCCGCGGTGACCCGCTGACCGTGATTCGGAATTTCCCAAGCAGGTGGGTGTCGTCGAACTGGAAGTTCATTGTCAGGGTGAGCTGGCTTCCCCCCTCGCCGACCACGTCCGCTGCAGTCTCGATGATCGCGGTGTGGATCTTGTTGAACTGGGGAGCCACGGCCCAGCCAGTGCCCACGTTCCCGTCGATTGCCGAGGTGATGGCATAGCCAGTCTGGCTGAAACTGGCAGTTGCATTCTGCAGCTTGACCGGGGAACTCTTTTCCAGGTCAGCGAGCGAGGCAGATGTCGCCGTCAGTTCCCCAAGAACGAAGTTGCCATTAACGGCACGCCCGGGACCACCAGCGGATAGTGACTTGTCGTTCATCGCTTCCAGCCGTAGCCCGGTGATCTTCTCCAGGGGGCTCTTCAGCTTGAGGTTGTAGGTTCCCTTGCCATTGGCTCCTGTTACGAGGATAGAACCGTCGTCCGCGGCTGTCAGGGTTGCCCCGTTGGAGGCGGTCAGCTCGGTGTACTCCACCGCTTGCCAGGCTGTTTCGGCGAGCATGTTCTTCTCCCATGTTGCCTGCCTCTCGGGCACGCCCTGCTCGTAGTCCGCCAGCTGTTTCTTCAGCTCCTCCAGGTCACTGCCTGTTTCGTTAAGGGCAGAGATGCCCAGTTCCTGTTCCTGGCGGGTTGGATAGCGAGCCAGGAAACGGAGAAAGATCTCGTCAATAAGTTGCTTGTCATCCTTGATCTCGGACTCCAGGCGCGTCAGGGCATTTGCCGGATCGGCAATCGCATTGGCAACCGTGGGACCGTTAACCAACTTCATCACGGGTCCCAGGACCATCCCCGTCGTGCGGTCGCACTCACAGGCACTTTCCCTGGCAGGTCGTCCGAAATCGTCCAGGAAAGGTACCTTGATCCCGGCATCGGGAAGCTCGGCAGCTCGGAACCCCACCGGAACACCGGGAATCTTGAGCTGGGATCCGGTCGCCAGGTGAATTGCATCAAACAGCACTTCCGCCGGCAGGCGGCGGGGCAGGGAGTGTGAGTAGTTGATCACATCATCCGCATTCCACTCGTTGACCGAGACCGAGTGCTGGTACGTGCGTGAATTACAGATCACTCGCATCATGTGTTGCACGTCAAAGCCACTGTCGAGGAAATCCTTGGTGAGGGCATCAAGAAGTTCCGGGTTGCTGGGCGGATTGCCTGCGCGAATGTCATCGATCGGTTCAATGATGCCGGGCCCGAAGAGATAGCCCCAGAGCCGGTTTACGTAACTGCGTGCGAAGTACTGGTTTTCAGGTGAGGTGATCCAGTGGGCAAGCTGGTCACGGCGGCTGGCCGAATCCGGAAGCTCGTCGCCATGCTCGTAAGGGAAGGAGGGTGGGGTGATTTCGCCAGTGCGGTCATGTGTCACTTCTCCACTGCCGGAATCAAAAATCACCTCGACCAGTGGCTTGGCCCCCTCGACAGCCGTGCCACCAATTTTCTTGCCGGCAAAGGCAGGATCTTCCTTGCGGCCGATCTGGGCAAAGTAGGCAGCCAGGTAGTAGTACTGGTCCTGGGTCCAGCGTTCAAAGGGGTGATCGTGACACTTGTTGCAGTTAAAACGGACAGCCAGGAAAAGGTGCGTGGTATTCTCCATCAGGCTCGCCGGATCACGAAGGACCTTGTAGTAGGCCGCGGGCGGGTTATCAATCGTGGATCCACTGGCAGTGATTACTTCGTGGGCCATCTGGTCGTATGGCTTGTTAGTCGCAACCGAGTGCTTGATCCAGTTCCGCAGGGCAATCGATCCCTCCTCTCCCAGGAACTTCCGGTTCACCTGCAGGAGGTCAGCCCACTTGTTCGTCCAGTGCTCCACGTACTCCTTGCTCCCAACCAGACTGTCGATCAGTTCAGTTCGCTTCTCGCGGCTTGGCTGCTCGTTTTCCAGGAAGGAGTGAATCTGGTCTACCGTGGGAGGAAGGCCGGTGAGGTCAATGAAGACCCGCCGGATGAAACTCTCATCCGTGCTTAAATCACTGGGGAGGACCTTGACCTGTTGCAGCTTCGCGTAGACATGGGTGTCAACGTAGTTGTAGTGCTCGGGTTCCTTCCAGGAAAAACCACTGCGGTCACCCATCACGGTGAGCCTGGTTGCTGCATAGGCTCCCTCGTATCGAACCAGTACAGGGGATTCACCCCGTCGCAAAACCGTCAGCAGGCCGCTCTTGGCAGCATCGATGATCTCGATGTCCCCACTCTCGATGAATGCTTCGGCAGTTACGTCCCTGACCGAGCCATCGGTATAGGTTGCCAGTACCGACATCTGTTGCTTCATGCCGGCTCGCGGAACGACCGGGTTTATCGGAAGCACCTGGATCGAGCTCACCCGGGGACTCTCCAGGTCCAGCTTGGCTCCAGAAGAAATCCAGCCACGCAGAAGCTGGTAGTGTGTGCTTCCAGTTTTCGTCTGTGCTCCACCGACGTGCGGAATAGAACCTGTCGACTTGAGCAGCATCAGGCTCTGGTCCGGAGCGGCACGGTTAAAACGGCGCGAACCAACATCGTCAGTCAGGGCGCGGTGATCGTAGAGCGGATCGTAGCCCCGAAGGGAAAGCTTGAAGCCGTTTTTCCCGACCCGTGAACCATGACAGGTTCCGGCATTACAGCCCAGTTTGGAAAGCGTCGGCTGCACGTCCTGGACAAAACTGACCGGTCGGGCAACCTCCAGGTTGGTGACCTCTACCGGAAGCCGGACCTTGAATTTTCCAAAACGGAAAGTAAGTTCGTCAGTTCCGTTGGTGACCGGACGAACCAGCCCGTTTTCTGATACCCGGACAATCGAGGTATTGCTCTCCACGCTCGCCATGCGTGTCAAGTCGACCGATTCGCCTGTCTTGAGTGTTCCGGTGAGTAAGACCTGGCGATAAGCAAATGGGCTGCCAAGCTTCACTTGGTCCGGGTAGATTGCCAGCGAGATGACCTTGAGGTTCTTGGGAAGCACCTCGGCCTCGGTCGTTTCCTCCTCCGCAAATGCAGTCGAGATGCTACCTGCCAGCAATAGGCAGAGTCCAGCTCGAAGCCAGTTCGTTTTTGTTGTCTGCATGGTTCGCCTTTTTCAGTGCGAAAGAAACGTGGTGTTGTCTGTTGTTGGGATCGTGGTCTGTGTGGTGGAGCGGGTTATTGTTCATTGCCGGTCGTGGCAACTGTCTCGCTCACGGTGACCGGGATAAATGCCTTGATCAATTCACCGGTCTCTGCATTCACCAGGTAAACCTGGCCGTCAAAACCAGCTGCTGCAATGGTCTTGTTGTCGCGGCTGAAATCCACACTGTAGATTCCCCCGCCGGGAACCTCGAAGGTAGAGACAACCGCGGCATCCGCATAGTTGTAGACGCGGACTTCTCCTGTTCCGTTGAAACTGCTGCCAGCGGCAATGCGGTTACCATCATGGCTGAAGCTGACGGCGAAAAGACGTCCCGGCATCTGTGGAAAGGCACGGATCAGGTTGTAGTCATCGCCAATCTTGCGGGCCTTGTCCCGGATCATCTTGTAAATTCGTGGAGTCCCGTCGGCGCCGCCGTTGAGCAATTCGTCCTTGGTAGGATGCCGGGCGACCGCATGGAGTCCTCCCTTGAGCGCCCCGGGCGTGATACTGGTGATATTGTCAACGAACCGTTGCGTGTCGACCTTGATCAATTTCATCGAGCGGTCACGGCTGACCGTGATCAGGTGGTCACTCTTGGTCGAAAAAACCGTGTCCAGAACCCAGTCACTGTGGGCCCCGTTGAAAAGAGCCTGCTTGCCCGTTGCCGCCTGGATGCCCCGGATCGTGTTATCCGGACAGCCAAAACCGATCATCTTTCCGTCCGGGGACCAGCTGGCACCGTAAAGCGTGTCGTAACCGTGGTTGATAGAGTAGAGCAGCTGGAGTTTTTCCACGTCCCAGACCTGGATCTCACCAAACCTCCCGGGGGATCCACCACAGGCGACGAGTTTCTTTCCATCCGGAGAAAAGCGGGCAGATTCAATTCGCGCGGACATGCCAATCAGGCGGCCGTGAAGGCCTGATCCGTCGGCACGGTGCAAGAGGACCTCGTGGTAACCAGAGACAGCCAGCAGCGTGCCGTCCGGGGAATAGTTGACAGAGGTGATCACGGGGGAAGCCTGGTACGTCGGTGGATGCTCTGCATCGAATACCACGCGGGCGGACGCCGGAGTATCATCCTCGGCTCCTTCAGAAATCCAGCGGCTGATTAACTCGATTTCAACCGCAGCCAGCGGATCTTTCCCCTTGGGCATCTCCGCCTCGCCGTCGTTCGGAGTGATCTGGCTGATCAGGTAACTCTCGGCCGGCTTGCCAGGGACGATTGCCGCTTCCCCCGATTCCCCCTCGGAAAGAAGTAAATCGAAAGCGGTCATCACGTACTCTCCACCCTGCTTGGCCGGCTGGTGACAGCCCTGGCAATTGGCCTGGAAGATGGGGCGGATATCCTTGAAGTAACTCAGCGGCTGGTCTTCTGCTGGCTTTTCATCGGCAAGGACCGGAATCGAGACAAGCAGTGCCAGGATCGCCGCCGGGAAGAAAAAACGATGTGTCATGGTAATGGAACCCGTTGTGCACATGTGGTGTTGGAACAGGTATGGCAACCGGATGACGATTGCCCTGAGGAGAGACTCTCTGCAGCAGTTAATGGAGCTTCTGAATCTGTCGACACCGTACTATAACCTTCCCTCCTGCGAACCACAAACGACAAATAAAGGCGCTCGGAATGCTGGCACCGGGGTGCCAGTAAAGGTCTTCCGAAAATGACCATTTAGTGGTTGTTTTCCCACCTTCGCAGTACGCTGTCGATGATGGAAATGACTCTCGATGTCCCTCGGAAGGAGCCGGACCATGGACCAGCAGGACAGCGTATTCAGGCAACTGTTACTGAAAGTAAGATCGGGCTGTGAATTTTCGACGAGCGAACTGGTGGAATCCATGTCAGGGCATATCTGCCGGGTTATTGATCGCCGACTGGATTATCGCCTGCGGCGAAAGTATGACGTCGATGACCTGCAACAGATGGTCTGGGCCTCTTTCTTTCGCCAGCGGTGGAGGGTGACGGATTTCGAGGATTCGAAACAGCTTTCGAGGTACCTTGTTGCCATGGCTCGCAACAAGGTGATCCAGGTGATTCGCAGCCAGCTGCAGACGGTCAAGCGGGATGTGCGTCGAGAATGGAGAGGCGAAGTCGAACAGCAGGTGGATGGTGCCACAGCATATCACTGCCAGACTCCCAGCCAGGTTGCCATCAGGAACGAACAACTGCAGCGTTGGCTTGATGGGGAAAGCTCGCGAGCCACCAGGATCGTTCAGATGCGGCTTGCTGGTGCTCGCTATGTTGAAATTGCCAGCGACCTGGGAATTCACCAGCGCACGGTCCGCAGGATCATGCAGCGTCTGGTAAAACAACTCGAGGAAAACTAGCTTCAGCTTTATCAAGTCCAAGGCCTGTCCCAGCGGGAGTCCTGATAGCGGTGAAAATCCACTTCCTCGGTGCCAACCGGCAGGTTACCGGTTCACGATATTGTCTGGAGGCTGGGGGTAGCAAGATCCTCATCGATTGCGGCTTGTTCCAGGAGCGATCTTACAGGGAACGGAACTGGGCTCACTTCCCTGTTGCTGTGGACCAGCTGGACGCTGTCCTGCTGACCCATGTTCACATTGATCACTGTGGACTACTGCCACGTCTTGCCGCCGCCGGTTACCGGGGGCCGATCTACATGACCGAGCCCTCGAAGGATCTGCTTGGCATGATGTTGCGGGACACGGCCCGGATCCAGCAGGAGGATGCGGCATACAAGAAACGGCGGCACCGCAAGGAATCGCGGACCCCACCGCGTCCGGTTCAGCCGCTCTATACCGAGGAAGATGTGGAAGCCACCCTGCCCCTGGCCCGGGGTGTTCCCTACGGGACTGCGCTGGAGGTGAGCGACCGTTTTTCTGTCACCTTTCATGATGCTGGACATATCCTGGGCAGCTCGATGCTGGAGATCGAAGCGCAGGGGCAGGAAGAGAATCGTACGCTCGTCTTTTCCGGGGATATTGGCCTGGAGAACAAGCCGATCGTACGAGACCCGACTTTTTTCAGCCGGGCCGATTACGTGGTCATGGAATCCACCTACGGTGACCGTGATCATGCAGCTTCCGGTGATGTCGAGGATCAACTCGCTGCGGTTATTAACCGGACGGTGGACAAGGGGGGCAAGCTGGTGATTCCCACCTTCGCCGTAGAGAGAGCCCAGGAGTTGATCTACCACCTGGCCCGCCTCCTCCTGGCAGATCGCATTCCCCAGCTTCCTGTCTACCTCGACAGTCCGATGGCAATCAATGCGACCGAGGTCTTCAAACGACACCAGGACTGTTACGACAGTCAGGCCTGGCAGCTGATCAAGCAGGGCGAAGAGCCGTTCAATTTCCCGGGCCTGGTGATGGCACGCTCCAGCGACGAATCCCGCGCGATCAACCAGGTCCAGGGCCCCGCAATTATCATGTCTACCTCGGGCATGTGCACGGCGGGAAGAATCAAGCATCACCTGCGGCAGAATATCGAGCGTCCGGAATCGACGATCCTTTTTGTTGGTTACCAGGCACATGGATCGCTGGGCAGGCAGATTGTTGAAGGAAAGGAAGAGGTGCGAATCCACGGCCGGAACTACGACGTGAAGGCAGAGGTTATCCAGTTGTCCGGCTTTTCAGGCCATGCTGACCAGTCCGGTCTGGTTCGCTGGATCTCCCACTTCCAGGATGCCCCTCGTCAGGTTTTCCTTACCCATGGAGATGCGGAGGCAGCTGAATGCCTGCGGGACAGGATTCGTAGTGAATCAGGATGGCCCGTTGCAATCCCGGAGTATGGAGAAATTGTGGATCTGGGATAAAATGAAAGCCGATGGATTATCTCTAGGCAATTGCAGTTAAAAGACGGCTGATTTCGATAAACGTACCAGTCGCTGGTGTCAGATCCATGGCAGAGTGGTTTTACAGAGTTGGTGAACAGTCCTTTGGGCCGGTTACCAATGCGCAGCTTCTGGACCTGGTACGTCTTGGAAAAGTGGATGGGGAAACGCAGATCCGCAAGGATGATTCCAACTGGGTGCTGGCCCAGGCTGTCGGAGGATTGCTGGATGCGGCCAACCGGGACGAGTTAGAGACGGTCTGTCCCTATTGTGGCAATTCGATTTCCCCGCCCCCAACGCGCTGCGAGAACTGTCACCGGGACGTGACGGTCGTCATGCGGGCCAACGAGAGTGCCACGATTCATCGGCAGTCCAGGACAATTTCGAATGCGCTGGATCCTTACGAGGAAAGCATTCCCGAGGTAGAGGAGACGGCCCAGTCTCACTTCCTGATTGTCCTGGTTTCTGTCCTCGTGCTGCTTTCGATTCCACTGGTGATCTACCTCTGGTTTAATCGTAGCTCGATGCTGGTTATCCAGATGATTGGTGGATTACTGGGTGCCTTCATCGTGCTTGGCTGCTACTCGTACTACCTGGCGGTAAAGAGTAACAACAGGCGAGAAGATTGACGTGCTGCCAGGGGAACGAGCGGTGCGCGGTTTTCGATCATCGCCCTTTTTTCCTGTCCACCTGGAAAACCGGATCACGTTAGTACACGTAGCAGACATACTGCAGATCCCGTCGTCCACTAGAATGGACTACGCATGTTAGGTAACTCAATTCTGTAACCCCCTTTCCTGTGCTTCCGGTCCACTCCTTTCGCGGTGGTGAACGGGAAAGCGTGATGGATGTTCCATGGCTGAGAGTTCCGCTCCCACTGTGATCCAGCTCAATGGCTTGACCAAGCACTTTGGCAATGTCATCGCGCTGCAGGATGTCTCGCTGGAAGTGCCCCTGGGAATTACCGGCCTGCTGGGACCCAATGGTTCTGGCAAGAGCACGCTGATCAAGATCCTGCTGGGGCTGGTTCGCCCCACGTCAGGAAGTGGCATGGTGGAGGGGCGCGATGTACTGCGCGAGGGGAAAGCGATTCGAGCCTCTGTCGGTTTCATGCCGGAAGATGATTGCTATATCCCGGGTATCAGCGGTGTGGAGATGGTCCATTTCGCTGCCTGCCTGAACGGATTTCGACCACTGGAGGGATTAAGGAGGGCCCACGAGGTACTCGACTTTTGTGGGACAGAGGAAGACCGTTATCGCGAGGTCGATACCTACTCGACAGGCATGCGGCAGAAATTGAAGTTTGCCCAGGCCCTGGTGCACGATCCGTCGCTGCTGATCCTCGACGAACCGACATCTGGCCTGGATCCCGACGAACGGCAGGTCATGTTGGGACGGATCCAGTCACTTTCCAGGAAGTCCGGCATGTCGGTGCTGATTTCCACCCATATCCTGCCGGATGTCCAGCAGATCTGTGATTACGCGATCGTGCTGGTTGATGGCCAGGTTCGTCGTGTGGATTCGATCGAGAACCTCAACCGCCCCGCCTCTCCCTCCTTGCAGATGCGAATCGTGGGAGATGCCAGCGAGTATTGTCAGGCCCTCAAGGAGGCGGGTATCGAGGTGCTGGTCGATGAAACGGGAACACTGGTCGTTGAGGATCCGGATGGCGATCTGGCCGGGCAGCTCTGGAGCCTGGCCTTTCGCTGTGGTGTAGGCATCCGCTCACTCAAGCCTGCCACGACATCGCTCGACGACGTCTTTATCCAGGCGATGCAGGAAGG
>CEWR01013004.1_pt1 | contig 13129 bp, 7 predicted proteins | sample 356321 | NCBI WGS metagenome assembly CEWR01 (sample SAMEA2621551, study PRJEB7988) | marine metagenome | biome: marine biome (ENVO:00000447); feature: mesopelagic zone (ENVO:00000213); material: "saline water (ENVO:00002010), including plankton (ENVO:xxxxxxxx)" | depth 790 m
GTATGTGATGATGCTATTGCCGATGGTTTTGTAGCGTTTGATTTAGACAGTCAGACTCCTACCATTGTAGCTGGTGATACCAACCTCATTGTAAGTTATCATGGAACACAGGCTGATGCCGAATCTGGATCAAATTCTTTAACAAGTCCTTACACCAACATAATAGATCCAGAGACTATCTATGTTCGTGTCGAAGACGTTACAACAACTTGTTATGGTACATTTGAAATGGTTTTGGATGTCATTTCTCCTATCGCAATTGTTCCCGATCCTTTAGAATATTGTGATCCGGCTAATGATGGATTTGGAGAGTTCATTCTTACTGATGCAGACAGTCAGGTAACAGGAGGTGTTCCCACAGGTAATCTTGAGGTAAGCTATCATTATTTATTAGCCGATGCTCAGAATGGGGTAAACCCACTAGCAAGTCCTTATTTAAATGATGTACCTTTTAATCAGACGGTTTATGTACGTTTATTAGATCAATCTACGGGATGTTATGGTACAACTACCTTAGAATTGATTGTCTTTGAAAGTCCACAAATCATTCAACCCACGGATTTAGAGCTGTGTGATGATGATGGAGATGGTGTTGTTATATTTGATTTAACGTTGAGCGAGCCGGAATTATTAAACGGTTTGGATCCAGCATTTTATACCATTACTTATTATGAAGATGCAGGATTAACGATAGCCATAGCCAATCCAACAGCTTATATAAATACACCTCCGAGTCCACAGACTATTTATATCGTAGTAGAAGATATTTCGAATGAATGTCAGAGTCAAACTACCTTAGTGCTTTGGGTATACCTTGCGCCGGTATTAGTAGCGCCAGCTCCTTATGGTTTATGTGATTCTACGGAGATCATAGGGCCCAATGATGAGTTAGAGCCTTTTGATTTAGAAAGTAAAACCACAGAAATAACAGCAGGAGACCTTAACATTAATATTACGTATTACGAAACACAGTTAGATGCTGATGCAGGTACTAATCCACTGGCAAGTCCATACACGAATCTAAGTAATCCACAAACGATATTTATCCGTGGAGAAGATTCCAATACTCTTTGTACAGTTAGTCTTGGAATTACTTTAGATTTAGTAGTTAATCCATTACCCTCTCCGGTAACACCAACTCCATTAGAGGTTTGTGACGATGACAATGATGGGATTGCACAGTTTATATTAACTGATAAAGATTTAGAGATCATCGGGGGAGAACCGGGAGTAGAGGTCAGTTACCACGAAACTTTATTAGATGCAGAGGCGGGTGTTTTTGCACTCACAAGTCCTTACACTAATACCACTACCTATGTGCAGATTGTTTTTGCTCGAGCAGAATACTCAATAGTATTAGGAGGGACAGGATGTTTCCGTGTGGTAGAACTAGAGCTTAGAACCAATCCAACACCTATTATTGCTTTAGACATCCCAGATTTGGTATTGTGTGATGATGATGATTTTGCGGTATTTGATTTAACAGATCGAGCGACAGATATTTACGGAGCTCAAGATCCGTTAGATTATATTCTTACCTATTATATAAGTCAAGCAGATGCAGATTTAGGAATCAATGCCATCGCTAATCCTACAGCTTTTCCAAATACAATCAATCCACAAACCATTTGGGTTCGTTTAGAAGACAATACAACAGCTTGTATAAAAGTAGGAAGTTTTGATTTGGTGGTAGAATTAGTTCCATTATTTACGGTAGTAAGCCCATTTGAGCAATGTGATGACGAGGTTCAGGACGGCTTTACCGAGTTTGATTTAAACATTCAGAATGCAACTATTACTGGAGGAGATCCTACTTTAGGAATTACGTATTACGCTAATCAATTAGATGCAGATGATGCTATCAATCCATTAGTGATTCCTTATACCAACCTTGTTAATCCAGAAACAATTTATGTTCGAATAGAGAGTAGTGTTACGGGATGTCATGGAACCTTTTCGATGGAGCTTGTCGTAGTTTCCGCACCAACGATCTTCCAGCCTACTGCTTTAGAGTTTTGCGATCCGGACAATGATGGATTTGGAGAATTTATGCTAACCGATGCAGATTTAGAAGTCACCGGAGGAGTTCCAATAGGAAACCTTCAGGTAAGCTATCATTATTTATTAGCCGATGCACAAAATGACGTATTGCCATTACCAACTGCGGTGTCTTACTTAAACGATGTGCCTTTCTTGCAAACGGTTTATGTTCGATTGGTAGATCAAACTACAGGATGTTATAATATTATAACTTTAGACTTAATTGTTTTAGACAGCCCACAAATCATTTCTCCCACGGATATGGTACTGTGTGATGATGATGGAGATGGGATTGAAGTTTTTGATTTAACCCTTAGCGAGCCAGAATTATTAAACGGCTTGGATCCTACGCTTTACACCATTATCTATTATGAAGATGCAGCATTAACTTTTTCGATTGCTAACCCAACGGCTTATTCCAATACTCCGCCGAGTCCGCAGACTATTTATATTGTAGTAGAAGATATAGCTAATGGTTGTAGAAGTGAGAGTACCTTGCTACTTTTTGTAGCTGCCGCCCCTACATTAATATCACCTACCGCTTTAGAGCTATGTGATTCGACAGAAATCACAGGACCAGATGATGAATTAGAGCCTTTTGATTTAGAGAGTAAAACCGATGAGATCACAGGAGGTAATCCAACTGTTGGAGTTACTTATCACGAAACACAGGTTGATGCCGATGCCGGTATTAATCCGCTAACCAGTCCGTATATCAATACGAGCAATCCTCAATCGATATTTATTCGTGCAGAAGATCAAGATACCAACTGTATTGTTAGTCAGGGAATCACCTTAAGTTTAGTAGTAAACCCACTACCATCACCAGTAACTCCTACGCCTTTAGAGGAGTGTGATGTAGATAATGATGGATTTGCTTTCTTTATGTTAACCGATAAGGATGCAGAGATTATAGGAGGTGAGCCAGCAGTGGTGGTAAGTTATTACGAAACCTTATTAGATGCAGAAGCAGGTGTTTTTGCATTGACCAGTCCTTATATCAATATTGTAACTCCTTCACAGGTTGTTTATGCACGAGCAGAGTTTCCATTGCCTCCAGTAGGAACAGGAACAGGATGTTATCGAATTGTAGAGTTGGAATTAATTGTCAATCCAACCCCTATTATTCCATTAGATATTGATGATTTAGTAATTTGTGATGATGATGGCGATGGTTTTTCTATTTTTGATTTAACCGAGCGTGCACCAGATGTTTACGGAACACAAGATCCTGTAGATTATACCCTTAGCTATCACACCAGTGAGGCAGATGCTATAGCAGGTGCTAACCCTATAGCAAATCCTACTGTTTTTCAAAATACGGTCAACCCACAAGATATTTGGGTACGATTGGAGGATAATATAACAGGATGTCAAAAAGTTGGAAGTTTTGAGATTCGTTCAGAATTAGGACCTTTAGTGGTTCAGCCCACAGCACTTACACTCTGTGATGATTTAGGAGCACCTAATGACGGGCTAACACTTTTTGATTTAACTGTTAAGAATACGGAGATTACAGCAGGAGCCTTAGGAGTAACGGTACGTTACTATGAGACTCAATTGGATGCTGATACAGATACCAATGTAATTGATCCAGATACTGCTTACCAAAACACAATTAACCCACAAATTATATGGGTGCGTGTATCGGATGTTAATACGGAGTGTTTTGATACTACGGTTTATTTAACATTGCGAGTAGAGGCGAATCCAGATCCTGAAGATCCAGATCCAATTATTTTATGTGATGTTAATATTCCAGGCGATGGGGAAGAGGTATTTGATTTAACGATTCGTGAGCCACAGATATTAGATGGAGAAACTTGGGATGTAAGTTATTATACTAGTTTTGAAGATGCAGTTGATAACAATGCACCGATATTAGTTCCAACGGCTTACACCAATGTAACTAGTCCAGAGATTGTATATGTACGAGTTTCGATAGATCTTTTAAATGCTGCAGCCTGTTTTGAAATTGTAGCATTAGAACTGATTGTAAATCCTATTCCAGATGATAGTGTGGTAATCACACCATATATTATATGTGAGATACCAGGGGATGGGGAAGCGATTTTTGATTTAACCAGTAAGATTGATGAAATCTTAAACGGACAAGATCCCGCGATTTTCGAAGTGATTTTCTATGAGAGTCAGGCGGAGGCCGATGCGATGATTAATGAGATTCAAGACCCAGTAACGTATGCCAACACGAGTAACCCACAAACGATATATGTGGTTATATTAAATATGGATACCGATTGTTTTGTATCGACTCAGAGTTTTGATATAGAAGAGCGAGAAGGAGCATTGGCCAATACTCCACTAGAGCCTTATGCTATTTGTGATTATTGGAATGAGAACGATGGTATTGCCGAGTTTGATTTATTAGATCAGGATTTATTAGATGAGATTTTAGCAGGTCAAGACCCTTTGGTTTACCAATTAGATTTTTATGGAACCTTAGACAATGCAGAGTTAGAGGTTTCTCCATTACCAGCTACCTATGTAAATATAATTAACCCACAAGTTATTTATGTAAGGGTTACCAATATCAACTCGGAATGTTATGACATTACAGAAGTAATCTTAAAGGTAGAATTAATCCCAGAGGTTGCATTGGATGAATTTTATAGATTATGTATCGACGCAGCAGGTAATCCAATACCTGCAGAAGAAGGAAGTGTTTCACCACCATTGATTGATACTGGATTGGATCCAGGCATCTATATGTTTGAATGGGAATTAAACGGCGAGGTCTTACTAGGAGAAATAGGAGCGTCCATTACGGTATTACAAGAAGGGGCCTATTCGGTAAGGGTAACAGAAATACTAACAGGATGTATGTCTAGTACTAGTACCACGGTAATTACTTCTTCACCACCACTAATTTATAGTGCAGAAGTAACAGATGCATTTTCTTCAGAGCATACTATAATTGCTTCTGCAGAGGGTAACGGTGATTATGTGTTTCAATTGGATGATAACCCATTCCAAGAAAGTGGAATTTTCTTAGATGTACTACCTGGAAACCATACCGTAACAATAAAGGATGTAGATGGATGTGGAAGTGTGACCATAGATATTGGTGTAATCGACTATCCACAGTTTATGACCCCTAATCAGGATGGATATCACGATACATGGAATATCATAGGTATCGCTAATGGTGATCCTACAGCAAAAATTTATATATTTGATCGCTTTGGTAAACTCTTAAAACAATTAAGCACACTTTCTGAAGGTTGGGATGGCTCCTATAATGGAAATCCAATGCCTTCAAGTGATTATTGGTTTAGAGTAGAGTATACCGAAAACGATATTAAAAAAGAATTTAGAGGGCATTTTACCCTTAAAAGATAGAAAATAGCAACAATGAGCATAAAAAAACATTACTTAATTTTATTTATTCTGTTATCACAGATGGCATTTTCACAAGATGGCATCCCAATATATTCAGATTATTTTTCAGATAATTTATATTTATTACACCCTTCAATGGCTGGTGCAGCTTCACATAATCAAATAAGGTTGACTGCAAGAAAGCAATGGTTTGATCAAAACGAAGCACCTAACTTACAAACATTAAGTTTTAATGCTAGATTAGGAGAAAGGTCTGGGCTTGGAGCCCTATTTTTTAATGATAAAAATGGGTACCATTCTCAAACTGGAGGATACCTTACATATGCCCATCATATTATGTTTTCGAGAAGTGATGCAGATCTAAATCAATTGTCTTTTGGACTTAGTTTTGGATTAATCCAATCGAGATTAGATGAAACTCAATTTGACCCTACAGATTTCGATCCTATAATTGCAGGTATAATTCAAAGCTCTTCTTATTTTAATGTTGATGCAGGAGTATCCTATAACTTCTTAAATTTTTCAGGACATTTTACAGTTAAAAACTTAATTTTTCAAAACAGAAGTATAAACTCATCAGATTACGAATCTAGTAATCAACGTAAATATATAATTTCTGCAGCCTACGCAATAGGTGATTATGGATCAACCTGGACTTACGAACCATCTTTTATGTTTCAATTTCAAGAAAGAACCGGAGAACAATCAGTTGATATAAACGGGAAAGTTTATAGAGCTATGGATTTCGGAAAATTATGGGGAGGAATATCATATAGAAGAAGTTTTGATGGATCGGAATATTTAAACGGAATAGAAGTTGCTAATCAAAAATTACAATATTTAACTCCAGTAATTGGAATCAATTTTAATAAATTTATGTTTGCTTATACCTATACCCAACAAATGGGTAGTGTGAAATTTGACAACGGTGGATATCATCAAATAACGCTAGGGTTTAACTTTCTAGGAGGTCGAGATGAACCTTATGATTGTAATTGTCCAGCAATAAATTAATAAAAAAATGCTTGGGATATTTTAAAATACTTTTGTATTGATGGATATCTTATTTAAATTTTCATTTAAAAGAAACTCCAGCATACTAGTGTTGGTGTTGGTATAAAAACTAAGCGTGGGTTGATGATTGGTGTTCGCTAATAAATTCTTCTGAATTAATACATTTTTAGTTTGCTTTGCTACCGCAATACCTGAATCAATTATTTTTACGTGTTTAGGCAGTATTTTTTTTAATTGAGGAATTAAATAAGGATAATGACTACATCCTAAAACCAAGTAATCAATATCTGCTTTAAGCATAGGTTGCAGGTATTTATTTAATAATGTGTCTATTTCTGAATCATCTGTTTTACCCATTTCAATTAAGGGAACCAGGCCTTCACCTATAACTTCTGTTACTTTTATATGTTCTTTATATTCATCTAAAGATTCAGAGAACAATATGCTATTTATAGTTCCTTTGGTTGCTAAAATTCCAATACTTTTTGAAGTTGATTTTAATGCTGCAGGTTTAATTGCTGGTTCGATTCCAATAATCGGGACATCAAATTTTTCACGTAAAATATTTATGGTATTAGTTGTTGCAGTATTACAAGCTACAACAATTAGTTTACTTCCCATTTTTAGTAATAATTCGGTGTTTTTAATGCTTAATGAAATAATTTCATCTACAGATTTATACCCATATGGTGCATTGATACTATCAGCTAAATAGATAGTACTTTCATTGGGAAGAAGAAGATGTATTTCTTTCCAGATGGAAGTGCCTCCAACTCCAGAATCAAAAAGTCCAATAGGGTTATTATTCATTATATAAAAATAAAAAACTGCTCACCAAAAGGAGAGCAGTTTTAAGAAATATTATTAAAATTAGAAATTAAATTCCTAATTCTTTTTTTACATCAACTAGAAGATCTTTACCTTCAGCTAATAATAAACTACTGCTATCCATTACGTACTCGTATCCTTGAGTTCTTCCTACTTTTTGAATTGCAGTTCTAGCTTTTTCTAGAATTGGTGCGATTAAGGCTTCTTGTTTTTTCTGTAAGTCTTCTAAAGCACCTTGTCTGTAAGCATTAATATTAGCTTGCATTCCTTGTACTTCTTCTGCACGTTTTGAATTTACTTCAGCAGTTTTACTTTCTGCTTCAACTTCATATTGTGCGATTTTTGTTTCAAACTCCTTTACTAAAGTTTTTATTTCTGTATCATAAGTTTTTTGAAGATTTTCCAATTGACTTTGTGCAGCTTTCATTTCTGGCATAGCTTCTGCTAAAGCTTGAGTGTCTATGTGCGCAACTTTAGATTGTGCATTAACAAAACTAGTAGCTCCGATAAAAAGCAAGATTGCTACGAATAATGATTTCATTTTTTTCATTGTAATTGTATTAAAATTAAGTGTTATTTATTAATTATCTGTCGTTACTTCCATTGTCGTTACTTCCATCACCTTCCTCACCATCATTATCCCCTTCATTATTAGTTGGGTTTGGATTATTTCTATTTGCTCTAGCTTCTAAAATTGAATCTTTTTTACGTTGTCTTTCGTCTAGTAACTTTTGTTTTCGAGCATCATATTCAGCTCTTTTTACTGCTCGAATAGAATCACGAACTTTTTTCCGATCTTCCATGTCTTTTTCTCGAGCATCTTTTTTCTCCTCAATTGCTTGTTCTCTTTCTGTAACTGCTTTGTCTTCTTCTAAAGATAGATCTTCTTTACGTTCTACTTCTTTTTTATCTCTTTTAGAACTAACTTCTTCTCTTTTTGCACTTCGATTAATACTTCGTAAAACAATATCACTTATATCATGTCTATCTGCTGAAAAAAGCATCACAATATCTGCAGATTTGTCAAAAATGAAATCATATTTTTTGTTCTCTGCAATTTCCTGAACAATATTAAATACTTGATCTTGGATTGGCTGCACTAATTGACGTCTTTGAAGGAATAAATCACCATTAGGACCAAAACGATCTTGTTGGTATTTCAACATTTCATCTTCTAAAACTTTAATATCTTCTTCTCTTTCTTCAATTAATTCAGTAGTTAGTAGAACTCTTTCAGTACTTAGGTTAATTTTTAAAAGTTCAACTTGATCGTTTTTCTTTTCTATATCTTTTTTCCATCGCTGAACCTTACCCTCTAATTGAGTAGATGCTTCTTTGTATTCAGGTACGTTTTCAAGAATATATTCCATATCAATATATCCAATTCGAACTCCTCTTTGCGCGTTTGCTACAAAAGAAAAACACAAAAGAGTAAGTGTAATAAATAATAACTTTTTTGTTTTCATAGTTGTTAGTTGTATGTTTAGAAAATATCGTGCCATTTTTAAAATTGTTGTCCAATGATAAAGTGTGTTTCCCATCCATTGGGTTGAAAACCACCAAGTACAGGGTCAAATCCGTAACCAAAATCAATTCCTAATAATCCAAATGCAGGCATAAATATACGTAATCCTACGCCAGCAGACCTTTTTAATTGAAAAGGATTATAATTTCTAAAATCATCATAAGCAGCACCAGCTTCTACAAAGGTTAGTGCGTAAATGGACGCTAATTGTTTTAAAGTTATTGGATAACGTAGCTCTAAAGAGAATTTGTTATATAAAGCATTTCCATCTATAGTTGATAAAGATTGGTTAGGGTAACCCCTTAATGCTATTACTTCACGACCGTCTAAGCTATAGGACCCAAGGCCATCACCTCCTAAAAAGAAACGCTCAAATGGTACAACTCCTCTATCTTTATTATATGCTCCTAAAAATCCAAACTCAGCACTTGGACGTAATACCATTTTTCCTACAAGTTTTGTATACCAAGTTCCTTTAAATTTTAATTTATAGTACTCCAGCCACTTAAATTTTTCTTGATCAATTTCAGAAATTCTTTCAGTAGCATCTACATAACTAGGGTCTGTAGGTCCAACTCCATCAAGCTCAATTCTTTCGTTGTTTAAAGATTCCCAATCTGTACTACTAAATGCAGAATATGGTAATGTTACTTTTGCTGTAACACTAAACTCCGACCCAGACATTGGAAAAATAGGATTAGTCGCAGTATTATTTCGACTTATTCCAATGGTATAGGCTAAATTATTAGATTCTCCGTCTCCAAATGTAAATAGTCCTGTATTATAGTTTTTTAAATTATAGTGTTGATAGCTTATGGAATGCGAAAGTGTAAAGTAATCATCCGGCCATTTTAATCTTTTTGCTAAACCTACAGCACCACCTGAAATTAAAAAACGACGAGATTTATCTACATCTCTAGTTCTATAATCATAAAAGTATTGGATGGTATGAGATAAAGAGGTGCTTAATTGTATTGGCTTCTTGCCCCCTAACCAAGGTTCAACCAATGATAAGCTATAGGTTTGATAAAAAGTACTTCCTTGAGCTCTAATTGAAAGTTTTTGACCATCTCCCATTGGCAATGGATGATATGCATCTTTATTAAAAATATTTCGAATAGAAAAATTATTAAAAGATAAACCTAAAGTTCCAACAAATCCACCCCCACCATAACCACCTTGTAATTCTATTTGACTAGATCCCTTCTCGACAACAGAATACTCCATATCTAAAGTACCATTGTTTGGATCTACATTATTAAAATTAGGAGAAATCTGTTCAGCATCAAAATAACCAAGCTGTCCTAATTCTCTAATAGTTCTAACAACATCTCGTTTACTATATTTTTGGCCTGGTCGAGTTCTAATCTCTCTATAGATTACATGATCGTTTGTCTTGTCATTTCCTACTACACTAATATGGTCAAAATAAGCAATCTTACCTTCGTGAATTCTAATTTCAAAATCGATAGTGTCGTTTCTTACAGCAACTTCAACTGGATTTATTCTTGAGAAAAGATATCCGTTATTTTGATATAAATTTGTAATATCATTTGCTTCAGGATTTGCTGCATCTTCAATACGTTCTTGAAGTAATACTCCGTTATATACATTACCTTCAGCTATACCTAAAACTCTTTTTAATTGTGTATTGGTATAAACACTATTTCCGATAAAATTAATTCTACCGAAATAATATTTTTTACCTTCTTCAACATTGATTTTTAGAACAATATTTTTATCATCCCTTTTATATATTGAGTCATTGATAATTCTAGCGTCTCTAAAACCATTAGATCTGAATTTTGTTAACATTAACTCTTTGTCAATTTCATAGCTAGATTCAGCAAATTTTGATCTTTTCCAAACACGAAAGAAATTTTTCTCTTTTGTGTCTTTCATAGCAGCTTTTAATTTACTGTCTGACATCTCTTTATTTCCTTCTATCTCAATAGATGAAATTTTAACTTTTTTGTTTCTATTAATGGTAAGTGTAAGATGTTTGGAGTATTCAATTCCTAAAGAATCTGCATAAGGAACGGTAGTAATATCGACCTCTGTATTAAAATATCCGTCCCCTCTATATTTCTTTTTAATATAGTTTTTAGTTGTAGTAATAAGGTTTTTTGTGATTTTTACTCCAGGTTTTAAATTATTATCCTTAATAATTTCTTTCTGTTTTCCTTTTTTAACGCCAACAATTGTTACATCCTTAATTTTTGGAAGTTCAACGATGTTAAGTTCTAAATCAACTTCATCTCCAACAATGTTGGTTACATAAAATGCAATATCGCTAAAAAGTCCTTGTTCCCAAAGTTTTTTGGTTATTTCACTAAGTTTTTCACCTGGGATATAAATACGGTCTCCTACTTTTAGTCCTGTAAAAGCTATTACTGTTTTTTCATTAAAACTTTGTTCTCCTGAAACAGTTAATGATTTAATAGTATACTTTTTATTTCCTTGTAGCGGTAATTGCTGTGCGGAAAGAGTAAAAATAGATAATATTGTAAATAGTAGGATACAATAAATCTTTTTATAAGTATTTAATAGTGGACTATTATTTAAGTTGTTCACTTGTCTTTCCAAATCGTCGTTCTCTGTTTTGATAATTTAATATTGCCTCAAAAAGGTTTTCTTTATTGAAATCTGGCCAAAGTGTCTCTGTAAAATACAGTTCTGCATAAGCAATTTGCCAGAGTAAAAAATTACTTATACGCTGCTCACCACTGGTGCGTATTAATAAATCTACATCTGGTAAACTACGGGTGTAAAGATGATTATTAATTACCGATTCGTCAATATTTCCGGGCGAAATTAGGTTATTTTTAACTTTAAGACTAATCTCTTTAATAGTTTTTATTAATTCTTCTCTAGAGCTATAACTTAAAGCAAGGGTTAAAGTAAGTCTCGAATTGTTTTTTGTTTTTTCTACAACGTCCTTAAGTTCTGCAGAAACTTTAGCTGGCAAAGAATCGATATTGCCTATAGTAGCAAGTTTAATGTTGTTTTTTTGTAGCGTATTAAGTTCCTTTTTTAAGGAGGATATTAAAAGCTTCATCAGTAAATCAACCTCAAGTTTTGGGCGATTCCAATTTTCTGTAGAAAATGCATAAAGCGTTAAAAATTTAACATTAATCTCTGCACAAACCTCTACAATCTCTCTAACAGTTTTTGCTCCACTTTGATGTCCTAGGTTTCTGAGTAATCCTTTCTTTTTAGCCCACCTGCCATTGCCGTCCATTATAATTGCTATATGGCTTGGTAGGTTGGTAAGGTTTAATTGTTTTAATAGGCTCATTTAAAAATCACAATAACAAGGTTTTCTTCCAAAAGTGTAAGATAAAGTTATTCCAGTAAATACATACCAATCGTTATTATTTATATCACCAAAACTAGAACCATCCTGATTTTCTCTAATTTTATTTGGGTTGCTACCGTCAAGGTTGTCTGTAAACGTATAACGAGCTCCAATTTCTGCAGCAATCACAAATTTTGTTCCTAACGTTGCTTTGTATCCAATTACCATAGGTATTGCCATAGATCCTGCTTTTCCATCTTCAATAATAACATCATCACTTCTTTTAACTAAAGAGTTATATCTAAAATATGTTAACCCAGTATAAAGATAAGGCGTATGTGCTGGTAGCCCACTGTGCATAGTGAAATCCCAGAACGTATATTCTAAGCCTAGAGATAACTCAATAAGACTGTTCTCAAATTTATAGCCACGTTCATTACGTCTAGGGTCTTTAGAATTGCTGTCGTCACCTTCTATTTGTCCAAATAAAATTGTTCCTCTAAATGAGTGTCTTGGACTTCTATTCCATTTAAAAAGGCCGCCAAAAACAGGAGTTTTAGGAGCTATGTATCTTGTTTTTCCAATATCTCCAATATAATTAGCCATCCCCAAAAACCCTCCAATCTCATAAGTTTGAGATTGCATAAATAACGGAGTGAACAATACTAAAAATATAACGGTAACTAACTTCATAAATCTAAAAGTCTGCAAATATAATAATAAACTTGGCATCAGAGAACTATCTTTTAAATAGTCTCAGTTGATTAACAAGAATTAAAACGATTTATTGTTTAATTTCTTTTGTCTTCACCCCATAATAATTTTTTTCGAAGTGTTTTTATAAAACTATCTTCTGAAAGTTGAACAAGTTTTATGTGAAAAGGTGCCTTTTTAATGGTTATAATGGTGTTGTTTTTTAAAGTAGCAATTCTGGAGTCTAAAGAAACTAAATGTGATTTTCCTCGACCCGAAACTTTTAATGTAATGGTGCAATTATCTGGAACGACCAATGGTCTAGCGTTAAGATTATGAGGCGCTATTGGCGTAATGACCAAACTGTTAGT
>CEWR01004798.1_pt1 | contig 13128 bp, 6 predicted proteins | sample 356321 | NCBI WGS metagenome assembly CEWR01 (sample SAMEA2621551, study PRJEB7988) | marine metagenome | biome: marine biome (ENVO:00000447); feature: mesopelagic zone (ENVO:00000213); material: "saline water (ENVO:00002010), including plankton (ENVO:xxxxxxxx)" | depth 790 m
GAAAGTAGGAGTAATGTTTGCGTTAACTAGAATATCCATAGTAGCAGTTGTATTACATCCTGTTGTTGGAGTAAAGTTATACGTTACTGTTCCTGCAGTTGAAGTAGATATTGTAGCATCCCAAGTTCCGGAAATACCATTATCAGAAGTAGTTGGAAGAGTTGCTGGGGTATCGCCAACACAATAAGGTCCAGCCTGTGTAAATGTTGGAGTAGTAAAAGCGTTTACTACCACATCCATAGTGGCGGTGTTAGTACAACCTGTTGTTGGAGTAAAGTTATAACTAATAGTTCCAGCAGATGTTGTAGAGATTGTGGCATCCCAAGTTCCAGTAATACTGTTATCAGAAGTAGTTGGAAGAGTTGCTGGCGTATCTCCAACACAATAAGGTCCTAATTGTGTAAATGTTGGTGTAGTAAAAGCGCTTACTACCACATCCATAGTAGAAGAAACTGCACATTGTCCTGCTGCTGGAGTAAAATTATAGGTAGTTGATCCTGCGCTTGCAGTCGAAATTGCAGCATCCCAAGTTCCAGTAAAACTATTTGTTGAAGTAGTTGGTAAAGTACCAGGTGCATCTCCAATACAATAGGGGCCTAATTGAGTAAAAGTAGGGATAGTAGTACAGGGAGTAGCACAAATTTCAAGACCCCAAGTATCTAAAGATCCTCCATCTATATTAACGACATCCTTAATAGTCAAAGTCCAAACACCTGCTGAAATTTCACCATTAAATGAGGCCAATGAACCAGCTGTTTGATAGGTTCCTCCTCCAATTGGAGGGCATGGAAGTGCTCCCGGAGCTGCTGCATCATCAAAATTTAAATTAAAATTATTTTCATTGTTGCATATCTGACTCCAAAGCGAAACAACTGTTCCTTGTGGGCTCGTTAATGTTACGGTTAAGTCATTTATCCAAGAGTGTTGACCAGTTAGACTAACAACATTAATATCTGTAATTGTTCCGTTAGTCGGAATTGTAATTATAGATGTAATAGTTGATGCTGACGTTGCTGAAATAAGAACAGGTATATTTCCACTCATTGTAGTAATACAAGTGTTAGTTGTAGTAGTAAAAGAGAAAGTTGATGAGAATGCTGCTGAACTACATAAGGTATATGCCCTAACTCTCCAATAGTAAGTCGTGCTTGGAAGTAGTATTGCAGAGTTATAACTATTATTAGATAGTGCTACAGAATTATCAATAATTGTTGAAAACCCAGGGTCAGTAGAAATATCAATATCATAAAGGGTTCCTGTGCCGGAATTACTCCAATTAAAAGCAGTTGGTATAGTAACTCCAGTTGAAGCATTAATTGGAGTTATTAGTGTAGCTATTGTAGAAGTAGGATTAGCTATTATTAAAGTTATGTCAACAGTTTTAATTCCAGAAGAACTTACTGCTTGAACTACTATAGGATAAGTTCCAGGAGTAGCAGCTCCAGTGTTAGAAATTGTTAAAATTGAAGTGCCAACTGGAGTTACAGGATTTGTAGCAAAACTTGAGGTAGCTCCAGCTGGTATTCCTGTAACTGATAACGTTACATCATCATTAAAACCTCCTATTGATCCAATGTTAATGGTTGTTGTCCCATCAGCAGGAGGGCAAACATTAATTGTTCTTGGATTTGCTGCAATTGTATAATTAAATGTTGATGCACTAATAGTAAAATTATTATTAGAAATATCAAAGAAAGTTCCATTAGAACAAATTACCATTATTCGAGCTGTACTTGTAGCTGTATTTGGAACAGTTACATTGGTAGTTCCATTGTTAGGAACATTTGTTGCTAAAACTGTTGGGTAAGTTAAGCCACCATCAGTTGATAATAGAATATCAACATTTGCACAACTTACAGGTGCTCCAGAAGTTCCGGCCTCATTCCAAGTTACCGTCTCTGTAGTTGTGCCAGCCCATACTATTCCTGTATTACTTGGTACTGTAACCACAAAAGGACCTGAAGCATCTACAGTTATTGTAATATCAACATTATCAGTACATCCACCACCGGCAGAATTATCTCTAACAACACCTCTAAAAGTCATTGATCTGGAAACTGTAGGTAAAACTTCCCAAGTAAAAGGCCCTCCAGCAACTAAGTCAGTAAGGTTAGGAAAATATCTTGTCGGGTCTGATGAAGGCAAAATAGACCTGAAATTTGGACCATCAGTAGATGTTCCAACTGGAGATTGAGTGGAAACTTGATTGTCCATTTGTTCCCAAGTATAAGACAATGTGTTTGCATCAGGATCAGTTGCAACTAAAGTTAGTGCAAAAGGAGTTCCTTGCGGTATTGTAATATTTCCAGTAGAACCAGTAATTGAAGGTGCAGTATTGGCTAAAGCCGTTTTTACTGGACATCCATCTCCAGTACCAGTAATAAAAGCACCAATTTCGCCTAAACTTACTCCGTGAAATAATGCATCACTATTGCTTTGAACATTTGGGGCACATATACCAGCATAAGCCATGATAGAACTTCCACTTCCCGGTTCCATAGCAGTTCCACCATTTCTATTTCCTACACAAGAATTATTAAAGGTATGGTTCCCACTAAATTGGTGCCCCATTTCATGCGCTACATAATCTATGTCATAAGCATCTCCTTGAGGATTTGCACTTCCAGTAACACCTCGACCTTTTTGACCATTAATACAAACAACACCAAGACCAGCTAATCCACCTCCTCCAGTACTAAATACATGTCCTATGTCATAATTTCCAGATCCAATTTTAGTATCAATGTCAGTTTGAACTTCTCCGATAAGTGCAAAAGCATTATTATCAGTATAAGGATCTGTTCCTGCATTTGTATATATAATTAAATTATTGTTTGCAATTATTGTCATGGTAACAGCAACATCTCTTTCGAAAATACCATTTACTCTATTCATTGTTGTTACTTGAGCTGCCATAGCTCCAGAAACAGTTCCACCACCTACAGCAGCAGCATATTCTCCAGTACAAGCAAGTGCTAAACGATATGTTCTTAATTCACAAGTGCCAAATTTGTTCATGGTACCACCAAAATCTGGTTTATCAATTATAGAAGAAACTTCATCTAGTTCACAAGACAGTCTGTTTAAACTAGTATTAGCATAATCATTTTTATAGTAAACTTGATAATTATCAATATCTCCTTTAGCATAAGGGTCAATAAAAATGGTTTTTTTATCTGTTGTTAAAATCATAGCATGAAAGCCATTTGGAGTAATATCAAATTTTACAATATCTCCAGGATTATCAATTCCAACACCATCGTATGTTCTAATATTAGGATAGTTTGCTTCTAAGTCGCTATGCATAGTGGTATTTTTATATACCTTATATTCAGAATACGTTCCATCTGGATTTGGTAATGAAATAACCGCAGGTTTTACTGTAACCGCATTTTTTTGCTGAACCGAATTTAATGATGCTTTTAAACTACTCGTATTCAGAATAAACGTTCTATAAGTAGAAGGAATAATGTATCTATTAGCATTGGAAGCAATAATAGAACTCTCGTTAACATTAGTAAAATGAGAAGGAGTAGAGTTGTTGCTCCCATTTTGTTGGGCAATTATATTGCTCGATAAAAATAGACAACATAAAGTAAAAGCAATTTTCCTAGTGTATTTTGAAAAGCAAATTTTCATTATAAATAATTTTATTTTGTTAATTCAGAGTGTTAAATTAATTCATCGAGATCAAAATTCAATAAGTAGTTTATTAACAATTGTTAATAACTAAGGAGTTAAACATTACGCTACTGTATTTTATGTCCGTTATGTTTTTCTGTATTTCACTCTTTAATCGTTTAAAAAAACAGTTTAAGTGTCTATTTTAATCGATAAATATTTTAATTAACAATTCTAAAATAATTTATTTAATAGACTATTAAATGATGAAAAACAGCCATATAATAAATTGAAGTGATTTGGTTAAAATCTAAATTCGTTTAAATGTTGGTGTAGGATATGTCACTAAACAAATAATGATATTCGTTATTATCATGTTTGTAGGTTTTTTCAACAATTTTATTCTTCTTGAAAGGTATTTGATATTTGAATATAGGTCCGTCATAACAAAAACTATGAAATTCTCCATTTTCACCACAAGGATCAATTTCTTTTGGAAGTTGATTTAGAAAAGAAAAGGAATAATCAACGCCAATTAAGTTTTTTGGAATTTTTGAGGTATCTATACTACAAATATGTGTTTTAAATCCTTCTTTGATAAAACTTTGAGATAATTGATCCGTTTTTTTCTTCCATAATGGAAAAATTGCAGTCATTTCAACTTCGGATAATCTTTTTTCACGGTATTCTTTTAAATCTTCTAAAAAAATATCACCAAAAGCAACCTTAGTAATTCCCTCTTCTTTAAACTTAAGTAAGATCTGTTTCATTTTAACATCGTACTCATCATGTGTCTTTTCTTCTAGGTATAACTTTACCAAAGGAATCCCTAGACTTTCTGCTTGCTTTTTAATTAATGTTTCAGGAACACCGTGCATAGAGACTCTTTTATTAGGCTTAAAAATATTTGTCAATAAATATTTCACATTATACTTGCCTTCCTTTTGTAGTTGATATAAAGCGTAAGAAGAATCTTTTCCTCCGCTCCAAGACATTACAATATTTTCCTTTTCCATTATTCAATAAATAAAAATGATCCGGGAATAACCCCTGAATTAAACTGATTAATTAGATCTCCAGAGGATGAATATCGGAAAATTATACCATTCTGAACATAATCAATTGCATCAGAAACATAAACTTCTTCATTAATAGGGTCGATATCAAGACCATAGAATGTATTATTGTTATTCATAATAAAGGTTGAAATAGGGAGTGTTAAATCATTAATGTTCATTTTATAAACACTAGAATTTAAAAAGTAGAGTTGATTTTTTAGCGCGTTTATTTTAAGACTTCCAGGAGATTCTGAAATACTAGAAAAGGTAAACGTATTCTCTATTGTTCTGTTTTGCGGATTAAACTTTATCAGTTTAGGTAGGTTGGAGTTAATGCCTCCACTACACATTATCCAAATTTTATTGTTTTGATCTATTAATATACTATTAGGGCTTTCTCCAACTTTAACGCTATCAACCAATGTGTTATTTAGAGGATCAATTATTAAAAGATTATCATTCGTCATATCACAAACATAAACAGAGTCATTATGAATTAGTAATTCTTCTGACCAGCCACTTAGTTGTATATTTCCTGAAATAGTATTGCTGTTTAAATCAACAACCTGAATAGAATTTGAGTATAGATCTGTTACATAAGCTTTGTTATTGTTTATAGGTAAAAAGTAACGTGGAGATGTAAACCCAGTTATCGTTGCCAAAGAATTGAAACTATTAATATCAACTACTTCAACTTTATTAGAATTATTGACAACGATATATGCTTTATTATTTAATTGTGTTATGGATTGTGCAACATCTCCTAAGGGTAAATTGTTATTGGCTTGAGAAAATATGTTTTGAGAGATCGTTTTATCTAATGGGTTGTAAAGAGTTAAAGAGCCATTACCCCAACCAAAATTACCTTCATTTACTATTATAATATCAGCTTGTTGTGTATTAGTTTCTTCTACTTTACAACTAATGCATTGTGGACCAAGTTCTTCTTTAGTACAGGAAAAAAGAAGCAAAATGATTGGTATGTAAATCAGCTTTATCATTACTTTAATCTAAAAGTTAAAGAAATTAAATAATTTCTTCCAGGCATTGGTCTCCATGCAATTGATTGATAATCTTGATCAAGAATGTTTTTCATTTTAAACGAAGCTGAAACATCCCATGTCTTAGTAATTTTAAATTGATTAGATATAGAAATGTCTGAAATGAAATTTGCGGGTAAATACCATTCATTATCTGTTGTCATAAAACGTTTCCCTGTATAGTTGTAAGTATAAATTAAATTAATCGATTTAAAGTTAATTAATATTGAACTACTCAATTTGTGATAAGGAACATAAATTAGTTGTTTATCTAAAGAATTGTCGAATTCATTTTTTGCTTTTAAGTTGGTAGATTTTGTATAAGCATAATTACCACTTCCTTTAATTCTAATTTTTTTAATGTTTGTTGAAAGAGATAAATTCGTTTCTATTCCTTTGTTTTCAACATCTTTTAAATTGGTTGGGCTCCAATATCCAAACTCAGTAGGCTGCCAAATAATCCAATCTTTAACTTTAGAGTAAAATGCTGTAAACGCTGTGTTTATTTCAATTCCTTTTATTGATTTAGAATAACTAAAACCTGATTCTACCATTTTAGCATATTCAGGTTTTAGACTTTTGTTTCCTCCTGGGTTCCAATATAAATCATTAAAAGTAGGGTAGTGATAGTTTATTCCTGTATTTGCTTTAATAAACAATTGTTCTTTATTAAAGATTTTATATTGAGCTCCAAAGCCCGGAGCAAAAGGTTTTAATTCTGATTCAATAACTACGATTCTATTAAACGCATTTAAAGAAAGTTTTTTAAAGTCTTTATTTACTCCCAATAACCAACTTGTTCTAATTCTATTATTCTTTTCTGAATAACCATCTGCTTTAGCAGTTTCATATTTAAAATTTATATTATTGTTTATTTTCCAATTTTTGGATAAATATATGTTGGTATTTATATTATTATCAAATAGTTGAGAGTTGCTTTTTGAATTTATATTTGCCTGCTTGTTCTTGTATATCAATTGATCGGAAACTAAAGCTGTAGAGATATGATATTGGAAGTTGTTTTTTAGTCCTTTAAGTTCAATTAAAGCACGAATAGATTCGTCTTTTTGAGATTCCTCATTCGAATTCGTTTGGGTTATTGTTCCGGGGAGTTCTCTGCCACTATTAAAATACCAGATCCTACCTCCAACACTTCCGTTTTTTAATTTATAATAAACGGCTTGTTGTAATCCAAATTGTTTGTTTTCTGCTCTGTCTAGCTTTTCAGTTGGCGTCTCTATTGAAGATATATTTTTGTATTCAAAATTATTTCTATCCATTTTTCCGAATAGTTGAGTTTCGTAAAACCATTTTTTATTACCGAGCTTTAGTTTTAAGGCTGAAGAGTAATTGTTAAAACTTCCGGCAGTTTGTTTAAAGGTGATTTTTGTTTGGTTTTTATACTCTTCTGTGTTATTTAATATAACACTTCCACCAAGTGCTCCAGAACCATTAATTAATCCGCTCGCTCCGTGATGAAGTTCTGCTTCATCAAAAAATAGAGTAGGATAGAGTGAGAAATCAATTTGACCATTCATAGGAGAATTTAATGCAACGCCATTCCATAAAACTTGTGTATGCGAAGCTCCAGTTCCTCTAAAGGATATTGAGGCTAAAGAGCCTGCACCATAAGATTTAATAAATGCGCCTGAATTATTGTTAATTAACTCAGCCAAATTAGAGGATTCCTCTTTTACTGTTGAATCGAACTTTGTTGTTTTGTAGGCTTCTGGAATAATTGTTTCAATTACCTCTACTGTTTTAATTTTAACAGTATCTTCTGTATTTTGAGAAAAAGCAGATTGCCATAATAAGAATGGTAATATGACAATCTGCAGTATGGTTTTCACAACTTAATTTTTTATTATTTTCTTTATAATAAATCGTTCACCAGCAGATACTTTAAGGAAGTAAATTCCAGAGTTAAGCTTGCTAACATCCAACTCATTATCTAATTGACCTTGCTTAATATTTCTTCCATTAAGATCCGAAAGTATGAAATTGTATTTCATATTTTCTTGTAAATCAAAATTTAAAACATTTACTACTGGGTTAGGATATGATAATAAACTTAGTGAATAGCTTTCTTCTTTTATTGATATTGGAATAAAGTTGATTACTCCAATAGCATCCAAATCAAAACCACCAGAAGCAAAAGGGGTAGGCCATGGGTCATTTATTGGATTGTTTTGAGAATCGTAAGAGACGTATGTAGAATTTATATTACCAATAACATCAATTACCTTAACGTGAGAAATTGCGTTAATATCAAGTCCTGAAATTCCATTTAACTCATCCAAATCAAAGGGGGTTCCATATTGGCCTCTGTATTTGCCTGCAAGATTGTATATTTCTGTTGCATCAGTTACTCCAAAACCTGAAGTTTGAACATCTACAGAAACTAAAGAAACAGATTCAAATCTAAAGAAATTAATTCCGTCCGAACTAACTTCAACAAAAGCAAGTTCTAAGAAGTCATCACTAAATGAATTTTCAAAAACTGCAAAATCTGCTCCAATTCCATTTGTGATATTCCCATTAAAAGTTAAAGTTGCAGAACCTGCATCACCTAAACTAACTACGCCATTTAATCCAGATTTTTCTGTTGCAGAATTATTTGTACCTACTGTTGTTAAACCCAATGATGAATTAGATATATCTTGATAACCTCTTGCCAAAGAACAAGTAGAACCCCAACCAATAAAAACAGTTGAATCTTTGTGTATTGCTGTAGAATTTTGTTGCCCAGCTGGTGGAGCATAAGGCCCCACCAAAACTTGAGCATAAAATTTACTTAAAAATAAACTAAACAGAATTGTGATTAATATTCTCACAATTATCGTTTTATTAAACGCTGAACTTTATTACCTTTTTCACTAATTACTTTTATAAAGTAAACACCTGCATTAAGTGAAGTTAAGTTCATTGATTTATATCCTTTGTTTATATTATTTTCAGAAATAATAATTTTTCCCGTTACATCTATTACTTGAATTGAATTAACATCGTTTTCTAAATTAATTGTTAAGTTTCCTTCTGTTGGGTTTGGGAAAATTGAGAATGATAATTCATTTTCAAAATCTTTAATTGAAACAGCCTGATCATTAAGATTATCTATAGCAAAGAAACTAGGTGTATTAATTCCCCAAGGAGCGGTATCTGAAGATGTTAATGTAAAACTAACACTATCAATAGCTCCTAAAGAAGTTAAATCAACCCATTGCCAATCTTTTACAATATAATCTTGAGAATTATCTGCAAAACGATAATCGGCTAAATAAAAGTTAACGCTATCAGTTGTTTCGTTCCCTGCTGTGTATCCTTTAATTGTTAATAAAAAAAAATCCTGATCATCTCCACTAGCACCACCAAATTGCTTTCCAAAAGCATCACCATCTCTCATACTATTGGCAGCATAAGTTGTGTTTGTAATGTGCACTCCAGTAACTGTATTGTTCGCTGCTGCACCTGTTAAATTAATTATTGAATTGTTTTTTGATACTAAATAATTGTCAGAATTTTTTCCTGAACCAGCTCTAGCACTGTAAATGTTTCCTGATCCAGAAGTTGTAGAGTCTGTTTGGTTGGAATATATAAAACCTCCGTCCCAATAATTCCATTGACTATTCCATACATTGCTAAACGTAGCATCAGCATCAGTAAAAAAAGAGATATAATCATACGTATCAGGTGTTCCTGATAAATCGCTTCCGTCCCACATTTCATCATTTGCAGAAAATCCTAAATCTTCAAAATCAATTAAACTTGCAGTTGCAGGGGTTACATCATCTATACAAAAATATTCTGGAGTATTCATACCCCAAGGAGCATTATCAGATGATGTTACTGTAAATGTTAGACTAACAACGTTTCCTAAAGAGCTTAAATCTACATATTGCCAATCAGTTACAATATAATCAAGCGAGTTATTAGCGAAACGGTAATCTGCCAAATAAAAATCAACACTATCAGTTGTTGGGTTGCCTAAGCTATCTGCACCTTTAATTGTTAATAAAAACCAGTCTTCTCCATTTGTTCCATCAGGAGTTCCATTTGCATCATTTACTGAACCGAACTGTTTTGAGAAAGCGTCTCCATCTCTCATACTATTGGCAGCAAAGGTTCCGTTAGTTATGTAAATTCCATTGGCAACATCATCAGAAGCACTGTTTTGAAAAGTAAGTTTTGTATTGTTTTTAGCTACTAAGTAAGTTAAAGAACCATTATTTCCTGATCCAGCTCTTGAACTATTCAAGTTTACAGAACCTGAAGTTACAGAATCTGTATATGTTGATTGAATAAAACCATCCGTCCAGTAGCCTGGAGCGTAAGTCGTATCAAACACATTAAAGAATTGGGCATCACCACTCATAAAGTTAGTGGTAAAATTCGTTGGCGTGTAGCTTCCTGATAAATCTGAACCATCCCAAGCAGACTCCGCAGCTAGATTTAAAGATTCAAAATCTGAAACAGATTGAGCATTTGTGTTTTGTGCGGATAACAATAATCCTAGGCAAGCGAAAGCTGCCATTTTGTAATTTTTTCTCATCACTTTAGTTTTAAATGAGGTTAAACAATTAATTAATTTTGAATTAGAATAAAATTCTAATCCGTTCATTAAGAAATAAAGTGAAGATTTTTTCTAATAGAAATAGGCTCCGCCTTTAATCCCGAAAGCTTGTTGAATAAATTCAACAATTAAAGGCAGGTCTTCTGACTCACTCCATATTTTTACGTCTTCCCGAGGATTAGTCAGTGACTTATTGTAAAAACTTGCAGAGCATACAGCTGCGGGTACAGTTGAGGATTCACACCTCATTCCCTATTAATTTCAAATAAATGAAAACCAATAACGACTGCAAATGTAGTTTTTTTAGATTTAAAACAGAATTTAGTTTTAACTATTTTATGAGCTAAGAAAAAAATAAGTTTTTAAGGATCGACTATTTTAAATTAATAAATCAACTCACAAAAAAGTTAATATATATCCTTTTATCCAATATTAAAATAGGTTCTGAAATTACTTTAAAACCACAAATATCTGGCTAATAATTACCGTTGATTGCAACAGTACATTTTGCTCTCATAATTAAATGATGGTGAGCTCAAGATTCTATTTAATAGTCTGTAATTAATAATTTATCTGATGCTATTATTTTACCATCTTGCGATAGGTTAATAAAATACAATCCGCTTGATAGATTTTCGCGTTGAAAAGTAAATGTTTGACCAGAAATATTTTTTATTTGTTGTACGATCCTGTCTGATTTGTAAACTGTTAATGTTGCTCCTGTTAAGTTTTTACTCGTATGAAAAGTTGTTTGTACTGAGAATGGATTTGGATAGATATCTAAAATAAAATCATTTCTTTTATAAAACGCTACTGCTTCAATGTTAGAATAGCTTGTTTTTCCATCATAATCCGTTTGCTTTAAACGATAATATAATACTCCATCTAATAGAGGTGTATGAGCCTCAGAATAGTTTAACGTTAGGTTACTATTTCCTGCACCATTTATTTTGCTTATTGAAGTGAAATTAATTCCATCGATAGAGCACTCAACATTAAAATAATCATTATTAATTTCTGATGAAGTAATCCAATCAAGCTGAATATGCAACTCTTCAGCTTTGGCAGTAAAACTTAACAATTCAATAGGTAGGGGAGCGGACGCTGCGTCAAAGTAAAGTGGGTTTTCATAAAGTACTCCTGTACTAAATCCAATTGCCCCAGCTGTAGAAAACATTCTTCCCTCTACATTTGAACCTGCCCCTGCGGTAACTGCTCCGTTATGAGAAAACATCGTTCCTTTCATGTAACTATTAGCTCCTAAACTAATAGCTCCTGTGGTAACTCCAGCTCCGCCAAGCCAAACAACATTTTGATGCTGTGTGCCATTAGTAAAAATTACTTTTGATTGAGCTTCTATTGAAAATGCTCCAGCAAACTTAAAAACAAATACTGCATTAGTATCTCCATTTCCATCAAGCGTTATTGTTCCTGCTAAAGATCCAGCTGCTCCTATATAATAAACTCCAGGATATAACAATTCTCCAAGTCCAAAAGCTGGTTTATGAGAAAGTTCTGTATTTGGTATTGCCATAAGGTCTATATAGGCAATATCTAAATCTATTTTGGCTTTTGCTGTAATAGCGTTTGCATGATAAAAATCTCCAATAACAACAGACGTACCAAAGCCACTTATAGCACCTGCATTTGTACCAATATTTCCAATAAAACCTGATGAAGCTGCATTTGCTACAGCACCCAAACTAGTGTAAAGGCCAAAACCTTTAACACTTCCAAAAACATCAACAATAGCAGCTGGATCAGTATTGCATCCATTTATACAATCTATTGGAATGGTAATGGGTCCAACAGGAGGTTTTACCTCACAAGCTGATGCAATATTTAATGCTCCTTCTGTGGATAATATTCTTCCTTCAACATTAACATTAACACCCAGACTAATTGCTCCTGGATGTGCTATTAAAGTTCCTTTAACAATACTTCCTGCTCCAACAGAAATTGCTCCTTCAGCAACCCAAAAAACATTAGCAGCACGAGTTCCGTTAGTTAAAAAAATCTTTGAATCTACTCCAACAGTCATTGCTCCAACAATTTTAATTATAAATACAGCATCTGGATCTCCACCACCATCAAGAGTTAAACTGCCTGCTAAAGATGCTGCACCTCCAATAGAATAAACTCCAGGAAGAAGAGTTTCTCCACCACCAAAAGCCGCAGCATGTGTTCCAGGATGTGTAACAAAAATATCGCTAAGATGAATATACAGCCTAACTAAATCTATTCTAGCATCTTTAGTTACAGCATCATCATTATGAACATTACCAATAAAATTTGGAGGTATAAATCCAGTCATTTTACCATTATCTGAACCAACATCGCCTATAAATTTACCTGAATTTGAAACAGCTCCAGTTCCAGTATAAGCTTCAAAAGAAGAAAGTATTCCTAATTGAATTTTTTGACTAAAAATAAAAGTTGATGGAAATACAAATAATACAATTAGAATTGAGTTTTTTAATGTTTTGTTCATTATTTATTGGTAAAAGTAAGCTGTTTAAAAAAGTGCAAAAGTAAGCATAAATAAGTTGTCTTTTAAAACATAATTTGACTTAATAAATAAATAAATAATTCCCCAAGATAATACAGTTTAAAAATAGATACTAATACAGCAAAAAAAATAGATCAACTCTATCAAATTAGCCTCTTTTTTAAGTGTACAAAAGATAAAATGTTAGCTTTAATAGGAGTTTCTTAATAAGATAATATAGTAATACAGGTAAAGTTTAAAGGCTTTAACACAATTGATATAACCATAGCTATCCATTATTAAAACATCCTCAATTATTTTGACAATAGAAGTTCTAATTCTACAGACGAA
>CEWR01157519.1_pt1 | contig 13127 bp, 10 predicted proteins | sample 356321 | NCBI WGS metagenome assembly CEWR01 (sample SAMEA2621551, study PRJEB7988) | marine metagenome | biome: marine biome (ENVO:00000447); feature: mesopelagic zone (ENVO:00000213); material: "saline water (ENVO:00002010), including plankton (ENVO:xxxxxxxx)" | depth 790 m
ACAAACAAGAATTTCCTACCCAACAAATAAAAATGATGGGAGAAATGGGATTTCTTGGTATGATGGTAGATCCAAAATATGGTGGAGGTGGAATGGATACTCTTTCTTATGCTTTAGCTATGGAAGAGATTTCAAAGATCGATGCTTCTGCAAGTGTGGTGATGTCCGTAAATAACTCTTTAGTATGTTATGGATTAGAAAAATACGCTAATGAAGATCAAAAACAAAAATACCTTACTCAACTAGCTACTGGTAAAAAACTAGGAGCCTTTTGTTTGAGTGAACCTGAAGCAGGATCTGATGCGACCTCACAAAAAACTACCGCTATTGACAAAGGAGATCATTATTTGTTAAATGGAACAAAAAACTGGATTACTAATGGAAATTCTGCAGATTATTACATTGTAATCGCTCAAACAGATAGAGAAAAAAAACATAGGGGAATCAATGCTTTTATTGTTGAAAAAACTTGGGCTGGTTTTGAAATAGGAGCTAAGGAAGATAAATTAGGAATTAGAGGTAGTGATACTCACTCTTTAATGTTTAATGATGTTAAGGTTCCTAAAGAAAATAGAATTGGGGTAGAAGGGTTTGGATTTTCATTTGCTATGAAAACATTATCTGGTGGTAGAATAGGAATAGCATCACAAGCTTTAGGTATTGCTGCAGGTGCTTACGAATTAGCTAGAGACTATTCTAAAGTTAGAAAAGCTTTTGGTACTGAAATTTGCAATCATCAAGCGATCGCTTTTAAATTGGCCGATATGCATACCAATATTGAAGCAGCTAGATTGTTAGTTTATAAATCTGCTTGGGATAAAGACCAAGGAAATAACTACGACATGAGTAGTGCAATGGCAAAGGTATTTGCTTCACAAGTTGCAATGGATGTAACGGTAGAAGCTGTTCAAGTTCATGGTGGTAATGGATATGTAAAGGATTATCACGTAGAGCGTTTAATGCGTGATGCTAAAATCACTCAGATATATGAAGGAACTTCAGAAATACAAAAAATTGTAATTTCTAGAGGATTATTAAAAGACTAATCAAATTCAAAAAATATAAAATGAAAAGAAACCACTACCTATTAATTGCCATTGTCCTTTTAATGTTCTCTGGATGTACTACTACTGTAAAAGTATTAAGCGCTTGGAAAAGTAAAGAAATAGACAAGATGAAAGACAGAAACATATTGGTAATTGCGAGGACTTCAGACGCTGGAGTGCGTGCTGATTTCGAAAGTAGTATTGCTAATAAATTAAGAGCTAATGATTATAAAGCTACAGAAAGTTTTACAAGATTTCCAAAAATGAATCCAGATAAAGAAATGACAGAAGAAAAACAGAAACTTCTTCTTGATATTTTTGGCTACGAAGGATATGATGCCGTATGTATAAATGTTCTTAAAGATTATTCGGAAACTAAAACCACTAATTATTATAATGATTATTATGGAGGTGGTATGGGCATGATGGGTCCTTACTCTTCTTATTACCCTTCTTATTATGGAGGATTTAATAGTTATTATGCCCACCCATATTCTTATTCTACGTTCGGTAATTATTATGGTTCTGGTGGTTCTTATACAACTACAAACAAAAAGTATGTACTTGAAACATTATTTTATAATTTAAATAATGAAGATGGCGAGCAACTTTTAGCTGCTACTACCACTGAAATAGAAAACCCAAAAGATGCGGTAAAAGCTGCAGATAAATACACTGAAAAGATAGCGGAAAGCTTAAAAAAGCTAGACAAATAATATATCTATAAATTCAATATAATAAAAAAGACCTGACAGCAAAACTGTCAGGTCTTTTTTATTATTAGAAAAATTTATTTAATTTTATAGGTATCGTATACATCACATTAAGAAATTCCATACAATTCCAAAGCGAATCACAGCATCACGATATGGATATCCAGGTGCCGAAAAATAATCATTAGTGCTTGAAAATAATGCATTGAAATTTTCGTATTTAAAATAAAAACGAATTTGTTGTACTCTTGCATTAAAGAAAATATCAAACTGAGGATATCCTCCAAGTTCTATATTATCTTGAACATAAAACTCTGCTAATACAGGGTCATACCCATTCATCGCATAGCTGGAATAATATTTAAAGGTGACTCCTGTATGCATAAACAACGCTTTTTTAAACCATTGATCTTCAAAATACAATGTGTTTCTTGTGATAAATTGAGGCAATTTTAAAACCTCTTCGCCACTTAAAGCATTTTGATATAAGAGCGTGTTTTCTAATCCAAACTTCTTATATTTAAATTCCTTTTGTAATTTAACTTTTACATAATCCACTCGTTCTCCATATTGTTGTGGCGTAGGAGTAGAATCATTTTCTTTAATTGTAAAATACGTGTATTTATCAATACCGGTATAACTTAGAGATAGGTTAGCAATTTTATGAGATTTAAAATCTACTTTTAATTGCTGCGTTTTTACATTATCAAAATTATTTTGCCAATTATAATTAATATAATCACTTTGGTTTAACAAGAAATTAAAGTTTGGCGCAGTAGTATGAGTTTTAACCTCTGCACTAATTTTATGAGCGTTTTTAATAAGGTAAGAAGCTCCGGCCTTTAAGAAATTACCATCATAATCTCCCGAAATATTAATAGCCCCTTCACCAAATAATTCAAATCCTTTATATGTTTTTTTGTAAGAAGCACCCGCTTGAACCAAATTACCTTTTATCCTATTTGCAATTCTACCTTCATCAAATATAATTACACTATTATATCCAAAATTATAATCTGTATACCCAACAAAAGCACTTAGACTTCCTATATAGTTATTTTCAAAACGAGTATATCCTTGAGCATTAAAATCTTCAAGCTTTCCTTTTTTAAACAAAGCAGAAGTTTTATAAGACTCACCATATCCATCAAAGGGACTATCTTGCTCAAAGACATACGATTTATCTTCAAAGCTTATTACATTACCAATAACAAGCTTATTGCGGTCGGTACTATCCTTTTTGGTGATTAGTTCAAATTCTTGTTTTCCATAAACACGAAAACCTTTTAATTCATTTTCTGCATTTTGAAATTTAACATCTAACCTTCCACGGTCTTTAAAATCACTGTCATTACTCTGAAACAATAAAACAGATGCATCGGTAAGTCCTCCATTTTCTTGATTAATAAGGTCCAAGGCCATTATATGTGCTAAAATATGATACCGATTATTTTTTGTGTGATAATTTGTAGTAAACCTAAAATCTCCCGTACTCGTCAAAGCATGTTGATAAGCTCCTAAAGATCGTACTCCTTTATAAGCAATAGAAAAATTAAATTGCTCTGAAGTATTTATTGAAAAAAACGCATCCAATTGCTGTCCTTGTTTAAATGCAGTTTTAAAATACAATTCCGTTAAAGGAGTGGGTAAATTATAATACTCCATATCTTCAATTTCACGATAGCCAACATGGTGAGATTGAGCCACAAATAATGGTTTTAAATTCACATTACCAAAGTCATACGCTAGATTATTATAGGGTTGACCGACGTTTGCGAATTCTTGTAATTCAAAATTATCCTTTCGTAAATAGTTGAATTTATAAGCTCTTTGAATCGTAAGCGAGGTATCTAAAAAGGTAGTATCCCGTTTGGCTGAAATAATTTTATATAGGGTTACGGAAGGTTTTTCCTTCTTCTTTTTTTTAGGAATCCCTCCTTCATTTTGAGAAAACACTATTGCTGAAGAGCATAATAGAAGAAATAAAAAAAACGTTTTGCGCATCTATTTTTAACTTACCAAGCAAAGGTATACTTTTGAATGGAATATTTAAATAATGAATTCCGTTAAATGTGTTAAAACTAAAAATCAATAAACAATTAATAGAATGCGGCACTGATGAAGCTGGTCGAGGTTGTCTTGCAGGACCCGTAACAGCAGCAGCAGTTATGCTCCCTGATAATTTTAAAAATAAAATCTTAACAGATTCGAAACAACTTTCAGAAAAAAAACGAGCGTTTTTAAAACCTATAATTGAAGAACAAGCAATTTGCTTTGGAGTTTCTCATATTATGATGGAGAAAATTGATGAAATTAATATTTTAAACGCATCGATTTTAGCAATGCATACATCTATTGAAAAGCTTTCCAAAAAACCTGAACTTATAGCTGTTGATGGCAACCGTTTTAAACCTTTTTTAGACATACCACATCAAACTATTATAAAAGGAGACGGTAAGTATTTGCATATAGCAGCAGCTTCCATATTAGCTAAAACGTATCGAGATGCATATATGGAAGAAATTGACAAAGAATATCCAATGTATAATTGGAAACAAAACAAAGGCTATCCCACTAAAGAACATCGAGAAGCTATTAGAAAATACGGGATCACTAAGTATCATCGCAAAAGTTTTCGGTTGTTACCCGAAGAATTCACAATAAATTTAGATATTTAAATTTCATTGTTAAAAACCCGCCAATAATCTTTTTAATTTCTATGTGATTCTGTTATTTTCCTTATTATTTTTGTGATATGAAGGTTTTTATTCAATCCATCGTATCGGTATTCCTATTCAGTTTTTTTATAAGCTGTGATCCTGCACCTTCAAAATTAAAAGAGCTTAACGATTTTATTCCCAAGAACCCTTCAGTTGTATTAAGCATCAATGATTTTGAAGCTTTAAAATCTGATCTTAAAAACAATAGTTTCCTTGCTAAATTAGAGAACACTCAAGCCTATTCTTATATTAAGAATAAAGAAGTTTTTAATCACTTAAATCCTACTTCAAAAAGCATACTATGTATCACTGAAGAAAATGTCACCTCTTCATTTACCTTTATTACGAAACTAAATAAGGGACTCTTTAATTTAGATTCCATACCTAATAAAACTATTGAAACCATTTCGTTTAGTTCTTATACATTTCAAAAAGTAATCATCAATGAGCAAGTTATTTTTACGACTATTGAAGACAGTATATTTGTTGCTTCGAATTCACAAAAAGTATTAGAACAGATAGTAAGCGGAAACATTGAGAATGATGCAGTTTTCAGAAAAATAACAGCACTAAGCAACCATCAAGATTTAACAGCAATTATTCCTGCTAACGAAATTTTAGTAAACCAAACTTTACTATTTAATTTTGCTTCTTGGGCGGCACTTGACATTAAAGTTTTACCAGATGCAATAACCGCTTCAGGAGTTGTTTTGGCAAATGATTCAGTCCCTCAGTTAATATCCGTTTTTAAAGGCTTAAATCCTCAACAAAATGATATTGCAAAAGTTACTCCAACTAATGCTAACACGGTAGTTTCATTAACATTTGATGATTTTTCATTATTTCAAAATAACCTTCAACAATTTAGAGGTATTAAAAGCATCAATAATGATGAAACTATTTTATTTGAAGCAATTAGCGAAGTCAGTAAAATAAGTTTACCAAAAGGAAATGCAATTGTTTTAAAGAGTATTGACCCAGATCTTACCAACGAAGCTTTAAGTAATTATAGCAGCCCTAAAGATCCTTTTAAAGGAGTAATGATTCACGACTTTAATAAGCCAAATTTATTTGTCAATCATTTTTTAACTTTCACAAATAAGACGGCTCCTAAAGAAGTATTTATATTAGATAATTTCTTTATTTTTTCTGAAAATGAAGAAGTTAGTCAAAACATCATCAATTCTTATTTAACTAATAATTGCCTATCATCCACTTCCTATTATAAAGATGCGCTCTCTCAACTTAGTGACGAGTCTTCCCTATTAATTATGAAGCTAAACGGAAATTATTCAGGAGTACTTTCCAACCTTTTAAAAACTGAAATAAAAGCTGTTTCATTTAAAAAACATCCTTTAGCCATCCTCCAGTTTAATTATGATCGTGATTTTGCTCATGTAAATTTGGTTTGTAAAGAGGCAAATACTTCAAATAGCACTCCGGTTACAGGAAAAGTAACACAAATCAATAGCATTCAATTAGAAAACGAAATACTAAACGACCCTGCTTTTTTCAGTAATCACAGAACAGGAGGAAAAGACATCGTTGTTCAAGATGTAACGAACAAGTTGTATTTTATTTCTTCTGGAGGAAAAATTTTATGGACAAAGGATCTTAAAAATCCCATTTTAGGAAAAATTAAAGAAGTTGACCTTTTACGAAATGGCAAAAAACAATTGGCCTTTACTACCAAAAATAAGTTTTACGTTTTAGATAGAACTGGCAGAGATGTTCCTTCGTTCCCTAAGAAATTTAGAGACGATATCACCCAAGCACTTTCTGTTTTTGATTATGATAACAATCGGAAATATCGTTTTGTGATTACCCAAGGCAAAGAGGTTTTAATGTTGGATAGCAAAGGAAAAAAAGTAAGAGGATTTAAGTTTAAAAAGGCAAAGTCTGAAATTGTATTTTCACCTCAACATTTTAGAATTAACAGTAAAGATTACATCATCATTGCAGAGGAAAACGGAAAATTGAACATCCTTAGTCGAGTAGGTAAATCGAGGGTAACCGCAGCAAAAACATTCGATTTCTCCAATACTCCAGTCACATTAGAAAACACAAAACTAGTAGTTATTAATAAAGATAACTCTAAAAACAGTGTTGGTTTGGATGGAAAAACGATTACCAAAAAACTGGATGTAACTAGTTATCAATTTACTGTTAGAGGAAAAACTAAAGTAACTTTAGATGATAATTTAATGCGGATTAATGGTGTTTTAATCGAATTACCCTTTGGAATTTATACACAACCAACTATTAGTATCGTTAATCGAAAAACCTACATTTCAATTACCGAAACACAAGAAAACAAAGTATACGTTTATAATAAATCTGGAAGTCTGCTATCTGGATTCCCTGTCTATGCAACTTCTGTAATAGACCTTGGAGATTTAACAAAAAATGGTAAAACAAATTTTGTTGTAAAAGGTGATACTAAAAGCATTCTTCTTTACGAAATACACTAATTAGTCTTTTATATAAATCGACTCAACTAACTAATTTTTAGAATCATAACCGAGCATATTGAAGTTTTTCACTCTCAAAAAGATGACAAAGGAAACTTAACCGGTTATAATGAGTTAATTAGATTTGAAAACTAAACTTACGATTGAAGCTTTTTTTCAGCTTCAAACAAATCTAAAAAATGGAAGAGTAATTTTTCTTTTACTTCTTCTATGGAAATTTCAGGTTTTCCTAATTCTACATTTAAGGAAGTCACCGCTTTTCCTTTTATACCACAAGGGATCATATGATCAAAATATCCCAAATTGGCATTTACATTTAATGCAAATCCATGCATGGTTACCCAACGACTTGCACGCACTCCAAAAGCACAAATTTTTCGAGCAAATGGAGTTCCTACGTCAAACCATACTCCTGTTTCACCTTTAGATCGTTCTCCTTTTAAACCGTATTCAGCCAATGTTCTAATAACCGTTTCTTCCAAGAATCGCAGGTACTTATGAATGTCGGCAAAAAAGTTTTCTAAATCTAAAATAGGATACCCAACAATTTGTCCAGGTCCGTGATAGGTAATATCTCCACCTCTATTATTTTTATAGAAGGTAGCTCCTATTTCGGCTAATTTTTCTTCAGAAATGAGTAAATTTTCAATATGCCCACTTTTACCTAAGGTATATACGTGAGGATGTTCTACAAATAAAAAATAATTAGGAGTTTCTAAAGATTTTTCTTCTCTTCGGTTTTTTATTTTTACATCAATAATTTCCTTAAAAAGCTGTTCTTGATATTCCCAAGTATCTTTATAATCCTTAACTCCTAGTTCTTGTATTTCGATTTGTTTATTCAAAAGATTATTTTTCTAATTCAACTTCTAAATCTAAAACATCTGGATTCTTTATATACTCTAAAAAGGACCTTTCTAGTTCGATCGTTTTTCCATCTAAAGATAATTTAGCATCTTCTGCAGAAGCATTAATTACCCTACTTGGAAATGTATATTTTAGTTTATACGTAATGCCGCTCATAAACGACTCTGATTCTTTTAGACTGTCAATTTGTTGTTGATGTGCTTTTTCATCAATTATATAGGCATCTCTTTTAAATACGCCCTCTTTAAAAGAAAACTTAACCCCAACAGCATCACTTTCACTTGCTTTACTAGTAGTGTCATTTCCATTAGCCATTCCAGAAATCATAGATCCAGATTGATTAAGACCTTCCATTAAATCATTGGCTTCAGAAACATTTTTAAAATCGGTAAATATTTCAACAACAGAATTTTTATTTTCTGGGTCCATGGTAAAATGAATGTTATAACCTTCCATTGCCTTTAACCTTTTCTGTTCTTCTTTAGAGAGTTGTGCAATGCTATCTTTTTTTTCTTCTAGTATGCTTTTAAATGTAATAATGGTATCGGTTTTTACCATCGTAGAATCCTCACTCATATCCCCCATCATAGCCATCATATCACTTAAATCTATAGAGAGTGACATCCTTCCATAACCTTGATCATCTATGACCATGGTTTCCGTAAATTGACAACTTACCAGCGTAAAAGCTAAAATTAAAAGCGAAATTATTTTACGTAACATATAAAATCTATTTTGGATTATTAATAATAATTAGCGCTGCAATTACACCCGGAATCCATCCACATAAAGTTAAAATAAAAACGATAACTACAGACCCACAACCCTTATCTAAAACGGCCAACGGTGGAAATATGATTGATAAAATTACTCTCCAAATACTCATTTATGCAAATTTACGATTATTAATTAATTTATATGTCCTTATAAATTTCCTTTTGTTACAGGTATTATTTTGAATAAACCATCCTTTTTTAATTAATAAAACTTTATACTAAAATTTTATTATTTTATTAATTATTTTTGTAGATTAAAAAAAAAATAAAATGAAAAAAAACAATTTAAAACTATCTTTAATTGCTCCCCTACTATTAATTTGTTTTGGGTTAACAGCACAAAACAATCTAGGTTTGTGGGAAACTGCATCTTTAACAGAAACAGCTTCTAAAACAAAAGCTTTTAGAAATTCAGTCCCTCAGGACTTTAAACTTTTCACACTTAATACTGTTGAGTTAAATAATTTATTAACAAATGCTCCACAAAGACACGCAACACAGTCTAATACCATAATTGAACTTCCAACAAATAACGGAGAAATTCAAAATTTTCGTGTTTATGAAGCTTCTGTTTTAGCTCCTTCATTACAGGCGCAACATCCAAATATTAGATCTTATATGGCTCAGGGTATTGATGACCCATCTGCTATTGCAAGATTTAGTTATTCAGACAATGGTCTTAATGTAATGATTTCGGCTGCTAACTATGGGACAATTTATTTAGATCCTTATACTAAAGATTTGAATCAATATATAAGCTATGCTAAAAAATCTTTACCTGCAGATTCTAGAACATTTGAATGTTTAGTTCAAGATACTTTAGAAAATGAAATTGTATTATCTCCAGAAAATGCAGATGATGGAATGTTACGAACATACCGTCTAGCTTTAGCCTGTACCGGAGAGTATGCTCAATTTCATTTAAATAATCAAGGCATTCCTTCAAATGCTACCGATGAAGTAAAAAAAGCTGCCGTACTTACCGCTATGAATACTGCTATGACCAGAATCAATGGTGTTTTTGAAAAAGAAGTAGCAGTTACTATGGTTATCGTAGAAAATAACACAGATCTGATATTTTTAAATGCAGGATCTGATCCTTATACAAATAATAGTGGTAGCACTATGTTAGGAGAAAACCAAACTACAGTTGATAATATTATTGGCTCTGTAAATTATGATATCGGTCATGTTTTTAGTACTGGTGGTGGTGGTATTGCTGCTCTTGGTTCGGTTTGTACTGGAAATAAAGCTCGGGGAGTTACAGGATTATCATCACCTATTGGAGATAGTTTTTATATTGATTTTGTTGCACATGAAATGGGACATCAATTTCGTGCAAACCATACTCAAAACAATAACTGTCAAAGAAATAATCCAACTGCTATGGAACCAGGAAGTGCATCTACTATTATGGGATATGCAGGAATTTGCTCACCAAACGTACAAAACTTTAGTGATGATTATTTTCACGCTATTAGTATTCAAGAAATTTGGAACTTTATTTCAACTGGTAGTGGACAGTGTGGAGTTCAAACACCAACATTTAACCTACCTCCAACTGCAGATGCTGGGCCTAATTATACAATACCTAAATCTACTCCATTTATATTAATGGGAACAGCAACAGATCCAGATTCAGGTGATGTACTTTCTCATAATTGGGAGCAAATGAATTCACAAATAGGATCAATGCCTCCTGCTAATACTTCTGTTAACGGGCCTATGTTTAGATCAAATAACGCATTGTCTTCACCAAACAGGTATATGCCTGAATTAGCAACTGTTTTAGCGGGTCAAACACAAACTACTTGGGAAGTAATTCCTTCTGTAAGCAGAAGTATGGTTTTTAGATATTCTGTAAGAGATAATGTTGCAGGTGGAGCTTCGTCAGCAAGTGATAATATGTTTGTTATTTTTGAAGGTGATTCAGGACCGTTTGTAGTAACCTCTCAAGATGCTTCTACTACTTGGGAAACTCTAACAACAGAAACTATAACTTGGGATGTTGCTGGAACTGATGTTGCTCCTGTTGACAGTCCAAATGTTGACATTTTATTTTCTACAGATGGAGGACAAACTTATGATGTCGTTATTGCAGATGATATTCCAAACAATGGTAGTGCTGATATTAATGTTCCAAATGTAAATACAACTACTGGAAGATTTATGATCATTTCTTCAAATAATATTTTTTATGATATTAATGGTGGTGTAATTACAGTTGATGGCGAATTAAGTGTTAGTGAAACAACATTTGAAAATTTTGCTGTATGGCCAAATCCGTCAAATGGATCTATAAACCTACAATTAACTCCTTCTTCTAGTGACTATATCGAAGTATCTTTATATGATATTAGAGGTAGTCTTGTTTACAATAAAGAGTTTGAAACAAATGGAAGTTTATTTGAAAAATCTTTAACTTTTAATGGATTAAATACAGGTATTTATTTCATAAAAGTGAGTAACAATGGTATTAACAAAACGACTAAACTTATTATTAAATAATTTAATTATTCTATTAATAAGAAAAAGCGGGATTTAAATCCCGCTTTTTCTTATTATAATTTAATATGCTTAGCAACTCGAATTAATTTGGTTGATGTTCCATCTATATTAAAACTAATATCAAAGTAAATATCACTTTCTGTTTTAACAATTTTCATCTTACCCATTTTTACTTTATAATAGCCAGCTTCACCTTTACAAAAACAATGTTTTCCAAAAAGTAATTTTACATTACTTAATTCATCATCAGCTAAATTTAATATTGTAGTAGTATTTGGAATTTCAAAATGTAGTGTTTCAGAATAATCCCCGTCAGCAACTCCTTCTGGGGCCTTTTCTTCGTATTTAAAGTCAATAACTAAATTATCTCCAGATTCTATAACAGGATAAATCGCACCAATAGTATCATCTTTTAAATTTAAAATAGAATCAATATACAGATTAACAGAAATATTTCCTCCTTTTTCATCAATACCATCTGCTAAAACAATTACTTCTTTATCTTTATTTAACACTATTGTTTTATTATTCCCACAAGAACTAAATAAAAATAAAACACTTAATAAGGCAATTAATTTCATAACTTATAATTAGTATTAGTTTACAAATTTACAATTATAAAGTTAAGTAAGGTTTCAAGTATTATTCCTTTTGTTACAACTAGCTTTTATATATATTAGCTATCACAATGAAGGTATTTATCACTCTATTTTTTTTATTAGTAACCCAATTATCATTCTCTCAATTTCAATTTGATGGATTTGCGAATAGAGACAGCCAAAACAACAGCGTTTACTTATCGGTTATTGAAGATTTTAGGAAAATTTCTGGTGTTTTTCCTGAGCAAATATTAGCAAAAGCGACCTTAGATTCTACTGGATATTTTATTTTTAAAGGAGATAACCTTCCTACTAAAAATAGGATTTACCGCATTCATATTGACACTTGCAATGAAAACGAACAAAACACCACTCATTTTTCTGGGCACTGTCCTAACAGTGAAGAAATTATTTTTATAGCCAACAATGCCACTCAATTATCTTTTCCATTATCTTTTGACCAAGAAGCATTTTGTAAAGTAGATTCTAATAACGAAAAGGCGAATGTTTTTCTGAAAATAGATTCTTTAAAAAACGATATGCGATTTGCATTTGGAACTTTTAGAAGCGAAGCAAATCGTAAAATAAATTCTAAGAAATGGTTTACCACCTTGCAAGATTATGGAGAACTATTAGACGAACCTTTGGCTGAACTTTATATATTTTCATTTTTAAGTAATCGAAGTAATAGTCTTTACTCTTATTATTTGAAAGATTTAAAAGAGAATGGTTATTACCTCAAGCTTCTAAATCGATTAAAAGAAAAATACCCAAACTCTGCTTATATGCTGCAATATGAAAATGAACTAGAAGCAGATTTATTTTTAGTAAATAATGATAAAGATAAATTATTTTCTTGGTGGATTTATGTGATCATTATTGTGTTATTCCTTTCTGTTTTTATAAATTTATATCTTTTCAGAAAGAATAAAACTCTTCAAAAAGATTCTTTTTCAAAAGAAAAACTTACTAGTCAAGAACAAAAAACGCTTTCTTTAATTTTAACTGATAAATCCAATAAAGAAATTGCTTCCGAATTATTTATCAGCGTAAGCACTGTAAAGACACATATTAACAACCTTTACAAAAAATTAAATGTGACTTCTAGAGAAGAAGTAAAAAACTTAAAACTATAATTCAACTAGGGGCTAGTTCCTATTTCAACCTTAATCCTTAGTGAATACCTATTGAAATTTTTCATTTTCGTTGTCTAATTAAAAACATCTCAAAATGAAAAAACAATTAACAATCGCATTCTTATTATTTACAATTCTTACTTTTTCTCAATCATTTAATTCTGAAATAACTTCAAAAGAAAAAAGCCCAAAACTCCTTGGTAAAATAAATAAAGAAGGATTATCATCTAAAAATTATTCAGAATGGTTTGTAAAAAACTATGATGATTATCAACCCAATTCAGAACTTAC
>CEWR01157494.1_pt1 | contig 13123 bp, 12 predicted proteins | sample 356321 | NCBI WGS metagenome assembly CEWR01 (sample SAMEA2621551, study PRJEB7988) | marine metagenome | biome: marine biome (ENVO:00000447); feature: mesopelagic zone (ENVO:00000213); material: "saline water (ENVO:00002010), including plankton (ENVO:xxxxxxxx)" | depth 790 m
GACCAATTTGCAGGTAGCGAGCTGATTGAATTTGTGGATGCTAAGCGCGCCAGTGATATTGCCGGTGTTAGTGTCGATCTGGGAGGGCTGTTCTTCCCGCATGCGGGGTGGCTATCCCCTGCCGCCGTATGCCGCGATCTCTGCCGTCACGACAAGATCACTTTGATCGCAACTGCCGAGGTCGAAAAACTAGAACATAAACAGCAGCAATGGCGCGCCTATAAAAAATCGGGCGAACTTATCGTCCAGGCACAAATCGCTATTATCACCACCGCCAGCAGCGCCAAAAATCTGCAGCAAACAGAGTACTTGCCGCTGAAACCCATTCGCGGTCAGGTAAGCTATTTACCGGTCACTAACGAAAGCCTAGAACTTCAAACAGTGGTCTGCGCCGAAGGTTATTTATCTCCCGCCGTCACGGCTTCAAGAACCAGCGCCGCCCATAACGGTTTAGGCGCTAGTTTTAACCTGCGCGACAGCAATACCGAACTAACCGAGAAAGACCATCAGCACAATCTTGATAATCTAACTAATCACACGCCCAAATTGGCGCAGCTATTTGGGCACTTAAATACCAAGCAGCTCGACGGCCGCGTCGCCTTTCGCTGCACCACCCCTGATTACCTGCCACTGGTCGGCCCAGTACCCATAAAAGACGAATTTATCGAGACCTACGCGCTGCTGCGGAAAAATGCCAAGTCCAGTATTCCCAAGGCAGGACCGCACTATAAAAATCTCTACTGTAGTGTCGGCTATGGCTCTCGCGGTCTAGCTTATGCACCGCTGGCTGCCGAGTTTTTAGCCGCGCAAATCTGTAATGAACCCTCGCCACTGCCGGCCAACTATCTACAGGCATTGCACCCTGGGCGTTTTATGATCCGCGATTTAAGTCGCAATAAAATTTAAGCTACGATTTAACGCTCACTATGAAAAGAGTTATCACATCAAAGGAGATTACCGCGGCTATAAGGCCCTAGCCACCACCAACAGCGAACCAGACTTGATTCTATCCACAACAACTGTGTATATATGATATTCGAGCACCTATTACCGAGCAGCGGTGCTGTCTAGGGCGATATCGACTTTATTACCGTTATCGCCTGCGACGCTCTTAATCATCAACCGCCACGCTATATTAGCCGCAATCTCGATATGACGTTTATTCCATCACACATCGAGTCCGATGAAATATACAACTGGGTAAAGATTACCGTCAGCGGTGCCGCCTATGTGAAATACAGTGCAGCGCCGCAAACAAAGATGGCTATAACAAAAAGAAACAGGACGACAACTTAACTGGATAGAATTTTAGAGCCGGTGCCACAGGCTATTACTGTCCTCATCGCTGCTTCTACAGTAATGTTTGGCAGCAGTTCAACACAGTCTAACGGCAAGTGATAAACCATACCCGATGAAGGAATGGGAGCTGTAGGGACAAACACCGTATAAATAGCTTGCCCATTACTCTCGTATTCATCAGTCACTATCGCCGTTACTGCCACAGGGTTGTCGGCACCATAGATTCGGGCCTTACAGACTTTGCCATTGAATACCGAGGCACTGTCATCGCTGCCAAGAAACTGAGATACCAGTTCACGAATCATCCGATAGCCTGGTGCCAGCTTAGACAGACTTTTATCAAAAACACTGTGTAGCCAGCGGCCGATGCCCGTTTTCACCAACAAGCCAATCGCAAAACAAACGCCAATAATAGTCGCTACTACGATCATATCGGCCATAAGCTCGTTGACATCTGCATGCGCTGTGAGCCAATCTGTGAGCGGCTGAATAACGCCAGTCACCATCACAAACAACCACTGAAAAATCACTAGAAAAATAGTCAACGGCAACACTACCGCTAAGCCACCTAGTAGGGTCAAAGTAAAAAAGGCTTTTAAACGTTTCATAACAGCATCCGTATTCATCGTTAGGCTGTTATTATGACGGAAATTCAAGCCACAAGCCCCACAGTGAAGTTACCCATTGCGTATTGTTCTCTTAGCTTTATTGCTCACCCTTACAAACGCTTGCAGTCGGGCTGACATATCGACGCAACCACTATTTCAGCATTCCAGCTTTGAATTGCTGCAAAGCCGCCCTCACAATAGCCATTACTTCACCCAAGGACTAACACTCGTTGATGGCTATTTCTATGAAAGTTCTGGTCACTATGGCCGTTCCCAACTCTACCGCTACCCGCTTGCTATCGATCAAAAAAGTTGGCTGCAAAAAATAATTTCCCACGAGCATAAACAGCGCAGTATAGATAAATCACTATTTGCCGAGGGCCTCACAAAGCTCGACGACAAACTCTACCTGCTCAGCTGGAAGGCGGGTCGCGCCCTGAGCTTCGACGCCCAAACCCTTTCTCCAATATCTGAATTTAACTATACAGGTCAGGGCTGGGGGCTAACCGACAACGGCCGAGACCTGATTCGCTCCGATGGTAGTGACCGCCTCTTTTTTCATCACGCTGATAATTTCAGCCTGCTAAAACAGCTGCAAGTAAGAGGTCTAGGGCGCCGTTGGCAGAACATTAACGAGCTGGAATATATCAATGGTGTGATCTGGGCCAATATCTGGCAGGAGCAGATAATTATCGCCATCGATGCCGATAGCGGCCAAGTGCTGCAGAGCGTAGATTTAAGTGAGGTGGTACGCCTTGAGAACCCTCAGGGAGTGGACGCTGTCCTCAACGGTATTGCTTATGATCACCAACGCAATGCACTTTGGGTGACCGGAAAAAACTGGCGAAAGCTCTACCTTATTCGGGTTTCTCCCACTATTGAGTTAAAATAGCCCCATGTTAATTATCTCTAATAACGTCACCATCCAAGACTGGGAACTGGTCATCACGGCCATCCGTGCCCAAGGCGCCGGTGGCCAAAATGTCAACAAGGTGTCCTCCGCTATTCACCTGCGCTTTGACATAAAACACTCCAGTCTGCCCGACTTTTACAAACAGCGCTTGCTGCGGCTCCGCGATAGCCGCCTAACGGCCGATGGCGTTATTATTATCAAAGCGCAGACTCATCGTACCCAAGAGAAGAACCGTCAGGATGCTCTAGATCGCCTGAAAAAATTAATTGTAGAGGCTACTGTTGTGCAAAAAAGACGCATCGCAACCAAGCCAACAAGAGGCTCACAAAAAAGAAGAGTCGATGGCAAGACCCAGCGCGGCGAAATCAAACGCGGCCGCGGCAAAGTCGATCATTAGTGCATATTTAAAACAGCGCTAGCATTAAGATTAGAGCAGCGAAGCTTCTTGGCAGGTTTTTGCCCCTCGGCAAATGCAGCAGACATTAGGGCTCATTACATAAGAGCAACTTGCAGATGATATTACATTTCAACTATTGCTGTGTTTATCGAATAACCTGTTGTGGAAAATAAAAAACTAACCCTCATGTTGATATATCGATTGAATCATTCAATGAGAAAAGTGATATTTCTAATCCTATATTAAAAGTAAATATGTATTTCACTGTCTGGATAAACCCAAAAAACAGCTCAGATATATTTCTTAAATACCTAACATGCACGTCCTTTATGGATACACAATTTAGACTAGCCTGATGAGAATTTTAAACACTTAATACCAGTAGCCTATCGTATAGTGGGTGAGTTAAGTAACCTGACAAACATTGACTGATTAGAATCAAGTAAATTATGGTCAGGCGCTGTAACAACATCCTAAAAATTTATAGCCAATAAAGGGCTTGGATATCTCAATCGAACTCACCCAAACTGCACCCAAAAAAAAGAGCCGGAGACATTAATAAAAACATCTCCAGCCCCTTAACAGATGGGGTATTAAATCACCGACTAAAAATAGACAGTTATTATGTTAGCGCTTCGGCTCCAGCTTTCTTTGATTTCTTCGCCGCTTTCTTTTCCTTGGCGGTTAAAAGCGGTTTCTTTTTAACACTTTTTTTGTTGTCTTGACCTTTGCTCATTATATTTACCCACAGACATAAATTCATAAGCCTAAAGTCAGTTTGAGCCAACCTGAGGACGGTTCCTAAGTATAGATATCTATAAAGCGATGATAGCTATACGTAGGCTTATCAGTATGGCCCTAATGCAGAGCAACTAAAAGATGTTATCAAAAAAGTTGCGTTATATGCTTAATTTAGCATTAATCATGCCCATAAGACGGCGGAGCATGCCCTCAATCAACTGCGACTATTGACCAGATTAGGCTGGTGGGGCCATGAGACAGTTAGACCCCGTGTATCACGACCGAACACCCACTATTCTCGGCGATTTTTTTACCGAATAAGCTTACTAATAATACTGATTAAGATAAAGAAACCACTGACGATAATGATATTTCTTGTGTCTTAGCTTCGTTTATTTTCGCCTCAGTAAATTACGCATAAACAGAGGCGTCTGCCCTGTAGCGACAAGCCGCCTCGCTATAATCGCAATCAACTTAGTGAACAGCAGCGACGACGCTAGCGCGCAAGAAGCGCCCTTTATTTCTTGTCCTAAAACCCCAACCTAGCTCTCGCCAATGAAACCACCGGTTTGATGTGCCCACAGGCCAGCGTATATTCCCCCTAAAGCAACCAACTCTTGGTGCGTGCCCTGCTCTACTATTTTGCCTTCGTCGATAACAATCAACCTGTCCATAGCAGCGATAGTTGAGAGACGATGGGCAATGGCGATCACCGTTTTTTCCTGCATCAAACGGTTAAGACTGGCCTGAATCGCCGCTTCGACTTCAGAGTCGAGCGCCGAGGTGGCTTCATCCAGAATCAGGATAGGTGCGTCTTTTAATAACACTCGCGCGATCGCGATGCGCTGGCGCTGACCGCCGGAGAGTTTTACACCACGCTCGCCCACTTGAGCATCAAAGCCTTGATTGCCATCGGGGTCGGTTAGATCATTTATAAATTCCATCGCCTCGGCCTGTTCGGCAGCGGCTAATAATTTATCCTCACTAGCATCGGGGTGGCCGTAAAGAATATTCTCTCGCACCGAGCGATGCAGTAACGAGGTGTCCTGCGTGACCATGCCGATATGAGCACGCAGACTTTCCTGCTGTACAGCGCTAATATCTTGCCCATCAATGCTGATTTTACCCTCGGCTAAGTCATAGAAACGCAGCAATAGATTCACCAGTGTCGACTTACCCGCGCCACTTCGCCCAACTACACCTACCTTCTCACCCGCTTTAATGCTCAAACTAAGGCCATCAATAACACCACTGTCTTGGCCGTAGTGAAAACCAACGTCCTTGAATTCAATCGCGCCCGCGACCACATCAAGTACTTCGGCGCCGGGTTTATCAACCACCGTCTGGGGCTGCGACAATGTTTTTATACCATCGAGCACTGTGCCAATATTTTCGAACAGCGCACTCACTTCCCACATAATCCACTGGCTCATGCCATTGAGTCGCATCGCCAAACCCACAGCAATTGCGATCGCACCGATACTGACACTATCCTCAGACCACAGCCAAATAGACAGCGCTGCAGTAGAAAATACCAGCAGATAATTGAGCGCACTAACGCTGGCACTCAAACCAGTCGCCAGACGCATCTGACCGTAGACCGTGGTTAAGAAACCCTGCATGCCATCGCGGGCATAATCGGATTCACGCTTAGAGTGGGAGAAGAGTTTTACGGTGTTAATATTGGTGTAGCTGTCGACAATACGACCGGTCATATCGGAGCGAGCATTGGCCTGTTCGATGGCGATTGCCTTTAAACGCGGGACAAAAATTAACTGCACACCAATGTAGAGCAACAGCCAGATCAGCACCGGCAGCATCATGCGACTATCGGCCTGAGCCACAACAAATAACATGGTGCTGAAATACACCAATACGTACACCATCACATCCAGCAACTTAGTGACGGTTTCACGAACCGCCAGCGAGGTTTGCATAACTTTGGTAGCAATACGCCCGGCAAAATCATTCTGATAAAAAGACACGCTCTGCTGCAGTAAATAACGGTGCGCCAACCAGCGAATACTCATAGGAAAATTGCCCAGCAGGGCCTGATGAATAAGCATACGATTGAGCAGAACGACCAGAGGCATCACCAGCAGTAACATTACCGACCAGAAGATCAATGTCGAACGTTCATCTCGCCACAGGGTCTGGGGGTCTTTGCTGATCAACCAATCGACCAACTGACCTAAAAAACCAAACAGCTGCACCTCAAAAATAGCCATAACTGCGGTGGTCATGGACATCAATATTAATGTGGCACCCATGCCCTGCGTATAATGACGACAAAAGGCCACCAGTGTCGACGGCGCTTGTACCGGTTCTGAGCTTGGAAAGGGAGCAATAATACGTTCGAAGTAAGAAAACATTAGGCAGATCCAAAAAATAAAGAAAGGTACAAGCGTTGGCAGCTTGGCCAGAGTGACTACCGAAAAACAGCGCTACAAGATACTCTTGTTGGTCAATCTTCTCCAGACCGTTGTATTTTATATTGATGACCATGAAAAAATTAACTTTATTCGTTTTATTGCTGCAATTATCAGTGCACAGCTTCGGCCAAGATACCTCTGCATTAATCACCGCTCTTAATGTATCCGGCGATATGACTTTGCTGCGAGGTGATCATGTAATTCGCTACTCCTCTAACGCCACCAGTCACACATCAGCGCTAACCTTAGCGACGCACCTACTGCAATATAGCGCCGAAAATTCGGCCATGTTTGCCAATAGTAAGATACCTACTTCGCTACCTTTTGTGCGCGCTAGCATTCATGTTTGCGATATTTTGGCCCTGCAAGCACAACTGCCGGGCATCGGCACTTTTGGTAGTGCTGGCAGCGATGCGGTGTTAGGCATAGCATTGACAGGAAAATTTTATGACTATGTGGACGTCAACGACAACAAACCTAGCGCCTATAATGGGAATAAACAAGAATTTCAGTTTTACAGCCGCGCCGACAATTTATTCGATATCAGTGACAATTTGCTTGCCCTGCAATTGGATCATTGCCCTACTGCGGCCAAATTAAAGCTCTCATCGCTGTATCTCGGCGCTGAAATAAGCCGCGAGCAGGCTGAATTAATCATCAATGAGTTGGAATACAAGCCTTAGTCTCTATACTTTACAGCCTGTGACCACTGCAGTGCGAAGAGAGAAGTCAGCCCTATACCCTGTTAAGTGTGGCGCTAACACCGCTTCCGTAATGTACGAACAATGTCAACGGCTGAGCGGTGAACGCCGCCGCAACAGTCGCAAACCGTTAATATTTGCATATTTTACTCACTAACTGGGTTAAAAAATAATACACTGCGCTTGAATAAGAACCATGAATAAAAAATAGTATGGATCTCATTACACTGAACCCATAATACGCTGCCAAATCTCGCATTTATCAGCCCCAAGGCATTTTCATCATCCAGTACAATTGCGATTATAAGTGGATGCTTAATTGTCTGATGTCAATAAAACCATGAGTTTTATATATGAAGCTAGACGTCACCTTGACACTCTTTGACCAGCTAAATGCCCAAGACCCCAACACTGAAATAAGCGAAGGCGTACAGATAGCCAAAGAACTACTTTACTCTCGGCGAATGAGCGCGCGTTTAAAGGTATTTAACCCCAACGCTTCGGAGTTGTTACAACTAGCTGTACACGCGCAACATATTGAGCGCTGGAAGAGCCCACGCAGTGACTACCCTGATGGCCGTATTGGCTATCTAAAGTGGCGCCAAGAGCTTGGCCAGTTTCACGCTCAGTGTGCAAGCCGTGTTATGACCGAACAGGGTTACAGTGACGGTGACTGCGCACGTGTCTGTGAACTGTTGCAAAAAAAGAATCTCAAACGTGATGCTGAGATGCAGTGTCTAGAGGATGTAATCTGTCTCGTTTTTATCGAACACTACTTGCTCAACTTTGTACAAAAACACTCAGCAGGTTACAGTGAAGAAAAACTGTTTAAGATTGTACAAAAGGCGTGGCAAAAGATGTCACCAGCAGGGCACGCCGCCGCTTTACTGCTACCCCTCGATGAACAACTATTGAATATTATTAAATCAGCCCTAGGAATTTAAATGAAACATCTACATCTTACCTTTGTCGCTCTAAGCCTAATCGGATTTTGTCTGCGCGGATTTTGGATGCTCAACAACTCTGCCAAGCTACAGCAAAAATGGGTGCGCATAACACCGCACGTCATCGACACAGGTCTACTGGCTTCAGCTATTGCTATGCTGATTAGCTACCCGCTATTGCCTTGGCAGCACCCTTGGTTAATTGCCAAAATCATTGCTCTAGTGGCCTATATCGGCCTAGGCACTATCGCTTTTAAGAGACATAATCTGACCGCGTTGATCTTCGCTTTTATCACCTTTATTTATATATCCTCGGTCGCAATAACCAAATCTCCCTCTCTGAACCAGCTATAGGGCCAGCTAAATTAGTCCTCACGAGAAAAAACACTCACAATCCTCACCATTCACCTTTACTGTAAGACAAAACTATGTGGTTCAAAAATCTACTGATCTATCGTTTCACCTCACCTTTCACACTCGATTTGGACACCCTAGAAGCCCAACTTGAAGGGCAGGCATTTGTTCCCTGCGGCAAGCGCGACACCAGCAAATATGGTTGGGTCTCGCCTATGGGCGAACACAGTGATCAATTCGCCCATACCGCGGCCGGCAAAACTTTGCTGTGCGCCCGTCGCGAAGAGAAAATTATCCCCGCATCGGTAATCCGCGAACTAGTCGAGAAAAAAGCCGCTGAGATCGAAGCCAAGGAAAACCGCCAGGTTTTCCGCAAAGAAAAAGACGCCCTTAAAGAGGAGGTACTGTTCGACTGCCTGCCACAAGCCTTTAGTCGCTCCTCAAAAACATATGCTTATATTGACCCTAAAGCCGGCTGGTTTATTGTCGATGCCGCAAGCACCAAAAAAGCCGAGGACCTGTGTAGCTTATTGCGCGACAGTCTCGGCTCACTGCCAGTGATCCCTGCCCAAACCAGCGAATCGCCCAGTATAATTATGACCAGCTGGCTACGCGGTGAAGATGCTCCGGCCAAACTGGACATTCTGGATGAATGCGAGATGCGCGAGCCAGGCGAAGATGGCGGTATTATCCGTTGCAAACGACAGGACTTGTTCGGAGACGAAGTTAGCAGCCACCTCGACAACGGTAAACTGGTGCATAAATTGGCCGTTGAGTGGGATGATCAATTAAAGTTGCTACTCAATGATGATCTGAGTGTTAAACGCTTAAAGTTTTGCGAGGCCTTGTTAACAGAAGCCGAAGATGCTGGTTCTGAAGACCCTGCGGCTAAACTCGACGCAGATTTTGCCCTGATGTGCGCGACCCTCACTGACTTTCTGCCACAGCTGATGAACTACTTTGGTGGTAATAAGGCCGAGCCGATTTAACCGCAACGACGACGTTCAAACTGCACATGCAAAAAAGGCGCTTCACATTCATCCGTGAAAGCGCCTTTTTGTTATAGAAACATGTATTATAATACCTACATGTAATAAAGAAAATTGTAGGGTAATATTGAGGTGCTTGCAGTTTAATGCTATAGATAGAGTATGAATTGTGAATCACCACACAAAACTGATTATTGAGGATGGCCAAACATGAAAAAAATAATATTCGCTGTCGCGCTACTCATTCTGACTGCACCCTCTTTTGCTTGCGATGAAACCTGTAAAAGAGAGCAAGTCGAAAAGAAAACCGGTGAAAAAATAGCCAGCTACCTCAGCTGGCAATTTTGCGATGAAACTAAAGAATCATTTCTAACGTTAGCTATGCCCAGTCTCGAAAAATATAACGAGCAGAATCATAATGGAATAGCCGAGGGCACACGCCGCAAGGCTGCCATGCGCAACACCCGAAAATATATAGACACACAGAAAGATTGGCTAGCAGAGTGCGATCACTACTTAAAAGTGACCCAAAAAGGCCATATCTTTAAGGATGAAAAAACCACCCAAAAAATCTTTACTGATATGGACAATGTCAGCGCAGAACTGCTTGCTCAGATGAAAGGCACCAGCTACACCGACGGTTTTACAGGTCTCGACACCTCAAACGAGGTTGCGGCCGAAAAGTTTGATACATTGTTTACCTCGATCAGAATGCATGTCGACAAAGCTAATCTGCGCGGTGGTGATCTTTACGTAACACGCTGATCTAAGACAATAAAACAAAAAAGCCGTTTGCCCAGGGCAAACGGCTTTTTTGTGGGTTGAACATTGATTCTAGTGAAAGTTAGGCATCGGCACCCTGGCGGGGCTTGAGTGACAACTTGGGCCGATTAGGTTTATTGGCTGGCGGCACATACGGGTTCTTTATTTTCGTCGTTAACGTTGCGGATTTGGCAATAAAGTCCACACCATGTCGAAGTAGCCGCACCCCCTCTATAGCCGATAACTCTTTTGAAAAACGCCCAGGATGAACCGCGGAGGGATCCTTAGCGCTGCCTTCCCACTGCAACGTAAAACCACTGGTATGAGTTGCTGTAAGGGTCTTTAGGTCCAATGTCCAAGCTTGATAGTCCATAACCAGTTACCTTAGCCTTTTGTCATTACAATGATTATTAAATACTAGTGTACAACAATATACTGCATAATTTTTCAGATCAATGATACTACGCTATTAGTTACCGCCCCCCATGCAATTGGGAGACGCCGGTACGCGCCCCTGCCACTCCTGCACGGTATAGGTATGCAAAGCCAAAGCGTGCACGGGTCCCTCTAACTCAGCTGATAAGACCCTATAGATAGATTGATGACGAGCAACTGGACGCTTACCGACAAAATCGTCAGTGACCAGCACCACCTTAAAATGTGTCTCAGAATTGGCCGGCACAGAGTGCATATGGCTTTCGTTCTCTACCTGTAATTCAGCAGCATTAAAATGGCTGCGTAACGTATTTTCTATACTGGTCTGCACTGACATGTTGGGGCTCATATTTTTTGATGAGGCCATTATAGGGTGGCGGCCTTAAGAATGAAAAGTAGTCGATAGCTGGTTTTCATTGTATAGGTTAATAAAAGCGCGCAAAAAACCGCTAAAATTTTACCGACTGTAGGTAACGTTTGGCGCATATGAGACTCGGTGATATGGCTAGAAACTAAAACGGGGAAGATAACGCTTGCACGCCCCCCTTCCCCGTCTCGAACTAATATGACCTATCAGATATACGATGGCCACCAGACACATAGTGACGCTGGTAAATTACTGCATACCTGAAACCATAGAAATCATCACACCAGCGGCTACAGCCGAACCAATCACACCGGCAACATTAGGTCCCATCGCGTGCATAAGCAGGAAGTTCTGAGGATTGGCCTCAAGACCTACTTTATTGGATACACGTGCCGCCATAGGTACAGCGGAGACACCGGCTGAGCCGATCAATGGATTAACCTTGTGCTTGCTGACCTTATTCATCAGCTTGGCCATCAATACGCCAGTAGCGGTACCAATAGCAAAGGCGATGATACCGAGCACCAAAATACCTAGAGTCTTAGGGTCAAGAAACTTATCTGCCGCCAGTTTAGACCCAACGGCTAAACCCAAGAAAATAGTCACTATGTTGATAAGTGCGTTCTGCGCAGTGTCGCTGAGGCGGTCCACAACACCGCACTCTCGCATCAAATTACCCAGACAAAACATACCCAGCAGCGGCGCCGCACTCGGTAGCACCAATGCCACCAAAATCAAAATCGCCAGAGGAAAGACAATTTTCTCTCGCATAGATACCGTGCGCAATTGCACCATTTTTATCTGGCGCTCTTTTTCTGTGGTTAGCAGACGCATAATCGGCGGCTGAATCATTGGCACCAAAGCCATGTAAGAGTAAGCCGCCACAGCAATCGCGCCAAGTAAATCAGGCGCCAGTATACTGGCCACATAGATAGCCGTAGGTCCGTCGGCACCACCGATGATGCCAATCGCAGCCGCATCAGCGATGGAGAAGTCCATTAACCCAATAGACGACAGACCCACGGCACCGAGTACCGTTGCAAAAATACCGAACTGAGCCGCAGCGCCCAAAAAAAGTGTCTTAGGATTTGCCAGCAGCGGTCCGAAGTCGGTCATAGCACCGACTCCCATGAAAATTAATAAGGGTGCTGCACCGCTGGCAATAGCAACCTTGTAAAAGGTGTAGAGCATACCGTCGCTAGCACCGGCATCGGCGGCTATCTGCTGAACGGCAGTATGAACAGCGCTACTGGACATTTCATAAGCGTGATATAAGGCCTTATGGCCCTCTGCTAGATCGGCCCCTAGCACTTGCGCTAAAGAGGCTAAAACCTGTGGGTCAGCGGCATAAATGGCGTTTTCAACCGCACTAGCAGCAAGACCAGCAGCGGGTATATTGGCAAGAATACAACCAAAACCAATAGGCACTAGCAGCAGCGGTTCGAAGCCTTTACGAATCGCAAGAAACAACAATAGCAAGCCAATAACCATCATGGAAAATTGACCAAATTCCATGTTATATAGGCCAGAGTCCTGCCAGAGAGCAATAAAATTATGCATAAAAGCGTAGTTCCAGAGTCAGAATATCAAAGTTGCTACAAACGCATTAAGCGATAGTCAGCAGCACGTCGCCCACTGCGACAGAGTCGCCCTCTGCCACATTAACATCGGCAATAACACCGGATTTAGGTGCGCTGATTTCAGTCTCCATTTTCATAGCTTCCAAAATTAAAACAGTGTCACCTTCATTTACATGGTGACCTGGTTTTGCCAGAACTTTAAATATATTACCCGCCAACGGGGCTGGCACTGGATCGCCTCCAGACGGTGGAATAACACCAACAGCCGCATTAGCAGTACCGACAGGCGATATGCCGGTCAAATCACCGCCATCAGTCACAGTTACGGTATAGCTGTGACCTTCAACGCTAACGGTGTAGACCTCTTCGCCGGCGTCGTTGGTTACAGCGGGTGATTCAGTCCCTGTAGGAACCGGCTCAAACACCGCTGGGTTGTTGCGGTTTTCTAAGAATTTCAAACCAATTTGGGGGAAAAGCGCGTAGGTCAATACATCATCAATAATGTCGCTACCGTCGGGCTGATCGATCGATTTTTCAGACGCCAGAATCTTATACTCGGCAATTAATGAGTCAAGCTCAGGCTTAATGTTATCGGCAGGTC
>CEWR01159541.1_pt1 | contig 13106 bp, 11 predicted proteins | sample 356321 | NCBI WGS metagenome assembly CEWR01 (sample SAMEA2621551, study PRJEB7988) | marine metagenome | biome: marine biome (ENVO:00000447); feature: mesopelagic zone (ENVO:00000213); material: "saline water (ENVO:00002010), including plankton (ENVO:xxxxxxxx)" | depth 790 m
TCTCTAAACAAACAAATTATTTTATAAGGTTTTCTTTTTTTTATAATCTTTCTGTTGATTAAAAATACAGGCGATTTACTTCCTGGATAGATATTATTCTCAAAACACAATTTAATGTTTTCATTTACTTGTTCCTCATTTAAGGAATGAATGTGAAATATAGATTTTTTTCTTGTCCATTTTTTTAAAGAAAAATAAACGCTTAAAGAACCTACTTTTGCCATAGTAAAAACAAGAATTGGATACTGTTTTGGGTACATCGATAATTTGATGTTCGCTAAGCCCAATAAAATCGAATCTTTTATATAGTATTTAATGAGTTTCTTCAATGACTAATTTTTTTAGGGTGTACGCTCCTCTTCTCGAATGATGATCGGTTAAATAATATACCGTTGTATTATTGACCAATACTGGTTTTTTCTTAAGTGAATAATCTTCTAACACCACCTTTTCATCCAACAATATTTGGTTGCCCTTAATTTCAAGAATGTTTTCATTGAAAGAGGTTACTGGAATATTCGTATTCACTATTTGCTCACCATTTCTACCTAATGATTTTATCATTAAGTTTCCTTCCTTTTCAAAAAAATCAAATACTAAAAAGTATTTTTTTTCTGCTAAAACATATACTGAATTTATTGGCTTTTTATTTTCAAAAACTTTTAAATGTAACGGTGTTAAAACTATAAAGACTCCAACTAACCATTTTAAATTTAATTTAACCGAAAAGTTGCTATAAAATAGAAATACCAATAACAGGGTAAGCCATAATCTTAAAAACTTAATAAACAGTGGTAAGGATTCAAGTTTATACACGGGTATATTACAAATGATTAAAAGAACAAAAAGAAATATTGCTTTTTTAGATGTTGATATTTTTTGATTCAACAAACAAATTGCTGGTATGATCCATAAAATTTGCGCGTAGGTTGCTGTTCTACTTTGCAATAAAAATAATGCAACAATCCAAATTGATAAAAGTTTAAAAAGATTGCTTTTATTTTTAAAACTAAGCCCTATTGCAAAGGCAATAATAACAGATTTAAATACCCATTTAATTAAAACATAAAGTCGTTCACTATTAAATAAAGCATTAGGATTGTAATAGGCATCGTCAATAAACAATGTTCTTAAAAAAACATCAAAAGATTGGGCGTTGTATCGAAAATCGACGGTACTATTGTTTTGCAAAGCATTGGGGATAATATCCATAACATAGGTTTCCCAAAGTGAAAAGTCAGAAATATAGATGGAAATTAAGATTATAATTAACAAGGATAGAATGCCAAGTAGTATCGCCTTCCAATCTTTATAAAACAATAAAGTAACTCCATAAAAGACAGGAAATACTTTTAATAAAACCGCAATACTTAGTAGGCTAACCCCAATACCTTTTCTTTTATTCTCCATCAATAAAAATCCAAAAATGATCAATGAAAAAACTAAAAAATAAGACTGCCCAAATAAGATCTGATTTCGAATAGGAACAAAAAATAGGATTGGTAACAGTAATAGAATAGAATACTTCCTGTTAAATTTTTTTTGTATTAATTCATTTAGGCTCCAAATAAATAAAACAATCCCTATCAAATTAAAAATTGCTTTCGCTATATAGGGGTTTTCTATATAACTAAAGGGATAAAAAAAACTAATTGTAAAAGGGGAGTTTATATAAAAATCAACCAAGACATCTGTATAGCCTAAGTTCCATATATAACTATTGAACTCATAAATATCAAATAAACGGGAATAAGATATCCCTTCTCGCATCATTCTCGCTGAAAAATAACTATTAGAAAAATCGTGAAGATTAAAAAATAGAGATTGATAAAAAAAATAAGATATTACAAGTAGTAAAGGGCAAAAATAAAGGAGGGTTTTCCAATTAATTTGTTGAAGATTCTTTACGTTCATAATCAAAACTATTATTAATTTTTCGAGAAATAAAATATTATCTCATATTAGCCTATATTATCTTGTAATAATGAAAACAGAAAAGTAGTAAAACTATAATGAATAATATCAATAAATTATTAAACCGTCTTAAGGTAATTTCTCTTTTTGGGATAAGTCAGGTTGTGAGTGTTTTAGCTATTGTTCTTTTATCTCTTATTATTGTTAGATTTCACTCTGTTGAATTATGGGGAGAATATGCAGAAATACTAATTTGGACTAATGTTTTTTTACTTTTTTTATCATTTGGAAACAATGATTATTTACTAAAATTATTTAGTAAAAATCCTTCCAATATTAATCAGCAATGGACAAATAATCTAATTTCTAGGAGTATTCTTTTAGTACCTAGTTTATTATTAATTCTTTTTATTCCAATTTTCAATCATTTAGAGTTGATCATTTTTATTGTTATTCTAGTTCAATTTTTAAATCAGTCTTTTAAATCTCTAATCGTATATCATAGAAGATTTACACTTAATATCTGTATAGAATCAAGTTATTTATTGACATTAATACTGCTTGTTTTTTACAATTTAGAATCACTTAATTTAAAATTATTATTAGAAATAATACTGCTTTCTCAGGGACTTAAGTTGTTACTATTTTCAATTGCATTATTAAAAGATTTTAAACATATCAAGTTTCAATTTCAATTATTAGAATTAAAAAAATCCATTCCTTTTTTTATTCCTTTAGCAGTTGGAACGTTTAGATCAAAGATTGACGCCTATTATGGAACTCATTTTTTTAGTGTTTCACAATTAAGTAAATACCAGGTTTTTTTAAGCTTTTTAGCATTAAGTCAAATGGCAAGTACTTTTGCGATTACACCCTATTTAAAAAATTATTATCGCTCTTCTAATACTGCAATTAAGAAGACACAAAAAAAGTTTTTTGTTTTTGGTTGGGGATTTGCAGTTGTTGCAACTGTTTTTATGTATGTAGCTATTTCAAAAATATATCATCTAGATTTTACTTTTCAACAATATGGATTAGCATTTCTATTTATGATTCCACTATTTTTACACGTACTTTTAGTAAGTGAATATTACAAGAGAGACCAACAATATAAAATTGCTTTTTTTGCGTCAATTGTCGTTTTCTTTCAAATAATTATTGGTTATTTTTTAATAAAATATTGGAATATAAATGGTGCTTTACTATTAAAATTATTAGGGCAATGGGGAATTGTAATTATACTATGGTTTTGGATTAAAAAACAAAAATAATTTGAAAAATTTCATTAAAAACATACTAATTTCTCTTTGGAAACCTTTTAGGCCAAACCCAAATCAAGATTATTTATTTATCATGGGTCATCCTAGAAGTGGAAGTTCTTTATTAATGCATATTCTTGAATCTAATGATGAAATAATTGGTTTTGGTGAATATTTCACGAAATATAAAGATTCAAAAAGTTTATTAAAATCTGAATTTGATATTAGAAGAAAATCTAATCAGCTGTTTACAAAATGTAAATTCATCGTAAATCAAGTTAATCATCATTCAGTAACTCCAAACTTAAAGGTGGTTATTTCAAAAACCAATAAACACTTATTACTTATTCGCAATCCGGAAGACACACTCTCAAGTATGATTAAGCTTTCCGACAGTGTTCATCAACCTATGAGTCAAGAAGCAGTTACAGCTATTTATATAGAGCGTTTAGAATATTTAAAGAAAATGACCGATTTAATAGACCCTTTAAATTGGGTTTTTATTTGTTATGATGACTTGTTAAATAATTCAGAAGAAAATTTAAAAACCTTAACGAATTTCTTAGCGCTTAAAGAGCCCCTAAAAAAAGAATATCAACTTAAAAGGTTTACACAAAAATGGGGTGATCCTTCAAAAAACATTACCAAAGGAGAAATATTTAAACCTCCTTCTGATAAAGTTAAAATTGAAGCAGAATTATTAAAAAAAGCTTCTAAAGTTTATAATGAAACATATGTTTTTTTAAAATCAAAAACAATGTTTAATACCTAATAAAATTGAAACAAAAAAGGAACATCATTATAGTGGGCTACCCTAAAAGTGGAACAAACTGGTTAAGCAGGTTGGTTGCAGATTTATTGCAATGTGATTTTTTAGGAGATTGGGGTTTTGAAACTATAAATGCTTCTGGCATTAAAACGGAGAATAATGTTTCTGAATTTCAAATATATAAATCCCATCACATCTTTAATGAACTAGAAAAAGCATCCAATAAAAAAGTACATAAAATAATTTATATCATTCGTGACCCAAGAGATATTGTTATTTCAGGAGCTTATTTTTTTCATTTTCATTCATCATTAAGTTTTTTTTTTAGAAGACTTCGAATACATACTTTTTTAAGGAATTTATCTTTTGAAAAGAAAAAGAAAGAAATGATTCAAGCAGTACTTTATGGTAACAAGAAAATCACACCTTGGCTAGAAATTCCTTGGGCTTTACATTATAAAGATTACCATAAAAAAGAGGTGCTTTTTATTAAATATGAGAATTTATTGAATAATCCAGAAAATGAATTAAAAAACATATTAAACTATCTTGATTTAGAAGTTAACACTTTACAAATAACAGAAAGCATTGAAAATCAATCTTTTAAAAAAAGACAAAAAGAAGTACAACAACAAGATCATAGAAACCTCATTAAATTAATACGAAAAGGTTCTTCAGGTTATTGGAAAAATGAGTTTACAGAAGAAGAAAAAAAGCTATTTAAATTAAAATTGAAGGATACAAACAATCTTTATAATTTTTAAAGTATCCTTACCTTGCATCATAATAAATTATGAAAAATAAAATCCTCATATTCAATCCTCGTAGTGCCAATGGTAAACACCGCATACCAAACTCTATTTTACAAGTAGGAGCTGCTATTTACGGAAAATACGATTTTGTATTTGTGGACGGAAATTTAGAAAATGATCCTTGGGAAAAAATAGAAGCCTATTTTAAAACTGGCGAGTTTACCTATTTTTGTAGCACCATAATGCCAGGACCTCAGCTTAAACAAGCGATTCCATATACTAAAAAAATAAAAGAACAATTTCCTAATAGCATTACCATTTGGGGCGGTTATTTTGCATCCAATCAATATAATGTTTCCATTACATCTGGTTTTGTAGATTATATTATAAACGGTCCAGGCGATGTGGCATTTCCATCTTTAATAAATGCTATTGAAGCCAATTGTCATTCCGAAAGTAACGAGGAATCTCAAGAGATTCTTCACTCCGTTCTGAAGGACATAAAAAACCTTATTTATCTTGATAAGAATAATGAAATTGTAAAAACAGCCAAGGAAGAATTATTAAATCAGGATACACTTCCCGAATTACCTTACGAGTTTTTAAATCAATTTTACAAATTAGAAAATTATTTAAGCAAAACATTTTTAGGTAAAAACACCTTTAGCTACCATTCCAGTTTAGGTTGTCCATTTACGTGTTCCTTTTGTGCTGTAGTCCCAATTTATAATGGTCGCTGGAAAGCTAAATCAGCCGAAACTGTTTATAATGATGTAAAATACTTTAAAGAAAAGTATAATATTCAAGCTATTGAATTTCATGATAATAATTTTTTCACCTCCCGAAAAAGAGTCGTAGAATTTTCTAAACTAATTAAAAACGACGGAATCACTTGGTGGGGAGAAGGAAGAATTGATACCATTAACAAATACAGTGATGAAGATCTGATATTAATGAAAGAAGCAGGCTGTAAAATGATTTTTTTAGGTGCTGAAACAGGAAATGATGAGATTTTAAAGCAAATGAATAAGGGCGGAACTCAAACTGGGGAAACTATAAAAGAATTTGTAAAAAGATTACATCCTATTGGTATCATTCCAGAACTATCTTTTGTTTTAGGAATGCCTGCAGATTCACCCGAAAAGGTAATGGCTCAAATAATATGGGATATTAACTTTATTAAAGAAATTAAAGAAATCAATCCAAATGCTGAAATAATTATTTATTTGTATAGTCCTGTTGCAACTGAAGGATCCGAATTGTATGAACAAATACAGAAAGCTGGTTTTAGTTTCCCAAAAAAATTAGAAGACTGGTTAGATCCTGCTTGGGAAAATTTTGATTTAAGAAAAAATCCGCTAACACCTTGGTTGACTCCTAAAATGGTAGATAAAATAATGAATTTTGAAACGGTTCTTAATGGCTATTATCCAACTGCTACCGATTATAGAATTAAAGGATTTAAAAAGAATTTATTGCGCGGCGTTTCCAAGATTCGATATCGCACAGGATTTTATAAATACCCTTACGAAATTAAAGTAATGCATAAAATCTGGAAATACCGTCAACCCGAAACCCAAGGATTTTATTCAGAATAATGTCAAAACTTCGTGATATAATTAAAAGAATAACTAAACCGATATTAAAATTTGGTTTGGACTTGTATTATAGAAAACCTAGATCTTATAAGTATCAAGGTATTCAAGTACTAGTCCATCCTGAAGTTTTTCCACCGCACCTTACCTTGAGTACTAAAATTCTTTTAGATTTTATAGCTGAACTCGATTTAAGTAAAAAGTCATTTCTCGAACTTGGCTGCGGAAGTGGAATTATATCATTATTTGCAAGAAGTAAAAAAGCAACTGTAACCGCATCAGATATTAACAAAACAGCTTTGGAGTATTTAAAAAAGGCTTCTGAAGAAAATAATTTAGAGGTGGATTGTGTGTATTCTAATTTATTTGAAAATTTACAAAACAAATACTTCGATTTTATATTAATTAATCCTCCCTATTATCCGAAAAAACCAAAAAATATTAAAGAGCAAGCTTGGTTTTGTGGTGATGATTTTCAATATTTTAAAAAACTTTTTAACCAATTACCTCTCTACATTAATAAAAAGAATCAAACGTATATGATTCTTTCTGAAGATTGTGAATTCAAAACCATTTCAGAAATTGCTTCCGTAAATAAATTAAATTTAAAAACGGTATTTGAAACTTCAAAAATGGGTGAAAAAAATACCATTTATCAAATTACTACAACATAAAACGATAGGTAGCTTTAATTAAAAATGTATTCTGTGGAGACTGACTAAGTAATTGGTTATCTAAGATCGTATTAAAATCATTAAGGGCATCACCAAAACCAGTTACACCTTGAGACCAAACAAAAAACACTTCTGATCCTGGAATATATTCCCAACGCAAAACTAAGTTTGATCGGAATTGTACATAGGCAAAATTAGGGTCCCCAAATGAATAATCTGTAGTACCATCTTCGTTTTCATCTACATTATATTCCCCATCAACAAAACTTATTTGATTCTCGTTATACCAAGTAACACGTTCGTTTAAATCTTCTGCAACAGGATTATTAACGTAATTAAATTCCGAGTATTTACCACGAGCTATAAAAGGCTGTCCATAATATTGAAGGGTAAGATTGGGGTTAAACGTATAATTTATTCTTAAAGTAGCGCTTAAAGTTTCTTGATCTATCTTACTTAAAATATACCTGCTATCCCCTATATAATTTTGTTGTGTAGCGTATTGAGTTTTATTTGGGTTACTACTATATTCCGTAGATAAAGATAAGCTCAGCGCATTTAAAGGTTGGTAATTAAATCTTGCTTCGTATTTTCTTAATCCAAAATTATTCTGTCTGGCTTGAGAATATATATAACCTAGTGTAGCACTGAATTTTTTAGACCGATTGGTTCCTGAGAAAAAATAGAAAAAATGTTCATCAGACCAACGCCATCTCGGGCCTCCTCTTAACACTGTATTACTATAAATTCTAGGTTTATAAGCAACTCCTCCATCGGACCACCAATTATTTTTATAATTAATCTCTCCTTTTAATTCTATCTGCATACGGTTATAATTTCCTTCAAAATCATAGGTTGAAAATTGTTCCGCACCAAGTTCTGCTCTTCGATACCAAGAAGTTGGTTTCGTAAAAACTCGGGTCACGCCTGTATATTGTGTAATTACATCAGCTTGTCTTAAAAAACCGATATCGTTTAGTTCTAGTTTTGGAGATTTCCAATGTCCTCCCATATAATATCTCCAATTTCCTCCACCCTGCTTACCAAATTGAAACTTCCCTCCTGTCCCAGTTAATGAGGTTAGGGTAGAATCGACTCTTATATGAGTTGCATCTTCTCTTTGAAATAAATGTGTTAAAGATGTTTGAGTATTTAAAATAGCTTCTTTACTACCATTAACATTACTTATTTCGAAATTCCCCTTAATATAAAACTTACGATCATTCCAGTTATGTTTAAAATCTAATCCTCCTGAATAAGCACTTTTATGTAAGAAATCTAAATTCCCTTCTATATTTCGGTTGGTGGAGGTAAAAACACCTCCTATATAAGAATTATTATCATTAAAATCTTTTTGAAGCCTTGCCACCATAAAATTGGTTAGGGGTTCCACTATTTCTTCTCGCTCTTCCCCTTTTTCTCCGGTTGCTTCTAATTCATCTAAATATTCTTGATTGGTACTTAATTCTATTTTAGCATATTCTTTTGCAGTTACACTTTCTAAAACACCAATAGACCAACCATTTTTTGTTTTTCCACTAAATTTAGCAGCACCCAAAATGGTAGTAAAATCTGGAATTTCTTCGTATTCTCCTTTTTCTATATCTGCGGTAGAGTACCCTTGTGGGTTTCGACCAATCCGTCTAGAAAAGAATAAATTATCTTCGCCACCTCCAATATTAAAATCAAATATATTTTTGTTTTCTACAAAAAATGGACGTTGCTCTTGAAAAAATATTTCGAAACCATCTAAAGCAATAGCTCCAGGATCTGCTTCTACTTGACCGAAATCTGGATTTACTGTTAAATCTACTGTTAAGTCATTTGTTATTCCAATTTTAGCATCCAATCCGGCAGCAAATTTTGTGTCGGTACCATCTCGAAAAGGATTCCCGTCTTCTTTTTCATAAGTATCCAATTGAGCAACTCCGTAAGGTTGTATTTCTAGTTGTTTTTGTGGCTTTATTCCTTTTAAACCTCTTAGCTCACCAAATTCGCTAACCCACCCTGGAGAGTTAGGTAATACATGTTGCCATAGTGATCGTTCTTCAGTTCTAAAATAACGCCTTGTAGATTGTATACCCCAAACCTGGTCTTGTTCATTGCTAAATCGCAATTGGGTTAATGGTATTCTAAATTCTGCAACCCAACCTTCTTCAGTAATTTGAGTTTTAGCATACCAAATTGGATTCCAACTTGAATCCCAATTATTTCCATTGTTCGAAATAAATTCATCCCCTTTTACGCCTGCAGCAGTAACTGTAAATGAAAACGCGGTACGTTTATCGTGGTAACTATCAATATTTAATTCAATCCAATCACCCTCAAAACCGTCTCTTCGTGAAAGTCGGCGTTCAATATTATCAGGATCCTTATCTAGATTTAAAAAAACAAAATAAATATTTTTACTATCATACACTACTTTAAACTTGGTCTGTTCTATAGGAGCTGCTCCATTGTTTGGTTCATTTTGCACATAATTGGATGTCCATCCCACTAAATCCCAAGCAGCATCGTCATAGCTACCATCAATTTTTGGAGCGGCTTCATTAGTTACAAATTGTGTGGTATAGACTCTTGTGAGTGGTTTAGGTGGTAGCTCGTTTCTCGTTTTTTCTTCTTGAGAAAACCCTTTTATTGAAACACAAAGGATCAACAAGATTAACAGAGATGATTTAGTCATAATGATGATTGATTTCCTAAAAGACTATAATTTTGTGAAATTGTTACAAATACTTATTTAATTAAAAAAATATTAACTAAAACTAGCGCGAAAAATTCATCTATAAAAAATTAAAACATGACCATTTGTTATTCAATTAAATAGTATTACATTTGCAGCCCTTTTTAAAGGGAAAAAACAATGAATTATTAACAATTAGACAAAGAACTAAATGGATACATTAAGTTACAAAACAGTATCTGCTAACAAAAACACTGTCAATAAAGAGTGGTTATTAGTAGATGCGGACGGGCAAGCATTGGGTCGTCTTGCTAGTGAAGTTGCAATATTACTTCGTGGCAAACACAAACCTAATTTTACCCCTCATGTAGATTGCGGTGACAACGTAATTATTATTAACTCCGCAAAAATTACTTTAAGCGGAAACAAATGGGAAGACAAATCTTACATTAGACACACAGGTTATCCTGGTGGACAACGTAGTCTTACTGCTCTAGAATTGTTTGGAAAAGATCCTGCAAGACTTGTAGAGAAAGCTGTAAAAGGTATGTTACCGAAAAACAAACTAGGTGCTGCTTTATTCAGAAATCTAAAAGTATATTCTGGTGCAGATCACGGACAAGAAGCACAAAAACCAAAAACCATTAACCTTAACGATAAAAAGTAATGGAAGTAATTCACAAAATAGGTAGAAGAAAAAACGCTGTTGCACGTGTTTATATTGCCCAAGGAAAAGGTAATATCACAATTAACAAGCGTGAGTTTGAAAATTACTTTACTACAGGAACTTTACAATATAAAGTAATGCAGCCTTTAACGTTAACAGATAACATTAAAAGCTTTGACATTACAGTAAATGTTCATGGTGGTGGTACAACAGGTCAAGCAGAAGCGATTCGTTTAGCAATTTCTCGTGCAATGTGCGAGTTAAATCCAGAACATCGTTTAGTTTTAAAGCCAGAAGGCTTATTAACTAGAGATCCAAGAATGGTAGAACGTAAAAAATTCGGTCAGAAAAAAGCGAGAAAGAAATTCCAATTCTCGAAACGTTAGAAAATACAATACTTGGTTGGGTATCTTAGGATGCCCAATTCAAGTTATAAGTTCTTATATATTCGTCAAATTATATTTGACAAACAATTTTAATACCGCTGTTACTCCGAGAGCCGGAGAGTTAGTTTAGCATCTAAACCCTTTCATTAGAATAGGTTGCTATCTATAATAACACAAGAACGTAAACTATTACAAAAATGGCAAACAACAACGAACAAGTAAAAGAATTACTTGACGCAGGTGTACACTTCGGTCACCTAACCAGAAAATGGAATCCTAACATGGCACCGTATATCTATATGGAGCGTAATGGAATCCACATTATCAATCTTTACAAGACTACTGCAAAACTTGCAGAAGCTAACGAAGCTCTTACAAAAATTGCAGCTAGTGGAAGAAAAATTCTTTTCGTAGCTACCAAGAAACAAGCTAAAGATATTGTTGCTGAAAAAGCAGGAAAAGCAAACATGCCTTACATTACTGAAAGATGGCCAGGTGGTATGCTTACTAATTTCGTAACAATTAGAAAAGCTGTTAAAAAAATGGCTTTAATTGATCGTTCTAAAGAAGATGGAACATTTAATTCATTATCTAAAAAAGAGCGTTTAGCTGTAGATCGATCTCGTGCTAAATTAGAAAAAAACTTAGGTTCTATTTCAGATATGACTCGTCTTCCAGGCGCTTTATTTGTTGTAGATACAACTCGTGAGCATATTGCAGTTGCTGAAGCATTGAAATTGAAAATTCCAATTTTCGCAATGGTAGATACTAACTGTGATCCTAACATAATTGATTATGTGATCCCATCTAACGATGATGCTTCAAAATCAATCGAGAAGATTATGACAAGTGTTTCTAATGCTGTTATTGAAGGTCTAAGTAACCGTAAAGGTGCAAATGACAAAGCTGAAAAGGCTGAAAAAGAAGCAACACCAGCAACACCGGCACCTGAAACAAAAACTGCTCGTAAAAGAGTATCTGCTGTAGAGGTTAAAGCGGCTGCTGTAGAGGTTAAAGCTGAGGCTTCATCAGAAGAAGAATAAATAAAAGAATAATTTTACGAAAGTCGTTTTAGTTTTATTCTTTATAGAAATAACTTAAACGACTTTTTTTTAATATAACAAATAACTAAAATTTCAATAAAATGGCAAATATAACAGCCGCAGAAGTAAAAAAATTAAGAGATGCAACCGGTGCTGGTATGATGGATTGTAAAAAAGCTTTAGTAGAAGCTGACGGTAACTTCGATGAAGCCGTATCTATCTTACGTAAAAAAGGACAAAAAGTTGCTGAAAAAAGAGCTGACAGAGAATCTAGTGAAGGTGCTGCAATAGCAGTTGTAAACGACGCTAAAACTGAAGGGGCTTTAATTGTATTAGGATGTGAAACTGATTTCGTTGGTAAAAACGATGATTTTGTAGCATTAGCAAAAAGCTTAGCTGAATTAGCAATTAAATGTAACGATCAAGAGTCTTTCTTAAATGCAGATTTTGGCGGTATGACCGTTGCAGAGAAAATGATTGAGCAAACTGGAGTTATTGGAGAAAAAGTTCAAATTAACGACTTTAAAAAATTGAGTGCTCCTTTTGTAGGTGCTTATATTCACGGTTATAAAATAGCTGCTTTAGTTGGATTGACTTCTGGTGAAAACAGTGCTGATGTTGTTGCTAAGGATATTGCAATGCAAGTTGCTTCTATGGGAGCTACGACATTATCTTATAAAGATTTTGACCCTGCATTTGTTGCTTCGGAAACAGAGGCTAGAATTGCTGTAATTGAAAAAGATAATATAGAAAGGGGACGTTTAGGAAAACACTTAATTAATGTACCTCAATATATTTCTAGAGCTCAATTAACTGATGAAATAGTGGAAGCTGCTAAAACTAGCTTACAAGAAGAATTAAAAGCTGAAGGTAAGCCAGAACAAATCTGGGATAGAATTCTTCCTGGTAAATTAGAACGTTTTATTTCTGATAACACTACGCTGGATCAAGAGAAATGTTTATTAGATCAAAACTTTATTAAAGACGAAAAACAAAGTGTTGCGGATTACGTAACTTCTAAAGGAAATGAAGTAGTTTCATTTGAAAGAGTTACTTTAGGATAAGCACATTTTCATATATTATTAAAAAACCGATCTATTTTTTTAGGTCGGTTTTTTTTATTCCTAATTTTCTTCTTGGGGTTGAACACTTTTTTTCTTTATTTTTGCATTACAAAATTCTGCTATGCAATACAAACGAATACTTTTAAAACTATCTGGCGAAGCATTAATGGGCAATCGCCAATACGGTATTGATCCTGATCGCCTAAAAGAATATGCCGAAGACATTAAACAATTAACAGAAAAAGGAGTTGAAATTGCTATTGTGATTGGTGGAGGCAACATTTTTAGAGGTGTAGCTGG
>CEWR01062631.1_pt1 | contig 13075 bp, 13 predicted proteins | sample 356321 | NCBI WGS metagenome assembly CEWR01 (sample SAMEA2621551, study PRJEB7988) | marine metagenome | biome: marine biome (ENVO:00000447); feature: mesopelagic zone (ENVO:00000213); material: "saline water (ENVO:00002010), including plankton (ENVO:xxxxxxxx)" | depth 790 m
CCCGCTCTGCTGGGATGCCGCGCCGCTCGAAGTCCCGCTACTGGAATAGACACTCCCAACGTCACTCCCGCCCGTATCCATGTGGCTGAGGGTGGTGAAGGGATCTTCGATCTGATCACCGTATCGTGAATCCGCGAAGTGACACTTGTATTGCTTAACATTAGTACCCACCGGCTTATAGCCCTCGCAGCGTACGCCATGCGCTTTGGTTCCATATTGGGAGATAAATGCATCCACGATTTTGTCGAACTGCGGTCGATATTCCGTCGGAATTTTCTTGATCGCGTCCTTGTACGTTTTCTTGATGCGGCTCCCAGCTTTACCATCCGCAGCTACACCCAACCAACCGATAGCTAATTGCGGACTGCGTTCTACGCCATTACCAGTAAGGTGCATCCACCCTATAGACGCTTGCGCATTCTTCAAACCATACTGCGCCGCCTTCATCAGATGTGGGACCGCTTCTTGATAGTCTTTGCTACCGTACAAACTCAAGCCTTTGTTCTGCGCTTGATAGAGTTCCTGCGCGGTGATACTTGGCGCGTTCGCCAAAGCGCTCGCAGTATCTGCGAGTGCAGTGACCGGTAGGGAAAGTACCAGCAAAAATAAGGCCCTCGTTAGAATCTTCATAGCCACCTTGCTAGGTTGTGTTTCTTCATTACTCGATTTTAACTCGCAGTTCCTCAAAAAAACATATTTCCAGATTATTCAAAGGGTCGCACACACGCGCATCTGAGGATCACAGCATGCAGCGATCTCTCTTTCCTTGAAACAAATCAACTTATTGGAGAGTGCCGGTATCGGTCGAGGGAGCAAGTTGTACATGTACTGTGAAGAAATACACTGAAAATCCTTCGGACGCGGTCGTTTGCTACCAACGCCTTCAGAAAAAATGTGTTTTACGTCAAACCAATTTCGACTGATTTCGCGAGCGACTTCGTCGCAGTTTGCAGCGTTGCCCACCCCAAACGTCACCTCTGCTGACACCCGAATGTTCCACAAGGTTGCCGTCCCAAGAAACGCAATCATCGTGACGTATGCAAAGTTTTTCATGCCGAGAGACGAGAACCCTTACCGTGCTACAGCACTCGCGGAATGCCCAGCTCTTCTAGATTCTGAACCAAGCTCGTTCCCGCGGTCAGCGGTTTAACCATACGATCAATTTTTTGGATAACGCCTTCCGCGTCGATATAAAAGGTCCATCGTTTAGCCATCCCAATCGGGTACAGCACCCCATAGGCCTCGCACATCTCTTTACTCGGATCCGAGAGGATCGGGAAACTTGCTCGATTCTTCTCCGCAAACCCTCGGTTGTCTTCGATCGAGTCCGTGCTTACCATGAAATAAACGACATCGTACTGACGAATTTCTCGGTCGCTGTCACGCAGCGCCTTGCATTCGAGAGTTCAGCCGCTGGTATAAGCTTTAGGGAAAAACGCGATCACCACGTGTTTCCCCAAAAGGTCTGAAAGACGATATTCGTTTCCATCCGATCCCGGCAGTGTCCAATCAGGGGCCAAGTCGCCCACTTCCGGCGCCGCCGACGTTGTTGCGCCAAACAACAAGGTCGCAAAATATAATCCGATTCTCCGTAGCTTCAAATCGACGTCCTCCAAAATCATTAAGGATGGATACTACACCAACGCGCGTTATACGCTTGGTGGCAATGAGGCTCCGAAGCCGCATCTTTTGGAAGGGGGAATCAGCTAGTTATCGCTTTGCCAAGTTCCGCGGCAATCGTTTCGATGGTTCCATCGTCAAGGCCTTCCCACAACGGCACGCATAGAAGACGTTGGCCGACGTCTCGTGCAGTATCAAGCGGACTTCGTTGGATGCAAAAATCGTCGTAATCCGGCAGGTCATGGAGCGCCGGGAAATAGTCCGCCGTCTCTATACCTTGGTCTTTCATTGCAACCATTACCCGGTCGCGATTTATTTCTTGCGGCAGCAGCATGGGAAAGGTAAACCATCCGCGGCGACTCTCGGAATCGGTCACGGGCATCGTGAGTCCGTTCACCGAACCTAATGCATCGATATATTTTACCGCCAACCGGTCACGCTCAACGAGCCGACTTTCGATACTGTCTAGCTGGGCCCGACCCAATGCGGCACCAAACTCGTTCATACGAAACGAGTGGCCTGGCATCGCTCTTTTTAGCAATTGACCGCTCGACCCATACCCCTGATTCGAGATCGCGCGGGCTGTCTCTACGACATTCGTGTCCGTCGACACCACCATTCCGCCTTCACCCGTCGTCAGCACCTTGTTTGGATAAAACCCAAAAACACCGACGTCCGACAACCCGCCCACGAATCGAGAACCGTAGGTCGAACCAATGGCTTCGCATGCGTCTTCGACCAGCGCCACATTCGCTTTTTCAGCCAGAGCTATCAGCTCGCTCATCGGGGCCGCTAATCCAAAAAGATGGACGGCAATAATGGCTCGAGTATTTTTTCCGATAGCTTCTGCAGCAGCGAGAGGGTCAAGATTCCAGGAGTCAGGCAGTACATCGACGAGTACCGGCCGAGCACCACAATTAAGAACCGCATTTGCAGTGGCAACGAACGTAAGTGCCGGCACAATGACTTCGTCCCCCGGTCTCACGCCAACTGCGCGCAATGCCACAATCAAAGCCGATGTGCCGGAATTTGTTGCAACGGCGGCGTCAACGGCAAGCCACCTCGCGAATTCTTCTTCAAACGCGGTGACTTCAGGCCCTAAAGCAAGTCGCCCTCGATCGATCACTCGCGCGATCGCCGCGGCTTCCTCCTCGTTGATCTTAGAGCGGGCGAGCGGAATCTTCATGTATTTGAACAAAATTCGCACCACTCGAATCAAGCTCAAGTGCACGTTTATGTAAGAGCACCTCACGACCGGGCGCGTCGATCAACGATCGCACGATACGTTCGCTGGCCCGACCATCCCCGTATGGGTTGACCAAACCTTTCAACGAAGCCCGAAACTCGGGTGTCGTCACCCTTCGCATGGCAGCCGTAATGGCGTTAGCCGCAGCAGGTACATGCACAACGTTATCGGCACGTGTCCGACCCCGTTGCCGATCACCAACGTCAACGGCCGGAAGAAGCAGGCTGGGCGTTTCCATGATCGCACTCGAGGAGTTCCCGACCATAAGCTCGGCATGCTCAAGCAGAGCCCAGTACGTTAGATGATCCAAGTTAACGTACAGGTTTGCGTTATCCCGCCGAGCGCAAAAAGCTTCTGCTCTTCGCGCGATTTCAGAGCTGCCCGCATCCGCGTTCGGAAAGCAGAAAACCATTTGATGTCCCCACGATTCGAGGGAAGCAAAAAGTGCGTTTAACTCCGTCGTCGTCTCGCGGTGCAACGTAACCGCGTGATACGCCACTACACATACCTTGCCTGACATTTCTAACCCGATCGTTGTTTCTAATTGGCGACGATCAGGACGAGCGCTCCTCCGCAAATGATCGAGTGACGGCGCCCCTGTCCATACGACACGCCATTGTTCCTCACCCATAGCGAGAACACGCCGGCGGGCCACTTCGGTCGGCGAAAAATGAAGATGGGACATCTTAGTTAGCGCGTTTCGGACGGCATCGTCTATCGCTCCTTCGCTAATATCACCCCCTTCGATATGAGCAATAGGTATTCGAAGCGCCAGCGCGACCGACGCAGGAGCAAGCATTTCGTATCGATCAGCAATCACCAAAAGAATGTCGGGCTGAAGTCGGACAAGAACCTCCGTCAGTTTCGTCGTCGCTTCTCCGATAGTCCGTGCCATTCCATGATCAGAGTCGTCTGGATCGAGGCAATCAACGCGCGCAGCAACTGCAAAGCCATCGCTTTCGATGAACTTCACCGTGTTCCCGAATCGTGAAGATAAATGCGCGCCCATGACGACAACACTTAGGCGCAGACTTGTGCTGGCTTCAATGTCTTTCATCGGCCAAAAAAGATGGCCGTAATCGGCCCGCGAGCTCGTTACGACGACTACGTGCTTAACCACCTCAAGCCCCTCGTTCGGCGCAACGTCCCGGGTCGATTTCTCGTGCTCGTTTTTCGCATGCGATCAGTTGGTCGCGCGCCTCGGTACTCAACGCGACTGGATGGCATCAGCGACAAAAAAATACCTACGCTCCACGCCGAGGCTGTCGCGTAATGATGCCATTCGAAACCCGACCATTCGGAAGAATGACTTCTTTCGCATCCTCTGTTACGAGCTTGGTATAGAACGGGTGAATCTCGGTTACCTTTCCAGAAATGCCCTGCGTTTTGATGTCATCACCGACCTTGTAGTACTGAAAAATAACAATCAAAACCCCACCCGCGAAGTTAGAAAGACCTCCTTGAAGCGCCAGTCCAATCGCTAAACCGGCAGCACCAAGGACTGCGATAAACGATGTCGTCTCGATTCCGACCATCGACGCTACGCTAATTATTATTAGTTTTTTCAATTAGATACGGAATATATTTGTTAGAAATCCCACAATGGACGGAGTCAGTTCTTTGGCTTCCATCACGCCTTGGACAGCCTTCGCGACACGATTCGCAATCCAAAGGCCGACAATAAGCACGACGATTGCACCAACGACGAACGGGCCGTACTCAACGGCGAGACCCACCAATCGTTCCGCGTACGCCGTCATGCCTTCTGCTTGCGATTCACTCATTTATTGCCATCCGTTATGTGGATGTACTATCACGAATCTCCGTAACCCTAAGGCGATGTCGACGACTTCACAAGATGCGCACGCCAAACGTGTCAGCCGCGGCGACTAGGGTTCTTTGAGCTGCGTTTTCGATATGCGTTCAAGCAGTCGAAGACGAAGTTCATCTTCCACCACACCATGCTCTGTTAATCCCGCTAAGTTACTTGTCTCTTCGGGGTCGTTCTCGAGATTGAACAGGAGATACGTCTCGCCCTCCCTGTTCACGGCCATTTTCCATTGATCCGCCATCAACATGAACTCGCCTCGAAATTCGGACAGAACGTCCTCGCGGTGAGGCTCGTCATGTAGTTTCCCACTTACCGCAGGAATCAACGATCGTCCGAACTGCCGGTGTTCGAGTTCACCACCGGCAAGATCGACAAGCGTGGGACCCAGGTCCATGTTCTCGACCAAATCATCGTTCTCGACACCGCTTCCCGCAACTAAGGTCTCTGGCGTACGCACAATCAATGGCACACGCAACGCTCCATTCAAGAAATTCATCTTATAGATGAGGCCCCAATCGCCATTCATTTCGCCGTGGTCGGACGTGAACGCGATGACGGTATTCGAGAGCTCGCCTCGTGCTTCAATGACATCGAGGATCTCACCAATCTGATCGTCGATAAGACTCACGTTTCCCGCGTAATTCGCTCGCATGTCTTCGGCATCGGTTGATTCGAGTTTCGGTGAATTCCGTTCCATGTGAAAGTCCAACCAGCCTTGAGGTCGCGGATGATCGTTTTGGGGCCGGATCACCGGTTTTGGCATTGCACTCGGCTCGTACATGCTCGCGTAGGGCTCCGGTGCATCCCACGGCTCATGGGGCCCGCCAAAGCTGACCCAACAAAACCAGGGCTCGTCGCGGTTGTACGACTCGAGATAGCGTTTCGCTTGTTGACCTACATAGACGTCGGCGTATTCGTCAATTGGTAGCGTCGACGGTCTTACCACATGAGGTTTGTTCGCAAACCGTTCCTCAAAGTCTTCGCGATATCCTTCGAGCAGACCACGATCAGACCACTTCGCCGTCATGTGACTCATGACCACGGCACTGGCGCGGGGTCCACCAATTTCGTCCACATCATCAAGCCCATACGCGTGTAGTAGGTGTTCTTTGTCACGTAAATCGCCTTGATGAGGGTGCAAATGGGTTTTACCGAACAAACTCGTTCGGTAACCACAATCCCTAACGACCCGCATCCAACTCGGACCATCGGGCGGTAACGTGTAATCAACGTTGCTCCATACCGAATTGTTATGCGGATAGCGACCGGTCGCGAGCGTCACTCTCGCAGGTATACATATAGGTGTCGTGGTGATGCAGCGTGTAAAACGCACACCTTCCGCAGCGATTCGATCCAAGTTCGGTGTTCTCACCCAATCGCCGCTGCAACCCATTGCGTCCCAGCGCTGTTGGTCCGTCATGAGAAATAAGATGTTGGGCTCAGCCATTAGCATTCACCTCGCTCGAATAAAATTCGTCCGTCACGCGCATTGGATCTGGCGATGACATCGCCTCAGGTTGCCTGCTCAGCATCAATGTACGTCGGCACGTCTTCCTCGGTAAAAAACGAATCCATCTCCTCGCGCTCGGATGCCGTTAGCCGCCAGTCGGCGGCTGCCACGTTCTCCACGAGTTCTTGCTCATTACGCATCCCCACGAGGCCGACTGTCACAGCTTCGTTCCCCAGGAGCCATGCAATCGCCAACTGCGGTACCGAACGACCGTGATCGGCGGCGAAGGCACGCAATCGTTCAACCACACGAAGTTCTTTCTCGAAGTGTTCCTTTTCAAAAAGTGGGAGTCCAAACGCTTTACCGCTGCTCCGCCAATCCCAATCGACAAACTCCGTATCGGGGGACATTGCCCCAGTAAGAAGACCAAAACCCAAGCTACCGTACGCCATGTAACCAATGCCCTCTCGCTGACAATACGGAAGAACCTCGGCTTCCATCCGCCGGTCGAACATGTGATAACCGACCTGATTCGCCGCCAAAGTTCCGTGGGATTGGCACGCGGCCATCATCTCGACGTTGTAATTCGAAACACCATAATGACGAATCTTGCCGGCCTGCTTAAGCGACTCCAGCGCCTCCACCGTCTCCTCGTGCGGAGTCTTGTGATCAGGCCAGTGAATCAGCATCAAATCCACGTAATCGCTGCGCAGGCGGCGCAGGCATGCTTCCGTATGTTGCGTGACACTATCGGCAGAAGCATCTCGACCGACAACGGCGGCGTTGCCCCGTCGATCCGCATCGTCGTGATAGGTAAAACCTACCTTGGTTACCAACACAATATCTTTTCGACGCTCTCCTAGACCTCGCGCAAGTAACTCTTCCGAAGTGAATGGCCCGTACACTTCCGCCGTATCAAACAACGTGATGCCGTGATCAACTGCCATTTCGACCGCACGCACGGCTTGTTTGATATCGATGTCACCGTACTGAGTTGTCCCCATCTCCCAAGTGCCGAAGCCGACGACCGATGACTGTAAATCCGTGTTGCCAAATTTCCGCTGTTCCATTCCAAGCTCTCTCGTTTATTCTCTGGGTCGGCAATCGCATGGCCGTTTCGACAACCATACGTTTCGATACGCTAATTAACAAAACACCGAGTAGTGTGGGCATCGATCCGGACAATGATGAAACGCCAACAAAAGGGAGAGAAGGACATGAGTGATCTCGCATTTCAATCGGCCACAGACTTGGCGAAGGGTATTCAAAAGAAGACGTTCAGCTCACTTGAGCTCACCGAACTCTATATCGATCGAATCGAACAACGTGATGGAGAAATCAACGCGGTAGTGGTGCGTATATTCGATCGCGCCCTTGACGACGCCCGCAACGCGGACGCCGCGCTGGCACGAGGCGAGAACCTCGGCCCATTGCACGGCGTCCCCATGACCATCAAGGAGTCCTACGTCATTGCCGACACGCCGACCACTTGGGGCCTTGAAGATTTTCGCAACAATAAGCCAACAAAAGATGGACTCGCGGTCCAACGGTTTAAATCCGCCGGCGCACACTTTCTTGGTAAAACCAATGTGCCGGTGAGTCTTGCCGACTTTCAAAGTTACAACCCCATCTACGGCACAACGGGAAATCCTTGGGATCCAACACGCACGCCGGGAGGCTCATCGGGTGGCAGCGCGGCCGCGCTGGCGGCCGGTTTCACTGCCCTGGAAGCCGGTTCCGATATCGGCAGCTCCATTCGAAACCCAGCCCACTTTTGCGGCATCTACGGCCATAAGCCCACGTGGGGGATCATCCCCATGCAAGGTCACGAACTCGCTGAAAATACCCCCGAACCGGATCTCGCGGTGTGCGGACCACTCGCGCGCAGCGCCGAGGATCTGGCGACCGCGCTCGACATTATGGCAGGACCCGTACAACGGGAAGCGGTCGGTTGGACGTTAAATCTACCGCCGTCCGACATTACGTCGCTCAAAGGTGTGCGAGTCGCACTATGGCCGAGCGACGACCTTGCACCCGTCTCGGCGGAAACCCAGTCGCGAGTCGCCATGGTGGGTGAGGCAGTTGAACGGTTAGGTGGACGCGTGTCCGAAACCGCTAGGCCCAATTTCGATATCAAGCGCGCTCACATCGCCTACCAAAGCCTACTCACTTCGGTCATGTCGGCCGGCATGGCGGATGACGAATATGCTCGTGCGCGGGACTTCGCCGATTCTTTAGATCCCAACGACATGTCACGGGCCGCGGTGGAATACCGTGCCCGCGTACTTCCCCATGGTCATTGGTTACGTCACAACGTTGTCCGAGAACGATTGAGGTATGCGTGGGTCGAATTTTTTCAGGATTGGGACATCCTCGTTTGTCCCCAAATGGCGGTTCCTGCGTTTCCTCACGACCATCGACCTTTTGGTGAACGCACCATTGATGTCGATGGCAACGAGCAAGACTATTTCACCCAGCTATTCTGGGCAGGATTGATCACCAACCCGTACTTACCAAGCACGGTGTTTCCTACCGGACCTTCGAAGGACGGTTTACCCATCGGTCTCCAAGCAGCAAGCGCTCCGTATCGTGATCACCGAACCATCGCCTTTGCCCGACTGATCGGCGAAGAGATCGGCGGATTCGTTGCGCCGCCGTCTTTCGCTAAGTCGACCTGAATCGACGAACACATACGCTTTCTCAGCAGCATCGGCGCTCCGATAAGCGGTCGACGGGTATCGATGCATCTGGAATCTTCATGAACGAAGCACCCCATACGATCGACAGCAGAGAGCCGCAACGCGAACGCCGCTACGTGCTGGCTGTCCTCGTGCTGGTGTTCGCGTCCAGTCACGTCGACCGCCAGATCATGGGGATTCTCGGTCAGCCCATCAAAGAATCGTTGGCGCTGACCGACACCCAGCTGGGACTCATGACCGGGTTAATGTTCGCATTGTTCTATGCAACCCTTGGTATGCCCATGGCCATGTGGGCAGATCGCGGCAACCGTCGAAACATCATCGCAATATCGATTTCACTGTGGAGTGCGGCCACTGCCATCTGCGGGGCCGCGTCAAATTACGGTCAGCTGCTTATCGCCAGGATCTTCGTTGGTGTGGGAGAAGCGGGGTCGAACCCGCCGTCACATTCGATCATCGCCGACCTTTACGAACCGGAAGTTCGCACCACCGCCATGGCTATTTTCGCTACCGGGGTGAACTTCGGCATCTTAATCGGTTTCCTGCTGGGCGGCTGGGTGAACGAATGGATCGGCTGGCGCTGGGCGTTCGTGATCGCGGGTTTGCCAGGACTGATATTGGGTCTGATCGTACGGTTCACGGTACACGAACCAGTCCGCGGCCAATCCGATCCAGGTGCGCTCGTGAAGCGTCCGCCGCCATTTCCTGTCGTCATTCGCACCATGATGAAGAAGCCAGTGGTATTGCACTTCGTTCTAGGCAGTGCGTTGGCTAGTTTCGTCGGATACGCGGTGGTGCTATGGATTCCAGTCTATTTCGTGCGTATTCACGAAGTTGGCACCGGTATGACAGGGACGTGGCTCGCGCTGCTCATTGGTGGGGGGGCGCACTGGGAACGTTTCTTGGTGGGTATTTCGCCGATCGCCTGAGCATCCGTTACGGTCCCTCATGGCGGTCTTGGATCGTTGCCATCGCGATCGTTGCCGCCCTTCCGTTTAGCCTCGTGACATACTTTAGCGACTCGGCATTCCGGGGTTTTATCGCATTCGTGGTTCCAGCGATTCTTGGTGGTGTGTTCATCGGCCCCACCTTTGCCATCGTGCAATCACAAATGCCGATTGAAATGCGATCCGTCGCGGCCTCACTCAACCTATTCATCGGCAACATCATTGGCCTAGGCCTTGGTCCGTACGCGGTTGGAGCAATCAGCGACGTCCTGCAACCAACCTACGGCGGGGATAGCCTCCGTTACGCGTTGAGTGCTTTGACCATTGTCTCTATTTGGAGCGCCTTGCATTTTTGTCTCGGTGGCAGACAGATTCGCGCTAACGCCTCGCTGGTCTCACCAGGAACACCTTCCAACCCTCCAACAATCGAAAGAGGTTAGACTCAACAACTGATTGAAGCGTAGACGTCTGGCGGCTTTTGTCTGCACGTCAGTAGCAACCGTAATAAGGCACTCATTCGTGGCAACCAAAGCAAAATTTTCCCAACTCCTTGCATATGGGGTTGGGCAAATTCCCATCTCCATCAAGGGCTACTTGTTCGGGGCACCGATCATTTATTTCTACAACGATGTACTCGGGCTCGAAGCTTGGTGGGCTTCGCTTGCGCTCGCGATTGCCATGGTCGTCGACGGGTTTACCGATCCCATCCTTGGCTACCTTTCCGATTACACCAAATCCCGATGGGGCCGACGTCACCCATACATATTCTTGAGCATCATCCCGTCAGGTCTTTTTTTCTTCTTGTTGTTGACCGTCGATCAGAGCGAATCGCAGTTGGCATTGTTTGTCCAATTACTGACACTCACCATTGGCGTCCGCGTCGCTTGGACCTTTTACCAAGTTCCGCGCGAAGCACTCGGTGCAGAAATCAGCAAGGATTACGAACAGCGTAATCAACTCCACGGTTTCAACAGCATGTTTGGCTGGATTGCGGGCCCGATCACGGCCTACCTATTTCTCACTGCCCTTGGAGATTCGTATCAAAATCTCAGTGCGTACCATTCCTTGGCTATGTGGGGCGCGCTCACTATCGTGGTTGTCGGATTCTTTTTCGCCTTCACCACGGCGCGAGAAATCCCAAACCTTGAACCACCTAAGGCATCACTGCCAAGCACTGCTCGGGCGATGTTTCGGGATATATTTTCGACCCTTAACCACACGTCTTGGCTAAGTCTTTTTTGGTCCGGGGTCGTGTTCAGTTTATTTGTTGGGCTCACCATCGGCTTGGAGTTTTACTGGAACACCTACTTCTGGGATTGGAAGCCCTCCGACGTCGCAATATTTCCCATCGTGGCAATGGGCGGTGCACTGATCATCAGCGCGTTTGCCGGCCCGCTGGCACGCGGTTACGACAAGAAAAAATTGGCGATCGGGCTGTTCTTGATCTCGATCGTTATCGGCCCGTCTCTACTAATTTTACGGTTACTCGACCTTCACTACGGCATTCAGATCCTGCCGCCAAACGGCGAAAAATATGGCCTCTTATGGTGGGTCATGCTCGCGCACGGTTTCTTTTCCGCCAACATTGCCGTCCTTGCTTGGATCCTTGTTGGTTCAATGAACGCCGACGTGGTCGAAGACAGTCAGACCAGCACCGGTCGACGCTCCGAAGGACTATTTTTTGCTGGCCCCAACTTGATTCAAAAAGCGATCAGCGGTGTTGGGCTGATGGCTAAAGGCCCCCTGCTTTACTTTGTGGGTTTCCAAGCGGCCGCAAGTACTGCTGACAAAACCCTAGCGATTCAAGATCTCGCGCTCGTTGTCGCGGTTCTGAGTGTCATCATGCCCGCTATCTGCCTCTACCTACTTTCCAAATACCAAATCACTCGCGCTCAGCATCAAGGCAATCTGTCAGGGCTCGGCTATCGCGACGAAGTCGACGTGGCACAACCTCCCATTTCCACTAAGTAGTGCTGCCTGTATCGATTCGTAGGGTCCGTTAAACAATTGCAACTAGTTTGGCGGGTTCTCGTTTTGGGGCACGACGTCAATTAACAAGACATTGCCTCTGGAGTCGATCACCTTGACCGACCCCCCGATCGGGCAGTCCTCGCCTTCGGCTAGCCATACCGAGTCCCCGACCTGGATCTTGCCCTGACCGTTCTCTATCGCTTCGACAACTGTGTAGGTTTTTCCCATGTACGCCTGTGTCCGATCGGCAAATGCCCGGACCTCAGGATCGCCCCGGCGCTTGCGCATCAGATACCCCAGACTGAGGCTCGCAAAACTGAGCAAGCTAAAAACGATCACCTGGTTCATACCACTCATGTCAAAAACAAGCCCAACCAACCCGACCCCAAAAGCAGCGAACGCGAACCAAATCAAGAATGTCCCCGGCAACACGACCTCGGCAATGACAAGCACGATGCCGATCACCCACCATAGCGAGTCGCCCAACGCGTCGAGCAGCGTCTTCAACGTGGAGTGTTCGAACCAGGCATTCGTGATTACCTGGTGTTCGCTCCCTTCGGTGGCCAGCGTGACCAAACCCGTTTTGGTTTCGAGCGTCATGCCATCAATCTTCGCAAGCAGACCACCGATATCCGTCGCCATGACGTCAATCACGTTCTGTTGTAGTGCTTCCGATGCCGTCAGATTGGTCGCTTCTCGAACCGTCTTTTCAGCCCAGGCAACATTGCGTCCGCGGAGCTCGGCTAAGCCACGCATTTGCGCTACAGCATCGTTCACGACTTTACGCTCCAGGTTGGGCTCCATTGCCTCCCCATCGGCCCGTACCGGCGTCGCCGAACCAATATTAGTTGCCGGCGCCATCGCGGCCACATGACTCGCGTACACGATGTAGGTCCCCGCACTCGTCGCACTCGCACCTTCAGGCGAAACGTACGCGGCGACCGGGACCGGTGACGCCAGGATATCCTTGACGATGTCACGCGTGGAATCCATCCAACCACCTGGCGTATCAATTCGAAGCACGACCAAGGGCACGTTTGACGTGCTCGCGTCTTCGAGTGAATCGGAAAGGTAACGCGCCGACGACGCCTCTATGACGTCATCAAGATCGATCACCCACACCGGAGGAGTCGCGTGCGAAAGTACGCCGATCATCAACCCCAACACCGAGATCATCAGTGTTCGTTTAGACACACGCCCTCCTCAGTTTGACGCCTTCGACCCCTACGTCTCGTCTTTGCCGAAAACTTCCTTCGCGATTTCACTGATACCGGCAATCGACCCAAGAAGATTCGTGGCTTCAAGTGGCAG